>QWCH01001373.1_pt1 | contig 101189 bp, 104 predicted proteins | sample 1972671 | NCBI WGS metagenome assembly QWCH01 (sample SAMN09866713, study PRJNA288562) | Human gut metagenome isolate term3_stool, whole genome shotgun sequencing... | isolation source: gut | host: Homo sapiens | place: USA: California
TTCATCGTGGGAGATAAAGAGTAATACCTAAATTTTTATTAGATAAGCTTATGGGCAAGGATAATCTAAGCGTAATAGAAATGACCTATCCGCAAATTTCGAAAAATACGATAAAAACTGCCTGTAAGTTTATCTATCATTACAAGCCTTCAAAAAGTTTAAGTAAGTTTTTAAATCCAGTACTGTTTTGGAGGGGAAGTGAAGAGCCAATCCCTGCAAAAAGTGAAAAGATATTAAGAGACTATTTTCCGCAAATGAAGACAGAGGTATTTGAAGGAATGGGTCACGGATAATTTCTCCATGAACATCCCCAAGAATACGCCGAGAAACTAAAAGACTTTTTGGAAAATAAATAAGGAGAATATTATGGATATAAGACGAGCAATATTAGATGGAATTGCAATGGCTGCTATCTTTAACGGTGCAGTGGCAGCTTTTGTACTGATTGACCCGAGATTTTTCTTCGATTCCTATCCAAAGGGAATACAAAATTCGGCTCCAGAAAAGATGACAAAAGAAGAAAAAAGAATAAATTTTATACTTACGATTATAATTTCAGGAATCGTATTTATATATGGAGTGACCTCTCTTTTACATACAGGAATAAAAGGACTTAGAGATCTTTTCTGGATGAGTTATATTCAGTGGATAATATTAAACTTGGGAGATTTCTTCTTGTTGGATCTACTTTTGTTCCAAGGAAAGTACAAGGATAGGATAGTCATACCAGGCACAGAAGGGCATGAGGATTACAAATTTGGAAATTGGATGAAACATTTGGCCATTAAGGAACATTTTATCTTAATGCCATTTTTGATAATTCCAATCGTATCTATAGTCCAAGCTTGGCTAGTGGTATTACTTGGATTATAAAATATAATTTGAAAGATATGATTAATTTGTGACACATAAGAATCACAAGAAAAATACCTTTAAAAAATGTGACTGATATACGATAATAATAAGAAAAATAAATTTAAGTAAAAATCACGAAGAGAAAAATTTGGAAATTAGAAAAATATAAAAATCAGATTTAGAAGAATTAGCAAAGTTAATGGTAGATGTCTATAAGGCTCCACCTTGGAATGATAAGTGGACAGTAGAAATAGCACTGGAATCCTTAAACGATATTTTAGATTTTCCTAAATTTTTTGGCAATGTAATTGTCGATGAAAATAAATTATAGGAATAAGAATTTTGAGAATCTAAGTAAATAAAAATATTAAAGAAACAATTATAAATTAAAAATCTTACACAGATTTATTAAAAAAACATTCCTCCAACTCATTCCCACAGGGGGAAACTAAAATAGTATAAATAAAAATAAAAAAATATACATTAATAAATAGCTAATCATAAATATCTTGGATATTTAAACAAAAAATCGTTTGCAAATTTTCTAAATGATAGTAATATCTATTGTAGGATGATAAATATTTGACAAAGGAGGCCCTATGTACGAACAAAAAGTAACACTTTCTAACGAAATTGGTTTGCATGCTAGACCAGCATCTATTTTCATAAGACAAGCTGTGCAGTTTCCTTGTGATATAACTGTTGAGAAAGCTGGAAGGAGTTATAATGCTAAGTCTATCATGTCAGTTCTGAGCATGAGTGCTTCTAAAGGCGACGAGATAATTATAAGAGCAGATGGTGATGCGGAAGAAGAAGCTGTAAATAGTCTTATCGATTTAGTTGAAAATAAATTGAATGAATTTTAGAACTTATAATTAACGGGCTTTGGCTCGTTTTTTTTATTTTTTATGGTATGTTGGTTAATGCGGAATATTGATAATCCCTAGCAAAAAGGTATGATTTAAAAAGAGTTAATAATAGATAAAAGAGGTAAATGATGAGCGATTTATTAAAGATTGAAAATCTCCATGTTTCGGCTGGAGATAAGGATATACTTAAGGGAATAAATTTGACAGTTGGCAAGGGCGAAGTCCATGTTGTTATGGGCGCCAATGGTTCTGGCAAGTCTACCCTTATGAATACAATTATGGCAAATCCTGCCTACACAGTAAATGAAGGAAAAATTTTCTTTGAAGGTGAAGATATCACAGATTATAGCGTTGATAAGAGGGCTAGACTTGGTATTTTCATGAGCTTCCAATACCCAGATGAGATTCCTGGAGTTAAGCTTTCAGATTTTTTAAGAATTTCAGAAGAACAAATCACTGGCAAAAAACCAAAAATTTTGGCCTTTAACAAAGAACTTACTAAGCAAATGGAAAATTTAAAATTAGATTCTTCCTATGCTAATAGGTATGTAAATGTAGGTTTTTCTGGTGGTGAGAGAAAGAAATCAGAAATCTTACAAATGCAAATGCTAAGTCCAAAACTTGCTTTATTAGATGAAACAGATTCTGGTCTAGATGTAGATGCGGTTAGGATTGTATCTGATGGCATCAAAAACTTCCTAGATGGTGAAAAATCTGTAATTCTTATTACCCACCACAGGGAAATTTTGTCTAATATTAAGGCTGATTATGTTCATATCCTAAAAGACGGCGTTATTCAGGAAACCGGAGACGATAGCTTAATGGATAAGATTGAGGCCTGTGGCTACGAATGGGTGTAATATGAAAGAAATTAATATTGAAGAACAATTAAAGGACATAGACCGTGGTTACTATGATTTCTTTAATGAATTTATATATTCAGATATTACAGAAAAGGGCTTAAATGCTAAAATTGTAAATGAAATATCCGATAAGAAAAATGAACCAGAATGGATGAGAAAGAGAAGGTTAAAATCTCTAGAAATTTTTGAAAAAACTCCTAATCCATCTTGGGGACCAGATCTTTCAGAACTCAATATGGCTGATATTACAACCTATGTAAAACCACCTACAGATAAAAAATCTACTTGGGAAGCCCTTCCAGAAGACATCAAAGATACCTTTGACAGGCTTGGTATTCCACAAGCTGAGCAAGAAAGTCTTGCTGGTGTTGGTGCCCAATACGATAGTGAGGAAGTTTACCACTCTATCCAAAAACACTTATCAGATCAAGGCGTAATTTTCATTGATTTTTCAACAGCTGTTAGGGAACACGAAGACTTAGTTAAAAAATATTTCCAAAAGGCAATTCCACCTACACTCCACAAGTATGCAGCCCTTCATGGCGCTGTTTGGTCAGGCGGATCCCTTATTTACGTGCCAGAAGGAGTGAAGGTTGATATACCACTTCAATCTTACTACAGGCTTAATGCTCCAGGTGCTGGCCAATTTGAGCATACAATGATTATCGCTGAGGATAATTCTAGGGTTCACTTTATAGAGGGATGTTCTGCGCCAAGATATAATGTTGTAAATCTTCACGCAGGTTCTGTAGAAATTTTCGTTGGCAAAAACGCCGAAGTAAGATTTTCTACCATAGAAAACTGGTCTAGAAATATGTACAACCTCAACACCAAGCGTGCCATCATCCAAGAAGGTGGAAAGATGATTTGGGTATCAGGATCTTTTGGTTCAAAAGTTTCCATGCTTTACCCAACAAGCATCCTTGCTGGTGAAAGGGCTAGAGCGGAATATACAGGTATTACCTTTGCAGGTGACGGTCAATATATAGACAACGGCTGCTCTATGATTCACCTTGCCCCAAATACCTTCTCAACAGCCCTAACCAAGTCAATTACAGCAGGAAATGGCAAGTCCATGACCCGTTCCTTAGTTGCCATGAGGAAAAATTCCCAAGGATCAAAATCGACTGTTGATTGCGAAAACCTCATGATTTCAGAAGAAAGTCAATCAGATACCATCCCAGTTTTAGACATTAGAAATGACGATGTAGACTGTGGCCACGAGGCAAAAATTGGTTCAATTGACCAAGGCCAAGTATTCTACCTAATGAGCAGGGGTGTTCCCGAAGAAGAGGCTAAGTCAATGATTGTAAGAGGTTTTGCAGAGCCAATCTCAAAACTTCTACCTCTAGAATATGCAGTTGAAATGAATAATTTGATTGATATGGAATTGGAAGGAGCAAACGGCTGATGGCAAAGATAAATGAAATGAGGGCCCATACTTGGGCCTACTTAGGTCTTAACAATGCTGATTACAACCTAGTTGAAATTAAAAACCAGCCTTTTTATGGAAAATCTCTTGGCGAGGAACAAAGCGAAGTTAAAAAAGCTTTTGAGGGCGAAACCTATGGCCTTTCTGCAGAAATAAATAAAGAAAATGAAGACTTTAGAAATCACTTCTTAAGTTTTGATATAGACAAAAACAGAGAAACTGAATTTATAAACTTAGAGATGAATGACGAAAATAATATCCTTGTATCAGATATAGAAATAAATGCAAGGACCAATACTTCTTCTTCATTTTTGGTGAATTTTTCAGATCTTGCTGATGGAAAGATTTTTATAAATTCACAAATTTTAGTTAACTTAGAAAAAGAAGCTAAGGTGAAACTTGTAGTTGTAGTTGACCTTAAAAACGAATCTACTAACCTAAATTCAATTGCAACCAGACTTGCCGATAGGGCAGAGCTTGATGTGACTTATATTGAAATTGGAGCAACTAAGTCCATGGTTAACATTAGAAACATCCTAAGGGGTGAAGAAGCTAAGGTTGTAGAAAATGGTGTTTATTTCAAATCTAAGGAAGAATACTTAGACCTTTTAACTGTAAATGAACACTATGGCATAAATACAGATTCAAATACCCTATTTAATGGTGCTTTAAAAGATAAGGCTGTTAAAAATTTCAAGGGAATTGTTGATCTTAGACGTGGATGCACTAAGGCTGATGGCAAGATTGGTGATTACTCAATGATGCTCTCAGATGAGGTGGTTAATAAATCTGCACCAGTGCTTTTAAATGAAGAAAAGGAAGTAACTGGCAAGCACGCAGCAAGCGTGGGCAGGATGAATAAGGAAATGTTATTTTATATCATGAGCCGTGGTTTTAGCAAAAAACAAGCAGAATCTATGATGCTTGAGGCAAATTTTGCCCCAGTCCTTGATAAGATTGAAGATGAAACTCTTCGCAAAAAAATAGCAGACGAAGTTCATGCACTAAATTCAAGGAATTAGTATGAATATCGAAGAAATTAGAAAAGATTTCCCCTATCTTGATGGGGCCAAGGTTGGAAAGGATGTAATTTACTTAGATACAGCTGCCACCAGCCAAAAGCCAAGGCAAGTCATCGAAGCGGTTGACACCTATTATAAATATAAAAACGCCAACCCCCACAGGGGAGCACACTTCCTTTCTTGGGTAGCCACAGAAGCCTATGAAAATGGTAGGGAAGTAATTAAAAAATTTATAAACGCTAAATCCCGCAATGAGATAGTCTACACCAAGACAGCAACAGAGGCTATGAACCTCCTTGCCTATTCTTATGGACTTGATAATCTAAAATCAGGCGATGAGATTTTAATTACTATTTTAGAACACCACGCCAACCTTGTTCCATGGCAGATGGTAGCAAAGGTGACAGGAGCTAAGCTAATCTTTGCCTATTTGAAGGATGATAATTCCTTAGACTATGAAGATTTAAAGGCAAAGATAAATAGTAAAACCAAGATAGTTTCAGTTACAGGTGCATCAAATGTGACTGGAGAAATTACAGACCTAAAGAAAATTATTGGTTGGGCAAAAGAAGTGGGAGCAACTACCATTGTAGATGCAGCTCAGTTAATTGCTCACAAAAAGATTGATGTTACTGATCTTGATTGTGATTTTTTAGTGTTTTCTGGTCATAAGATTTATTCTCCAATGGGAATTGGAGTTCTTTATGGAAAATACGACCTTCTTGATAAGATGAAACCTTTTAACTTGGGCGGAGATATGATAGAATATGTCTATGAAGATTATTCAACCTTTGCCAAGGCTCCTCTAAAATTTGAGGCTGGAACACCAAATGTTGGTGGTGTTATTGGTCTAATAGAAGCTATAAAATATGTGGAAGAAATTGGCATGGACAATATCCACGCCCACGAGATGGAACTAACCCACTATGCCTACGATTTAATCAAGGACATAGAAAATATAAAAATTATCCATCCAACAAGTTGTGAAGAAGGGGCCCTAATTGCCTTTGCCTTTGAAGATATCCACCCACACGACATAGCATCTATCCTAGATTCTAAAAATGTAGCTGTAAGGAGTGGCCACCACTGTGCTATGCCTTTACACACTTATTTAGGAATCTCATCTACAGCCAGGGCATCTTTTGCAATCTATAACACAAAAGAAGAAGTTGAAATCTTTGCAAAAAGTTTAAGAGAAGTTAGAAAGGTGATGGGACTATAATGGATATGCAAGAAATTTACAGTCAGATTATCCTAGATCATTCAAGGAACCAAGCCAACAAGCATGACCTAGAAGACCCTGACATAAAAGAAGACGGCCACAATCCATCTTGTGGCGATGAAATAGTTTTACAATTAAAATTAGATGGAGACAAAATTGTGGACGCAGCCTTCACAGGTGATGGTTGCGCCATAAGTCAAGCTGCCACATCAGTAATGTGCGATATGTTGGTTGGAAAAACCATGGCAGAGGCAGACAGAATGGCTGACATCTACCAAAGGATGATCAAAAGAGAAGATGTGACAGATGAAGAACTTGAAGAGCTTGAAGATGCTGTGGCCTTCAAAAATATCCAAAACATGCCACAAAGGGTAAATTGTGCCCTACTTTCTTGGAACACCCTAAGGGCTGTTATAGATGAGAAAAAATAACTTAGACAAGTTAGAGTTTTATACATCATTTGCAAGTGCAGGTTTGGTCTATATATTAGCCTTCCTCCAATATAGGAAGGGGAAGGATAGTTGGTGGCTAATCCTAATTGCCGCTATCCTAATGACTGCCAATGCCTATGTGAAATACAGAAAGCTTGAAAAAAGTAAAAATAATTAAAAAGAGGCCAAAATAAAATTGAAATTATTTTGAATATGCCTTATAATAATATTAGCTAGGGGTGCTTTTAGCTGAGAGATGATTCATCAACCCTTTAAACTTGTTAGGTTAGTACCTGCGTAAGAAAGCTAGAAAGAAGAGTTTAAAGGCCCCTAGAAGGGTCTTTTTTTAATGGGAAAGGCTTATAAAAAAATAAAAAAAAGAGAGTCTAGGCACTAAAGGGGCATACCACCTCGGGTATGGTTGTCCTTTTTGTGCCTTTTTTTGAGGGAGGCGAGAGAATAATATTATATTAGCTATAAAAAATCGGGTCGAACAAAGTACATAGCACATTTTGAAGAGAAAATTATTGGATCTTATAGAAAAAATTATGATTAAACAAGTGCTTAGCAACAATTTTAATTAGACTCTTATCCTATAAGAGTCTTGTGTATTATTTTAGAGGAGTTAGAAATGAAAAATAGACAAAAAATATTAATTTTAGTAACCCTATCCATGTTTGTTTCCATAGGGGTAGTTATATCGCCGATATTGAGATTTGAAGGTTTTGCACCCACAGCCCACTTTGTAAATATAGTTTGCTCTGTAGTATTAGGTCCTTGGTATAGCTTGGCAAATGCAATAATAACAGCGATAATAAGAATGAGTCTTTTAAATATACCACCACTTGCAATCACTGGTCAGGTCTTTGGTGCCTTTTTATCAGGATTTCTTTATAGGAAAAGCAAGGGATCTATCCTTGCTTGCGTTATAGGAGAGATAATCGGCACAGGAATCATAGGTTCTATCGCCTCCTATCCAGTAATGACCCTTCTTTGGGGCAAGGGAGATATTACCTGGTACTTCTACCTACCAAGTTTTTTAATAGCTACCATAATGGGAGGATCAGTTGCCTATATTTTCCTAAAAACTTTGCAAAGAGCAAAAGTCTTATATCCAATCCAGAGAAATATAGGAGTAAATGTTTATGATAAATCTAGAAGAGATAATTGAGGTAAGGGATAGGTTAAGGGAAAAATCACCACTAGTCCATGCCATCACCCATCCAATCGCTATAAATATGGTTGCTAATGTTATTTTATTTATGGGAGCCAAGGCGATTTGTGCAGCCCATCCTCAGGAGGTGGCTGAAATTGTAGGGATGTCTGATTGCTTAAGTGTAAGTCTGGGCAATATTACAAGCGAGAGAATGGTTGCCATTGATGAGGCTTGTCATGCAGCAAATGGAAAAAATATCCCCCTAACTATTGATATGGTTGGTGTTGGTGCATCGACTCTTCGCTATAAGTTTGCAAATAAACTTTTAAGTAAGTATAAATTTGACCTCATCAAGGGCAATGCTTCGGAGATAAGGGCCCTTGCAAGTGGGGCATCAAACGCCAAAGGAATTGATGTTGGCAAAGCTGATGAGCTTAAAGGTGCTAACATAGAAAAAATTTCTGTGAAAGCCTGTGAACTTGCTAAGAAATACCATACAATAGTCCTAGTCACAGGAAAAACAGACTTGGTTGTAGGAGAAAATTCTTATTACACCATTGATAATGGTGTAGAAAACCTAAGCAAAATTACAGGTACAGGATGTATGCTAACTGCAATGATTTCAAGTTTTATGGCAGTTGCTGACCCGGTTTCTGCTGCTATTTGTGGTCTACTTACTATGGAAATTGCAGCAGAAAAAATAGATACGGATAGACTTTACACATTTTTTGTAAATCTCATGGACGAGATAAGCCTAATTAGCAATGAAGAAATAAGTAAAAAAGCAAAAGTAAGGGAGATAAAATTTTGAAAAAATTATACCTTGTAACAAATTCGGATAAGTATAGCGAAGAAGAATTTTTGGAAAGAGTAGAGGCTGCCTTAAAAGGAGGGGTTGACATTCTCCAATTGAGGGAAAAAGACAAGACTGACCTTGAAATTCTTGATCTTGCTAAAAAGGTCAAGACACTTTGCGATTCTTATAAGGTGCCAATGCTTATCGACGATAAGCCACATATAGCTTGGGCGCTAGGCCTTGGAGTTCACCTCGGCGCAGATGATATGCCAATCGCTCTTGGTAGGAAATTATTGGGAGAAAAGGCCCTCATAGGAGCCACTGCTAAGTCCGTTGAAGCTGCTCAAAAAGCTGAAAAGGAAGGTGCTGACTACCTTGGAGTGGGAGCTATATTTGAAACCAAAACCCACGTTAAAACCAAAAGAACAAGTGTCGAAACCCTAAAGGAAATCAAGAAAAATGTAGGCATAGAAGTCTACGCCATAGGTGGCCTAAATATTGATAATGTAGACATCCTAAAAGGCACAGAAGTAGACGGCATCTGCGTAGTAAGGGCCATTATGGATAGCCCAAATGTAGAAGAAGACACAAGAAAATTGAAGGAAAAAATAAATAAAATTCTGTAGATAAGGAATTAATCCTAATATTTTACAAGAGATAAGCAATTAATCCTAATATTTTACAAGGATTATAAGATATTCAGACGTTTTATAATAAAAACTAAATCCCTAATCAGGATTTAGAACATGTGATAAAAACGACATTTTTGCTTAGTATTGATATTTCATGATGTGGTTTTTAATATAACTTATATATTATTTCTAAAATTTGCTAAGTTAGCTTAAATTAAAAAAGCATCTTCAATTAGTCTAGCTAACTGGAGGTGCTTTTAAGGTATTTGATAACTTAGATATTAACTAATTGTAATATCAAATTTAAAGGAATTTACATTTCCGTTATACCAAGCTTCAGAGTATTCTAGAGGTAAATCATTGTGATAACCTATTGTTTTAAAGAAAAATAGTGGGTCTCCACAAGCTATATTTAATAGTGATGCTGAAAGTTCATCAGATATTTTCATCTCTAGTATTCTGCTAACTTTATTTATTTTGTAACCTAGCTGGTCTAGGCAAGTGTATAAACTAACTGAAGAATAGTCTATTCCCATTAAATCTTCTAACCCTTCATAAGGAAGATAGGTGTTTACCAATACTGCTGGTATACTATCAGCGTATCTAAGTCTACATATTTTAATTACTTTGCTTTTGGATTTTAGATGTAGTGCATTAGCGACACGTTCTGGACATTCGACAAGGTCAGAAGATATTAATTTAGTTTTAGGTCTAATACCTTTGGCCTTCATATCATCATCGAAACTCTTTATTATATTTGTAAAATCCTGGGTTATTTTATTATTTTTTACAAAAGTACCCTTACCTTTTACCCTATCAAGGTAGCCTTCATCTACTAGGGATTGTATGGCTTGCCTAACAGTAGGTCGACTTACCCCATATTCAAGAGCTAAATCGGTTTCTTTAGGTATCATTTCATCTATTTTATAAGTAGATTCTTTGATCCTTTCTAATAAATCGTCTCTAATGATTTCATAAAGTTTTTTTTTCAAATTTTATTTAAATTTCGATGGTGCCTTGATCAGATACTAGTTTTTCTAATTCTTCGCTAATTTTTATACCTGAACTAGTACCAATTCTTTCGGCCCCATTTTTAATCATAGCTATAAATGTATCTACATCTCTAATTCCACCAGCAGCCTTAACTTTAACAGTATCACCAACTACTTCTTTCATAAGTTTCACATCTTCCACAGTTGCACCTGAAGGACCAAATCCAGTTGATGTTTTAATAAAGTCAGGTTTAACTTCTTTTGATATTTCAGCAAGTTTTCTTATTTGATCTTTGTTTAGGTAGCAGTTTTCAAATATAACTTTAGAAATTACGTCATTATCTCTACAAATTTTTACAATTTGTTCCATTTCATCTTTAATATAGTCAAAATTTCCATCAACAACTTCTGTCAAATTGATAACATAATCAATTTCATCAGCGCCATTTTTAATTGCATCTTCTGTTTCAAAAACTTTTGTAGCTATTGTTTGTTGGCCTAGAGGGAATCCTATAGCAGCACCAACATGAACATCTGAGTCTTTTAAGAATTCTGCGCATGCCTTGCTTTGAACAGAGTTGATTGCAACCATTTTAAAATTATAGTCCATAGCTTCTTGGCATAATTTCTTCATGTCTTCTCTGCTTGCATCAGCATGTAAGTTTGTGTGATCAACAAATCTTCTTAGTTCCTTGAGTGTATACTGTTTTGTCATTTTTTAAAACCTCCACATATATGTTATTACATAGTATATATTACCATATTCTGAATAAATAGCAAGAAATATTTGAAAAACCACTTGACAATTAGATTTGTAAAGGTTATCATAATAACTAAGAATATATATGTATTTACATACATTTTTTAGGAGGTATTATGAAGCTACTATTAGTATCTCATGGTAATTTTTGCCACGGGATAAAAGAAAGCTATGAAATGATAGCAGGTAAAAATGATAATATTATTTCAATAAGCTTAGGCGATGATGGAATAGGCGTCTTCTCTGAAAAATTAAGAAGTAAACTTACTGAATTAATTGAGAATGACGAGGTCTTAGTTCTTTCTGATATCCAGGGCGGAACTCCATATAATGAAGCTTATAGGTTTAAGCTAGAAAATCCTGATAAAGTAGAAATTTTAACAGGTATGAACCTACCTATGCTAATAGAGTGTGGTACAAGCCTTGATATAGGCTCTTCTATTGAAGAATTGGTAAATATTGGATTAAATGTCGGTAAAGATTCTATTGTAAAATGTGAAATAGATGATTCAGACGACGATGATGACGATTTAGAGTTTTAATTTATAAGGAGGAATATATGACAATTACACTAGCAAGAGTTGATGACAGAGTTATTCACGGACAAACAATGACAAGATGGGCAGCATCAAGAAAATTAGATGCATTTGTAATCGCAAGTGATAAGGTTGCAGGTGATGAATTAAGAAAAAAAGTTTTAAAATCAGCTGCTAATCCTCATAAACTAGGTATATATGATAATAAAACATCTGTAGAAAAAATAAAGATGGCGAGTGAATCAAATAAAGATTTCTTTGTTATTTCTGACTCTCCACAAAACTTTGCTGAGATTTTAAAAATGGGTGGAGATTTTGGAAAGGTATTAAATATTGGACCAATGAATACAAGACCTGGTGCAAAAGTATTAGGTAAAACAACAGCGATAGATCAAGATGATTATGATGCTTTTGAGTATATGCACAACCATGGCATTGAACTTCAATTTCAAATAATCCCTGAAGATTCTATAAGAACATGGGAACAAATTAAAAAATTGTACGATGCTGCAGAATAATTTATTTATTAAGGTCTTAGGTGCCTTTTTAAAACCTAAAAATATTATATAAGGAGAAGTTATGGATAATTTATTTTTACCAGCTCTTATTGCGGGCATATTTTGTTTTCTAGGTGCCATTGAAACTCCGTTCGCATTTGGTATGACCGGAGGATTCTATATCTTAGGTAGACCTCTAGTAGCAGGACTTATTATGGGCTTGGCATTTGGCGATGTTAAGGCAGGTGTTTTGTGTGGTGTTGCAGTTCAAGGTGTGTTTATAGCTAACCTATCAACAGGTGGTACTACTAACAGTGAAATCACATACGCAGGTTATGGTGGTATTGGTCTAGCAATGGCTACCGGAGGAAATCCTGCTGTAGCAGTTACCTTATCTATTTTGATTGGACAAACATTTGGACTTATTTTCTATAATACAGGTAGGGCAGGATATTCATTCTGGAATACCCGTGCACAAAAAGCGGCAGAAGAATTAGATTATAATGGAATTAGATTTAATCATATAATCGGTCCAGCAATCACAACATTCTTACTAAGAGCAGTCCCTGTTTTCTTAGCTGTATATTTTGGACAACCTATTGTAGACTGGTTATTACACAGCATTCCTGAAAAAGTAACTGATATTATTACTATTTTAGGTGGTGTTCTTCCTGCACTAGGTATTGCTATGTTGATGAATATTGTAATTAAACAAAAGGTTCATTTTATATTCTTCCTAGTTGGATTTGCATTAACAACCTTCGCAGGACTTCCTATGATTCCAGTTGTTATACTATCTGCTCTAATTGCTTATATAGTTTATCTTGCTTCAGGAAATAAAACAGTTGTTCAGGCTGCAAGTATAGCAGAAGATTCAGATTTCTATGAAGATGATGATTTATTTTAATTAACGGGGGTAATGATGACTAATACTAATAATAAAGAAAAATTAACTCCAAATGAAAGAAGACAAATTTGGAAAAGATGGGGATGCTCTCACTTAGCTTCAATGAGCTATGAAAAATTACAAGGTCATGCTTGGGCATACACATTTACACCTTTTGCAAAAAAATATTATAGCGATGATCCAGAAGCGGCAAAAAGATTGATGGAAAGACATTCGATGTTCTATAACACCGAGCCTCAGACAGGTCAGCTTGTTACTGGTATTGTAACATCACTAGAAGAACAAATTGCTCTAGGTGAAGATATTTCTGAAGATATGCCAGTTAATATCAAAACAACACTTATGGGACCTCTTGCTGGTATTGGTGATTCAATCATCCAAGGAATTATAGTTCCTACACTATTATCAATTGGTATGGGACTTGCAGCATCAGGAAGTGCCTTAGGTCCATTGTTTTATATCATCTCTTATGCAATCATAGGAACATTTATAACTTACATTTCTTTTAACTACGGTTATAAACTCGGTGTAAATGCTATAGATACAATTGTTGGTGAAAATGCTCAAAGAATAACTAGTGCATTTAACGTAATAGGAGTTATTGTAGTAGGGGCTTTAGCGGCTGCAAATATAAACCTAACTACTAAGATTGAGATTCCAATGGGAACAGAAGTACAACAATTACAAGCACTACTAGATGGTATTTTTCCAAAATTACTACCATTTGCAGTTGTAATGCTATCTTATTGGTTACTAAAACATAAGAAGGTATCAGCTACAAAAGTAATTTTAATCCAAGTTGCTTTAGTATCTGTTGGTGTAGTATTGGGAGTATTTTAAGTATAAGACTGTTGCAGGGAGCACTCTGCAACAGTTTATTTTTTATAGGAGGATCTTAGGTGATAATATTAAATACAGTTTCAAATGAAAAAGTTTGGGGAACAAGCAGATTGCATGATTATTTTGGGGATCCCGGCATTGAAAAAATCGGTTCAGTATATACGGTAAGCGGAATTAAAGAAATTTCTTGCGAAATTATATATGGAGATGAGAATAAAGACCTTTATTCAGCTGTTAAGGCCAATCCAGAAAAATTTGGCTTAGCTAATGGTGTTGATTTTCCACTTATAATTTCATTTACATCTGCTGATAAGGACCTAAGCATACAAGTTCACCCAACTGATGATTATGCGAAAGAGCATGAAAAGAAAATGATTGGCAAAAGTGAGGCTTGGTATTTCATAGAAAAACCAAACAAAGGTTGGATATATGCAGAAACTGACATTGATGATAAAAAAATAATCAAAGAGAAAATTTTGAATAAAGACTATGAGTCAGTTGTAAATAAAGTAAAAGTTGATGAAGATGATGTTGTTTTTGTAGAGGCTGGAACTATTCACGCCCTAACAGAAGGGTCATTAGTATATGAAATTCAACAATCTTCAGATATTACCTATAGACTTTACGATTACGATAGGCTAGATAAAGACGGCAATCCTAGACAGTTACACTTAGAAGACGGAATCAATACAATTGTATCTAGCAACAAAGTTTCTATAAAAAACTTTGAAAATGATTGTGAATTAAAATATAAACCTTTTGATTTATTAAGAACAAAAATAAGTGGTGAATATATAAATAATAACAATATAGCCCAAGCAATTACAATTACAAATGGAAGTGCTGTTATAAATGGCCATGATCTTATTCAGGGTCAGAGTGTTTTGATTTTACCTGGAGAAAGTGTTAATATTGATAAACCAGCAGATGAAGTGGTGATTGCAACACCAAATTTATATTTTTTATAAGGAGACGATTTGAGTAATATTAAAATATGCCCATCATTGATGTGTGCAAATTTTGACAATTTAAAAAAAGAAGTAGTTAGCCTAGATAAGGCTGGAGCAGATATATTTCACATAGATATTATGGATGGAAACTTTGTGCCAAATTTTGGTATGGGTTTACAAGATATTGATACTGTTAGGAGAAACACTAATAAGGAAATTGATGTTCATTTAATGTCAATAAATGCTTCTGACCATATAGGGCTTTTTAAAAAAGCTGGAGTAGATATAGTTTATGTCCATTCAGAAGGGGATTCATTAATATCAACAACTCTAGCAAAAATAAAAGAAAATGGAATGAAAGTTGGTTTGGCAGTTAGTCCAGGCACAAGTATCTATTCTATTAAAGAGCTATTAAATTTAGTAGATATAGTTCTGGTTATGACAGTAAATCCAGGATTTGCGGGCCAAAAGTATTTGGATTATGTAGATGAAAAAATATTTAAACTCGCAGACCTAAAGTCTAAATATAATTTTGAAATATTTGTAGACGGAGCCATATCTGAAGAAAAGGTAAACTACCTAAAAACTAAGGGGGTAGATGGGTTTATATTAGGAACATCTGCTCTATTTGGCAAAGATGAATCATATGAAGAAATCATTAAGAGATTGAAATCATAAAAGTAGGCGAAAATGAAATTAATAATAGATGATGCAAATATTGAAAATATAAGAAAAATATACGATTATTACCCTGTATCGGGCGTTACTACCAATCCGTCCATCCTAGCTAAAGCTGGTGGAAATCCACTTGAACATTTGATAAAGATTAGACAAGTCATTGGTGAAGATGAACTTCATGTACAAGTACTAGAGGATAGCGCTGAAAGGATAATTAAGGAAGCAGAGTTTATAAATGAAAAGCTAGGCGCCAATACTTATGTTAAAGTTCCCGTCAATCCAGAAGGGCTAAAAGCTATTAAATACCTATCTAAAGAAGGTTTTAAAATTACAGCGACAGCTATATATTCAATAAACCAGGCATACTTGGCTGCTGAAGCAGGGGCAAATTATTTAGCTCCATACATTAACAGAATAGATAATCTTGGTTATGATGGTATTAACATAGCAAAAAACATCCAGAAGATACTAATTGAAAATAAATACGAAACTGAAATCCTAGCCGCTAGTTTCAAAAATAGCAACCAATTAATTAGATTGGCTGAGATTGGAATTGGGGCGTCAACTTGTTCATCAGATGTAATTTTTAAACTAATTGATGATAAGAATATAGATAGCGCTATTAGCGCATTCAAGAATGATTTTTCCAAATTAGATTCAAGCAAAAAAACTTGGTTGGATTATATTTAAAGAAAAAAGATGTAGCAATAAATTTCCTACATCTTTTCTTATTGCAAAGTTTATAGAAATTCAACATCACTTTCTCCGATTACCACAGAAGGTACGCCTGCCCTGTGGGTTTTTCTTACTTCTTCGTAGCCAGGAAGGGTATCCCTGTATTTTAGAAATAGTTTTAAGCTTGGCATGGAAGATGTGATATTTACAACATCATATTCATTGTATTTTTCTGAGCCTTCTTTAATTTTTTGTAAAATTCCTGCGCAATCTGGGCATAGGTCACTTACAAATAATATTTTATCTTTCATTTATTTTCCTTTCTTTTGTATCTTACAAATTTTATCTTTTTTCCTTCATCATCTATGGGTTCACTTTCTTCAATCAATTCAAAATCAGAATCCTCATCAAAATTGTGGAGGAAGGTGTCGGCCACACTATAAGAATCAATTTTTGTTATAATTGCTTCATCAATATAGGCTAGGAAAAGCTCGCAAATTTCCGCTCCACCAATGACAAAGGCTTCTTTGGTGGATTTATTCACATAATCTATCACATCAGAAACATTATTAAAAACCAAAGCTCCTTTTCGTTTCAAAGATTCATCCCTTGTCATAATAATATTTTCCCTCTTAGGAAGGGCAAAGCCAATAGAATCGAAGGTCTTTCTTCCCATTATTACAAGGCCACCAGTAGTTGTTTCCTTAAAGTGGTTAAGATCTTTTTTTAGGTCATAAAGCATTTTATTATCCCTACCGATAGCCCAATTTTTATCAACTGCAAGTATTAATTTCATATCCACCTCACCTTACTTATACCCAGAAAGATAGTAAAATATATTTATACTTAGAAAAATTGTAAGATATACTTAGAAAGAAAGACTTATGGAAAATAAATTATGGAAAATTTTTAAATCAACCCTATACCTATCAGCCTTCACCTTCGGTGGGGGCTATGTCATACTAACTTTGATGAAAGATACCTTTGTAGATAAATTAAAATGGATAGACAAAGATCAAATGCTAGACATGACAGCCATAGCCCAGTCGGCACCTGGGGCAGTGGCAATAAATGCCTCGATAGTAGTAGGCTATGAAATATCAGGCCTTCCTGGCATGGCAGTAGCTATTCTAGGCACAGCCATCCCACCCCTCATAATAATTTCAGTCATATCAATGTTTTATGAAGCCTTCATAGCAAATTATTATATAGCAAGCTTTCTAAAAGGCATGCAAGCAGCCATAGCCGCCCTAATATTCAAAGTCAGTTTTGATATGGGGCGTGACCTCTTAAAAGAAAAATCCAAAATAGTTCCGGCAATAATGGTCACAGCCTTCATATTAGGATATTTTCTCAAGGTAAGTATAGTCTATATAATTGGCAGTCTCATCCTATTGGGACTAATAAACTCTCTAGCAAAAAGGAGGAGCCATGTTAATTAAATTATTCATAAGCTTTTTTAAAATTGGACTCTTCTCCTTTGGTGGAGGCTACGCAGCCCTCGCCCTAATCCAACAGGAAGTAGTAGTCGAAAATAGCTGGCTAGCTGTAGGAGAATTCAACGACCTAATCACAATCAGTCAAATGACCCCAGGACCAATCGCCCTAAACTCAGCCACCTTCGTAGGCCAAAGAGTGGCAGGCTTCCCTGGAAGCCTAGCCGCAACAATAGGCTGCATCCTACCATCAGCCATTATAGTAGGCGCCCTATCATATTTTTATAAAAAATACAAGGATATAGACATAATGGCAGATGTCCTAAAATTTTTAAGACCAGCCATTGTAGTAATGATCCTAATAGCAGGCCTAGACATCCTAAAAACATCCCTATTTGATATAAACCCAGTAGCATTTGAAAACTTGAATGTAAAAATGCTAGGTCTATTCCTAGGAGCCTTCATAATAATGCAAAAAAAAGACTATGACCCAATAAAAGTGATGCTAGCAAGCGGAGCTATTTACCTGGCCTTGGGACAGGTTGTGTAAAAGATTATGCTTTATTCGCACAAGATTTATAAGGGGATTTTTCAAAAGGTTTTGGGCTTTTTGATCCTAATCCTCCTTGGACTTTCGGGCCTTTATGTCTATATCTATTATGCTGTGGATTTCAAGGAAGCTAGGGCCAATCTCGATGCCGTTTACAATGAATTTGCCTTAATTGACACAAGTTTTAAAGATTTTCTTAAGGAAAATGAAAAAGAAATTGAATCTGGTTTAGAAAAAGGCAAGTCCAGTCAAAGCTTAGTAAATTCTTATTATACTTTGGCAAATGAGCTAGGAATCGACTACCAAATTGATTTTTATCCAGCAAATGGAAATGACTTTTCCTATGGCAAGAAAAAAAGAGATTACAAGTCTTTTAGGTCCTACCAAAACATTATGGGCCTTGATAGGGACGGAATTTCTACAACTTTTTTTAGGAATAGGAAGGACTTTGTATATGTTCTTATAGGCAAGTACAAAAATGGCCAGGCAGTCTTATATATACCTGGTGGGAATATTTCTAGGAAAATCAGGTTTAAGGCTGGTGGCTTTTATATAACCGACCATTATGGTAGGGTAATTTTTAACGACTTGGCCTTGGTGGAAAATAATTTGGACAGGCTAAATAAGCTTAGACCAGATTTTTTGGATAAGGGAACCTATATCGAAGAAGACATGAACTACGGAGATTATCAAGTCCACACCATTGTCAAAAGGACTATTTCAAACGACCAATTTATTTATATTTTATCCCTAATCTTTCTTGGGGGATTTCTAATTCTTGCCTTTTTACTAGTATCTATCAGGGGCTTTATCGAAGACTCAACAGCAGTAATTGCAAGGCTTAATGAGGAAATTGATATGGTCGCTGAAGGAGAGCTTAACCACATCGACATTAGGACCGATGACGAAATAAATTCAATAGTTAAAAACATAAATAAGCTAATTGATTCAAAGAAAATCCTTCTAGACAAAAACGTGAGGCTTAAATACATCAACAAGTACAACGAGTTTAAGATGCTCGAATCCCAATTCAATCCACACTTTTTGTACAACACCCTAGAGCTAATTTCAATTACCATGTATATTGACCCAAAAATTTCTGACAGGCTTATTCAAGATCTAAACGAAATCCTAAGGTATTCCATAAATGACCTGTCCTTTATTAGGCTAGATGAGGATATTTTTTATATTTACAAGTTCTTAGACATTGAAAAAATCAAATCTGAAGACAAATTTTCTTATAAAATTGAAATGGATGAGGCAAGTGAGGAGGTCTTGGTCCCTAAACTTTTTATCCAGCCAATTTTGGAAAATAGTTTGAAATATGCAAGAAAATCAACCTCTAATCTGGATTTAAAAATAGAAATTAAATCTAAGGGCAAAAATCTTTTGATAAGGGTTAGGGATAATGGTAAAAAACTCACAAAGACTGAGATTGATAGGTTAAATTCTTATCTGGAAGTGGAATCCAAAAAAGATTATATTTCCATGAAGCACCACGGTCTTATCAACACCTACAATAGGCTAAGGATGCTCTATAAGGATAAGGTCTGGCTGGGTTTTGTGGATGATAGCGAGGGTGTTCGTGTGGAAATAAGGATAGGATTATAAGATGATAAAAGTTTTAATAGTTGAAGATGAAAATTTAATTAGGAAAAAACTCCTCCACTTCATAGACTATGACGCCTTGGGGATGGTAGTTGTGGCTGACGGATCTAATGGAGTCGAGGGAGTGGATTTTATCAAAAAATACCAGCCAGATATTGTCCTTGCTGATATAAATATGCCCGAAAAAGATGGGCTTGATATGATAAAAGAAACCCTCGATTATGATTATATAGCCATAATTATTTCGGGTTACGATTATTTTTCCTATGCCCAAAGGGCGCTTAAATACGGGGTTACAGACTATCTTCTAAAACCTATTAGCCTTGATGATTTAAAAGAAGCTCTGATAAATGCTAGGGAAATAATTTATAAAAAGAGAAATGTTATTTCCCAAAAAACGGACCTTGAAAATGTTGTTGATATTAGCCTAAATCCGTTTATAAAGGATAGTACTGTTTTTGAAATGATTGACTATATAAAAAACAATTACCAGGAAAAAATTTCTATCTCAGATTTATCAAAAGACCTGGCCTATTCTGAATCCATGCTTAATAGGAAGTTTAAGAAGGAAGTCCACATAACTTTTAATGAGTATTTGAACAGGTACAGGATAAATAAGGCTATCGATTTGCTTAAAAATTCCGATTATAATATTACAGAAATCTCCTACATGTGTGGTTACTCTTCTGCAAAATATTTCGCTAGGGTCTTTAAAAAATATCTTGGAATGTCACCATCTGACCTATAAAAGGCAAAGTTGATTAAAAAGTACACCTATTGTGTTAAATAGTGTACTTTTTTTGTGGATAAAAATGATATACTATAGATAAGAAAACATTTGGAGGAAAATATGAAAAAGAAATTACTCAGTATTTTAGCAGTATTTGGACTTATCCTAGCTTCAGGATGCGGAAATAATGCTAAAGTATTCACCAAACTCAGAAGGACTTATTAACTCAATAATTCCTGCATTTGAAGAAAAATATGGTATCACAGTTCAACTAGAACAAGCTGGTACAGGCGAACTTTTCACCAAATTAAGAGGTGAAGCATCAGCTCCAGTAGCAGACGTTATCTTTGGTGGATCATTCTCAACCTATTCTGAAAATAAGGACTTATTTGAAGAATACGTTTCAAGCCACGATAGCGAACTTCCTGAAGCCTTCAGAAACAAAGATGGCTACAAAACAAGCTATACACTTGATGGTTCTGTAATTATCGTAAACAAAGACCTTACAGATGGTATTGAAATCAAGGGCTACAAAGACCTATTAAACCCAAAACTTAAGGGCAAAATTGCAACAAGTGACCCAACATCTTCATCATCTGCCTTCTCACACCTAACAAATATGTTAGTAGCTATGGGCGGCTATGAATCAGACGAAGCTTGGGACTATGTTGACAAATTATTCAAAAACATCGACGGCAAAATCCAATCATCTTCATCTTCAGTTTATAAAACTGTAGTAGACGGCGAAATGGCAGTTGGTATTTCTTATGAAGACCCAGTTATGCAACTAATCAAAGACGGTGCTGATAATATCGATATAGTTTACATGGAAGAAGGAGTAATCTTCCTACCAGCAGGTTCAGGGATAATCAAGAACTGCTCACACCCAAACAATGCTAAGTTATTCATGGACTTTTTAAACTCAAAAGAAGCCCAAGATATCCTAGGCACACAAACAACAAACAGACCAATTAGAGAAGACGCAGAAGTAAGCGACTTTATGAAACCAATAAAAGATATTAAGCAATTACATGAAGATTATGACTATGTAAATAAAAACAGAGAAAAAATAATCGAAAGATTTACAAACCTTCTTGTAAAAGCAGGAAACTAAGATGTCAAAAATTATAATCAAAGACGCCGTTAAAAAATACGGCGAAAAGACAGTAATAAAATCTGTCAACCTAGAGATCCAGGATGGTGAATTTTTCACCCTCCTTGGGCCTTCAGGCTGTGGAAAGACAACATTACTTAGGATGATAGCCGGCTTTAACTCAATTGAGGGCGGCGAAATTTATTTTAATGACACCCTCATTAATAACATGGACCCATCTAAGAGAAACATAGGAATGGTATTCCAAAATTATGCAGTCTTCCCAAATATGACAGTTAGAGGCAATATAGAATTTGGCCTTAAAGAGAGAAAAGTACCTAAAGCTGAGATGGACGAGAGAGTAGAAAAAATTCTCGATATAATGAAAATCAGAGAATATGCCGACAGGAAACCTCAAAACCTCTCAGGCGGTCAGCAACAAAGGGTGGCCCTAGCAAGAGCTATAGTTATAGAGCCAGACGTTTTATTAATGGATGAGCCTTTAAGTAACCTAGATGCTAAATTAAGGGTAGACCTTAGAGAAGAAATCAGAAGAATTCAAAAAGAAATTGGTATTACAACAGTTTATGTAACCCACGACCAAGAAGAAGCTATGGCAGTATCAGACAGGATTGCTGTTATGAAAGATGGAGTTATTGAACAATGTGACAAACCAAGAAAGATTTACCATAAGCCAAACAATATGTTCGTAGCTTCATTTATAGGAACAAACAACGTATTAAGTGGAAATTATGACGCAGATAATAAAGAAATTATCATAGATTCTGGGGAAAAATTCTCCTATGATTTAGGAAATCAACCTAGCCAAAGGGTTAAACTTTCAATTAGGCCTGAAGATTTTAGGCTAGATACAAATGGAGATGTGGAAGTAAAAATCAACGACGAAGTCTTCTTGGGCTCTACTATGCATTACAATGTAGAACTTAAGGATAAAACCCTTTTGAACATAATGGAAGAATCAAAGTTTGAAGAAATCAGCAGGGTAAATACAGATACTAAATTAAGGATTAACCTTGATAAAATCAACGTATTTAACGAAAAAGGAGATGTGAATCTCAATGAAAACGAAAGCTAATAAATTTGGATTTTGGAAAATAATTACCCTAGCTATCCTAGCTGGAGTTTTGATTTTTCTAATCTATCCAATCACCAGACTTTTAATCCAATCTTTTTACAACAAAGAAGGAAACTTAAGTCTTGCAAACTTTACTGAATTCTTTTCAAACAAGTACTATTTTTCAACCATTATAAACAGTTTGAAATTATCAATAATAGCCACAGCCACAACCATTATCCTAGCTACACCAATAGCTTATTTTATGAGTTTTTATAAGATTAGGGGAGCCAAGGTTTTAGAGATAATCATAATCCTTGCTTCAATGTCAGCACCTTTTATCGGAGCTTATTCATGGATCTTATTGCTTGGTAGAAATGGTATAATAACAAACTTTTTTGCTGGCATTGGCCTAAATATTCCTGATATATACGGTTTTGCTGGAATATTACTAGTATTCACCTTCCAATTATATTCATTAGTATTTTTATATGCCAAGGCAGCCTTTGAAAACCTTGACGCATCCCTTATGGAAGCAAGCGAAAACTTGGGAGTGACAGGCTTTAAGAGATTTAGGAAAATAATCCTACCTCTTGTGACCCCATCATTATTAGCAGGAGGCCTTTTAGTCTTTATGAGATGTATGTCTGACTTTGGTACCCCAATGCTAATCGGTGAAGGATATAGGACCTTCCCAGTATTAATCTACAATGAATTCGTAGGTGAAGTTGGCCAAAACCAAGGCTTTGCATCCGCCATAGCCATAATCGCCATAATAGTAACCAGCGTAATTTTCCTAATACAAAAGAAAATATCAGAGAAAAATGCCTATTCGTCAAACTTCTTAAATCCAGTCCAAAAGACTAAGCTTAAGGGGGCAAAGGGTGTTTTAATCCACCTATTTGTCTACATTATAGTAGGCCTATCCATCCTACCACAAGCTTATCTAATCTTGACATCATTTAAGAACACATCAGGAAAGATATTCATTGACGGATATTCATTAAAATCTTACCACACAGCCTTTGCGAGGATGGGCACATCAATCAGAAACACCCTCCTTCTACCACTCCTAGCCCTTATAATTATCATAATCTTATCAGTTTTGATAGCCTATATAGTAGTTAGGATAAAAGGCAAACTTGCAGCAGCCATAGACGTATTCACCATGGTGCCATTTATCCTCCCAGGAGTTGTAATTGGTATAGCACTTCTAACAGGATTTGGAAATGGTGTGATGGGATCAAACTTCCTAGTCTTGGGCGGAACAATGTGGATAGTTATAGTATCCTTCGTAATAAGGAGACTGCCTTATACACTAAGGTCAGCCACATCAACACTCCAGTCCCTCCCAATATCCCTAGAAGAAGCGTCTTATTCACTAGGAGCAAGCAAGTTTAAGACATTCGCACAAATCACCCTCCCACTAATGATGAGGGGAGTAGTAGCAGGTTCAATTTTATCATACGTAACCTTGATATCAGAGCTATCTTCATCCATTATCCTAACCAACCTAAAGACAAGGACAATGACAGTATCTATCTACACAGAAGTAGTAAGAGGAAACTACGGAGTAGCGGCAGCACTTGCTACAATGCTAACAGTATTCACAATCTTAGCCCTAATCGTATTTAATATGATAGGAGCAAAGAAAAATAAATAAAATTTTCTAAGCACCATCTAAAAGACCCCGAGGATTAACTTGGGGTCTTTAATAGTATAAAAATAACCATAATAAAAGCTGAGGTATGATATAGCTTATCCAAGACAAAATAAAATATTTGGATATATCTTGAAATAAATTGCGTTTTATTTTACTCCTTGGAATAAAATTGCATTACCATCTTAAAAATCTAATAATCCCTATTTTTTATGGCGAAAAAAGCAAACCACAAAATTACATAATCATTAAAATTTCTTGGATCATAGCCAGTTAACTCCTTTAATTTATTTAGCCTATATTGAATTGAATTTTTGTGCATATACATATCTTGTGAAATTTTGCTAATTGAACCATTGTGTTCACCATAGAGGGAAAATAAGTCTTGGTAAAATTTAAGGTCACTGGGATCTATAAATTTTAAAATTCTTTTTGAATACTCTGACAAGTCTCTTTCGTCCAAGGAGGTTAGCAAGAGACCGATATCCATATTTTTATAAAATAAAATCGGATAAGATTTACTTACATTTGCCCAATAGCAAGCTTTAAGGGCTTGATTATAGTAGGTTTTCGCATCTTCAATATCGATGAATTTATCACTAATACCAAAAACAAGAGATAAATTGTGATTATTTTTGTATGTGGCATAAAATTTTGAAAGGTGGCTTGTTATTTCTTCTTCCTTGCTATCTATGTAAATATTAATAAATTTATCGTGAATTATAGCAGAGTATATCTTATCTTTTTTGTAATTTGATTCAGAATACCTAAGTAAATTTCTCTTCATATCATAATCCAACTCATCAAGAGGGATTTCTGCGACAGAAAAATTCATATAGGTATTTTCGAGAGATTTTGGTATAAGTTTCAGGTTATATAATTGAGCGTTCAAAATAGATTCTATAATCATTTTGCTATTTTCAAGCTTTGCAGATTGGTTTTCTTTAATCCATTCTTCTCTTAAGAGAATTTCTGTCATTTTTTTTATGATACTGCCATATTTTTCGACAATATCGAGATCTCCTGATATTCCTATTACACCAATGATTTCGTCTTGGAAATATACAGGAAGATTGACCCCTTTCTTAGAACCAGGATATTGTTCGTCGCTTATAATCGCAATGGTTTCTCCCTTTTCTATACATACAAGGGCACCCTTGTGGATTGTGTTAATTCTTTTTTTATCCGTTGAAGCGATTATGACCCCATCTTTATCTATAAAATTTATATCTTGTTTGATTGTATTTCTAAGACTTTCTACGATAGACTGGGCAAGAGTATTATTAATTTTCATTAAAATATCCTTTCTTGGTATGTATACCAAAAATAAATATAGGGAAAACGTGTTTATTTGTATTATATACCATAGAATTTAAAAAGCCATGTTTGCTATAATAAAAACAGATATACGTTAATCAATTATAGTGAATTGTTATGTCCTATACTTGTTTAATGGCTATTCATTTTGTTCGGTTGCTACATATTATGAGAGAAGAAAGGAGAGCTATGGAGAAACTTATAAGAATGGTTGTAGACGGATCTATAGAAAAGTGTCTGCCAGATAATGCAGTAAAAAAAGAGCTTAAAAACCTGCCTTCAAATAAAGGAAGAAAGATTTTGATAGCAATAGGTAAAGCTGCTTATCAAATGGCTAAAACAGCTTTGGAATCTGACGTTAAATTTGATGATGCAGTGGTTATTACCAAGTATGATCACCTTACTACTGATCTTGAAGGGGCAGTATGTTTTGAGGCAGGTCATCCAATATCAGATGATAACACCATTAAAGCAAGCAAGTATGCATACGATTTGGTAAAAGATTTATCGGCTGATGATTTGGTTGTGATGCTAATATCTGGCGGAGGTTCAGCCCTCTTTGAAATACCTGTTGTGGATTTTTCTGAGATACAAGATATCAATAACCAGCTCCTTGAAAAAGGCGCTAATATTATTGAGATAAACACAATCAGAAAAAGATTATCAAAGCTTAAGGGCGGCAAGTTTGCAGAGATTTGCAAACCAGCAACAGTATACAATATCATTTTATCTGATGTTGTTGGAAATAGGCCTGATATGATTGCTTCTGGGCCAACATATGTTGACCAATCTACCTGTAAAGAAGCTTTGAATATTGTAAAAAAATACGACCTATCCCTATCAGATGAAGCTTTAAAGGCTCTTGAGATAGAAACTGTGAAAGAGCTAGACAACAGTATTATTAATATCTCAGGAAGCGTTGATCAGCTTTGTCTTGAAGCAAAAAGTATCCTAGAAAAAGAAGGATACGATGTAGACTTACTTACAACTAGTCTAGATAGCGAAGCAAAAGAAGTAGGCAATGTTTTAAGTGCAATTGCAAGGTATCAAAGCAAAAGAAATGATAAAAAAGCTTACATATTTGGCGGGGAAACTGTTGTTTACCTAAAGGGTAAGGGCTTAGGCGGAAGAAATCAAGAATTAGCTTTTGCTAGTGCAAAAGGTATTGCAAACTTAGATAATGTTACAATCATAAGCTATTCATCAGATGGTACAGATGGTCCTACAGATGCTGCAGGCGCTTATGTTGATGGCAATACAATGGCAAAACTTGAAAAATTAGGCATAAACTTTGATGAAGTTTTAGCTAATAATGATTCTTACACTGCCTTAGAAAAAATAGGCCAGCTTATAAAAACTGGACCTACAGGCACAAATGTTAATGATTGTGCGATAATACTAATAAATTAATAATAGGAGATAATATGAAAATACTTGATAATGTAAAGAAAATACCTGGTGGACTAATGATTGTTCCACTATTATTAGGAGCGTTTTTTAATACCTTTTTCCCAGAATGGCTTGAAATAGGTGGATTTTCTACAGCTATGTTCAAAACAGGAGCCAATGCAATTTTAGGTGCTTTCCTATTTTGTAATGGTGCCCAAATTAGTTTAAACCAAGCAAGTGCATCCTTATCAAAGGGAGCTGGCCTAACTTTAATTAAATTCGTACTAGGTGCAGCTATAGGTTGGATAATTAACTTAGTATTCGGAGAAGCTGGATTCTTAACAATTACACCAATAGCTATAATTGCAGCTATGACCAACTCAAATGGTGGTCTATATGCAGCTTTAGCTTCAGAATATGGCGATTCAACAGACGTAGGAGCTGTTTCTATTTTATCAATAAACGATGGTCCATTCTTAACAATGGTAGCCTTAGGTGCAACAGGTATAGCACAAATTCCGTTAATAGCTTTAGTTGCTACAATAGTTCCAATTATAATTGGTTTCGTACTTGGAAACCTAGATCCTAAATTAGCTAAATTCCTAGAACCAGGAACATCACTATTAATACCATTCTTTGCTTTTCCTTTAGGTGCAAACCTAGACTTTAAAAACCTTATAGTTGCAGGTATACCTGGTGTTTTATTAGGTTTATTAGTATCTATAATAACTGGTTTTGGTGGTTATTTAGTTTTAAAACTTTTAAAAGCAAAGAATCCTGGAGTAGGTTGGGCAATTGGTACAACAGCAGGAAACGCTGTAGGTACACCAGCTGCATTATTGACAGTAGGAGCAATTTCTGAGAGTGTATCAACATTAGCCACAGGTCAAATTACTGCTGCTATCATTGTTACAGCACTATTAACACCAGTTATAACAGATCATTTTAGCAAAAAATACGCTTAATAGATAGAAAATTAATTAGAAGATTATATAAATAAGGAGTAAATAATGAGAGTAAGATTACCATATGGAAAAACATTTCAAGAAACTGATATAGATGATAGTAGGATTTTAGGAGTTTTAGAATCACAGTTAGAAGAATATAAACCTAGCCTATCTGAAGAAGAAATAGTACGTCAGTCTATGGAAAATCCAATAGGCAGTAAGAAACTATCAGAACTAGCAGTTGGAAAAGATAAGGTTGTAATACTAATAAGTGACCACACTAGACCAGTGCCAAGCAAGGTTATTCTACCTTTGATGCTTAAAGAAATCAGACAAGGTAATCCAGATGCTGATATCACACTTTTAGTTGCAACGGGTTGTCACAGGGGCACTACAAAAGATGAATTAATTTATAAACTCGGTGAAGAAATATTTAATAACGAAAAAATTTATATCCACGACTGTGATGATGAAAGCATGTTAGTTATGCTTGATGAAAAACTACCTTCAGGTGGAGACATTATAGTAAATAAAATTGCTGCCGAAGCTGATCTACTTGTAGCTGAAGGCTTTATTGAACCACACTTCTTTGCAGGATTCTCTGGTGGTAGAAAGAGTGTGTTCCCTGGTTGCTGTTCAAGAAAAACAGTTATGTATAACCACAATGCTGAATTTATTGACAATCTAAATTCTAGAACTGGTATCCTAGAAGACAACCCAATCCATAAGGATATGGTAGCAGCAGCAAGAGCTCTAGGATTGGTATATATAGTAAATGTTATCATTAATTCAGATAAAAAAGTTATATATTCAGTTGCAGGCGATCTTGTAGAAGCTCATAAAGTAGGAACTGATTGGCTAAAAGATAAGGCTGGAGCTGAGAAAAAACTTGCAGATATAGCTATGACATCAAATGGTGGTTATCCATTAGATCAAAACGTATATCAGGCTGTAAAATCAATGACAGCTGCAGAAGCAACTGTTAAAGAAGGCGGAGTTATCATAGTTAGTTCTGAATCAAGCGATGGCTTGGGTGGAGATGCTTTCTATAAAACTTTCAAAGAAGAAAGAGATGAAAAAGTTATATTAGATAATTTCTTAGCTACACCAAAAAACGAGACTATTCCTGATCAATGGCAATCACAAATATTCTGCAGAATTCTATTAAGAGCAACAGTTATTTATATTTCAGAAGTAGAAGATAAAATAATTGAGGAAATGCACATGATTCCTGCTAAGAATTTAGATGAAGCTATGAGGAAAGCTGAAGAAATAGTAGGCAAAGATAGTACAGTTACAGTTATACCAGACGGAATTGCAGTTATAGTAAAATAAACTAATACTAAAGTTGAACAAGGAAGTGGGAATTCTCTGATGAAAAAAATATTGCTAATAGCTGATGATTATACCGGTGCTAATGACACTGGCATTAAGATTGCTGAAAGAGGATATGAAGTTGAAATTAGTTTAAAAACTGATGAAGTTATTGATTCTGATATATGTGTTATTGATACAGAATCACGAAATATTAGTGGTGATGAATCTAGAAAAATAATTAATAAAACTCTAAAATCTATAAATAATTTGGATGATTACTTATTTATTTATAAGAAAGTCGACTCAACCTTAAGAGGTAATATCAAGGAAGAATGCGATGAAATAATCAAATATTATAAACCAGAAATTATAATATTTGACCCAGCATATCCTGTCCTAGGACGTAAAGTCATTGATGGAATTCACTTTGTAAATGATGTTAGACTAAAAGAAACTGAGTTTGCCCACGATCCAGAGAAACCAATTACAGAAGACGATATAAGAAAAATATTTGATACCACTTCTTATCACCACAATCTTGAAGATATTAGGAATGGATTGGTTATTAAAGATGGAATCAATACCTTTGATACCGAGCTAGACTCTGATTTATCTGAAATAGCAAAAAAGTGTTTGGATTTAGATAGGAAAATCCTTTATATTGGATCTGCGGGCCTGTGTGATGCCATATTTGATGAATTGATAATAAAACATCCAGCATTAGCCATAGTAGGATCTGTTTCAAAAGAAAATGAAATCGCTGTTGATTATTGTGCCAAAATGGGAGTTAAGGTATTAGATTTGACATTAAAGGATTTTCTCGAAGATAATTATCAGGATACATTAGATGAAGCTTTGGAAACCTTGAAGACTGGGGAAGATTTAGTTATCAGTACATCAATGAATAGAAAAGCATACGAAGAATCTAAATTATACCTTGACAGTAAAGGGATTGATCAAGATAAGGAATTTACTAGGCTCATAGATTTACTTGTTGAAGAAGTGATAAAAAAATCTAAATTATCAGGTCTATTTATAACAGGTGGAACCACTGCTTTCAATGCATTAAAGGCTCTAAATGCATCAGGAACAGTTCTTTTAAGAGAGCTTGAACCAGGTATAATAATTAGTGATATAAAAGGTTTAGATAGGGAGTTGTTGATGGTATCAAAAGCAGGAGCATTTGGTAATGAAAAAACCATCTATAATTCACTTACAGAAATAAGGAAGGCATCAAAATGAGAAAAATTGCTATTAGTATGGGAGATCCATCAGGAATCGGCCCAGAAATATGTTTGAAAGCTTTGGATAAAAACGAGGTATATGGAGATAATTGTATAGTTTATGGCGAGAAGAATATTTTAAATAAATACCATAATATACTAAATATTAATAAAGAACTTAATTTTATAGAAGATACATCAGAATTTGAGTTAGGAAAAATAAATATTGTTAATATAGAATCTTCAAAAGAAATACCAATAGGCGAAGTTGATGTAAATTCAGGAGATTTAGCCTTTAAGTTTATCAAGAAAGCTATTGAAGATGCAATGGAAAATAAGGTATCGGCTGTTGTAACCTGTCCGATAAATAAAGAATCCTTAAACAAAGCTGGTCACCATTATCAAGGCCATACAGAGATATTTGCTGAATTAACTGGCACAAAATCTTATTCAATGATGTTATGGAGCGATAAGTTGGTAGTTGACCATGTTTCTACACACGTATCCCTCTCAGAGGCATGCGCTAGGGTGAAAAAAGATAGGGTTTATGAATGTATCAAACTACTAAACAATGCCCTAGTAAGGCTAAACAAGACAAAAGAAGTTAAGATAGCAGTAGCAGGATTAAATCCACACGCTGGTGAAAACTCAATGTTTGGCTTTGAGGAAAGAGATGAAATAAGACCCGCTGTAGAACAAGCTCTACAAAATGGAATGAATGTCGAGGGACCTATCCCACCAGATACTGTTTTCCATAAGGCCGTTAGCGGAATGTATGATGGCGTAGTATGCATGTATCACGACCAAGGTCACATTCCACTAAAACTTGTCGATTTTTATAATGGGGTCAATGTAACATTAGGACTTCCAATAATCAGAACATCGGTTGACCACGGAACTGCGTTTGATATAGCAGGCAAGGGTATAGCTAATGAGAGCAGTCTAATCTGCGCTATTGATTTGGCTATAAGGTTCGCTGAAGAATAATTGTATAACAATAACTATGAAGCTGTAGGATTATTCCTATGGCTTCGTAATCTATGGAGGCATTATGAATAAGATACTTAAAATAGATGAAAATGACAATGTAGTAACCTGTCTTATTCCGCTTAAGAAAGGTGATACTGTAAGAGTTGAGGATGAGGAAATCACCGTAAATGAGGATATTAAGAGATACCATAAAATTGCAATCAAAGATCTAGACAAGGGAGATTTCGTTTATAAATATGGTCAAATAATTGGGACAATGACTGAAAATGCCAAAAAGGGCGACTACATACACGTACATAATCTAGAGTCAACAAGAGGAAGAGGGGATAAAAAATAATTATGAACTTATATGGATATAAAAGAGAAGATGGAAGCTTCGGTATAAGAAACCATATATTAGTCATACCAGCTTCCGTATGTGCGGCTGACACTGCAGAAAAAATAGCTAGCCAGGTCGACGGAGCGATTTCTATACCTAATCAACACGGCTGCTGCCAAATTGGAGATGATTATCATGTTACAGAAAGAACTCTAGTAGGATATGGTAAAAATCCAAATGTGGCTGCTGTCTTAGTTGTTGGTCTAGGTTGCGAAGGAATTCAGGCAAGAAAATTAGCTGATTTAATTAAAGAATCTAAAAAACCTGTTGAATACATAGTTATTCAAGAAGAAGAGGGAACGCTTAAGACAATTTCAAAAGGAGTAAAAATCTTAAGAGAAATATCAGAAAGTGTGTCTGCGCAAAAAAGAGTAGAATTTGATGTAAGTCATTTGATAGTTGGTCTAGAATGTGGGGGTTCAGATCCTACAAGTGGAATAGCATCAAATCCAGCAATAGGTGTTGCGTCAGATAAAATTTGTCAAATGGGAGGCTCTACAATCCTAAGTGAAACTACTGAAGTGATTGGAGCTGAACATATCTTGGAAAAAAGATTCTTAGACGAAAAAGAAAAAGAAAAATTCTTGAAATTTGTAAATGATACAGAAAAAAGAGCCCTAATTTTAGGTGAAGATTTAAGAGAAGGCCAACCTACACCTGGAAATAAAGAAGGTGGACTTACAACAATAGAAGAAAAATCCTTAGGATGTATGCATAAGGCAGGCTCATCCCCATTTGTAGGTGCTCTAGAATATGCTGAGAGAGTACATGAGGATAAGAGAGGTTTATATTTCATGGATTCTCCAGGTCAGGATATTGATTCTATAACTGGAATGGTAGCGTCAGGAGCCCAAATAATCTTATTCTCTACAGGAAGAGGAACACCTACAGGTAATCCTATAGCACCTGTAATAAAAATAACAGGAAACCCTGATACATATAGAATAATGGAAGACAATATCGATATGAATATGGGCAAAGTAATTTCAGATGGAGTTAGTCTAGAAGAAATGGGAAATGAGCTATTTGATGAAATTGAAAAAGTCTCCAACGGCAAGAAAATAAAAGCTGAAATATTAGGACATAGAGAATTTGGCATATTTAAAGTATCAGGAACATTCTAAAATAATAAGTGAAGGTCAAGCCCTAAGACTGATTTAAAAATATTTTTAAAGTGCTTTGACAAAATAAAAATATTTAAACAAAAATAATTTAAGCACCATCTTTTAGGTGGTCTAAAAAGATATTCAACCCGCCAATAGGCGGGTTTTTAATTTCATCTATTAATAAACGTTTTCTGTGATATAATATTATAAAGAGACATGATTTTGATATTTATAGACTTGTGAGGCAAGAATGGATATTTATGATATAGTGAAGAAGTCGGGTTATTCTACGGCGATTGTTTCTAGTGTTATTAACAAGTCGGCCAATGTGAGTGACAAGGCTAGGAAAATTATAGAGGAAATTATTGCGGAGTCGGGCTATAAGCCCAATAGGATTGCAAGGAGTCTGGCTAAAAATTCTACCCAGATGATTGGGATTATGGTCCCTGATATTAGGGGGTATTTTGAGAGTCAGTCGGCTTATGAACTTGAAAGGAGGCTTGACAAGCTCGGTTATACCAACCTACTTTGCGTGACAACAAATAGCTATGAGAAGAAAATGTCCTACTTGGATATCTTGGTTGAAAGCAAGGTAGAGGCGATTATTGGTGTTGGTTTGACCTATGAGGAAAAGAAATTTTATGAAAAATTGAAAAATATGTCGGTTATCATTCCCATGGCACTTTTGAATGTAAAAACCAGTGACGAAAATGAGAAGATTGTCAATATTTATATCGATGAAATTGAGGCTATGGATTAGGCTGTTAAGCTTTTGAAGGATAATTTTTACAAAAAACCTCTCTATGTTTCCCTTGATACCGGCTATATGTCTAGGTCTTATATCGGCAAAAAATCTGGATTTGTGGAGGCTCTTTATGAGTATATTGAAGATGCGAATTTTGTTGAGTTTAAGGTAAAAGACCCTGAAAAGGACCTGCCAAAATTGATTGATTTTTTAAAGGAAAATCCAGAATTTGACTCAATCCAATTTGAGCTTGATAGTTTGGCTGTAAGTGCTTATAAATTGATGGCAAATGAAGGAATAAACATCCTTGAGGATATTGGTATTATCGGATTTGATAATATTGAAGCGACTGGATTTACCAACCAAGCCATAACTTCAATTGATCAGAGAATTTCTGACCAGGTTGAAATTGCAATAGATAACCTCCTTAAGATTTTAAATGAAGAGGAGACCGAGACAAATATTGCCCTTAAGGCGAAGTTAATCGAAAAAGAGACTACTGCTAGGAACCATAATTAAACAAATTATTGTTTTGAGCTTTAATATAGGAAGAAAATTCAAAAAAAATTCCTTAAGATTAAATTTATCGAAAAGTGCTAATTATCAAGTTTTTGAGATAAATTCTTGGGATGTTTTTTTGATGAATTTTCAAAAAAATGTTTTCCAACTACTTGAAATTAAAAAAAATTGCCGCACAATGGTATCAGAAAAAGAAAAAAATGCTTTATTGTTTAGCATATATTTTAGAAAGGAGTAAGAAATGAGCAAAGTAACAACAATTCAACAAATCACAAAACTTGGAATAGTTCCAGTTGTAAGGGCAAATTCTGCTGACCAAGCCATAGAGTTTTGTAAGGGACTAATTGATGGAGGTATCAATACCCTAGAGGTAACATTTACAATTCCAAATGCCATAGAAGTATTCCAAAGAATTCAAAAGGAATTACCAGAAGATACCTTGTTAGGTGCTGGAACAGTTTTAGACCCAACAACAGCCAGACTTGCAATAATGAACGGAGCTAAATTTATAGTTTCGCCATCATTTGACAAAGAAGTTGCAAAAATGTGCAACATCTACAACATCCCATATATGCCTGGATGCATAACACCAGCAGAAATGTTGGAAGCATATAAATATGGAGTAGACATCATCAAACTATTCCCAGGTTCCCTACCAGGACCATCATATGTAAAGGCCATCCACGGCCCATACCCACATTTCCAAATTATGCCAACAGGTGGTGTAAGCCTTGAAAATCTCAAAGATTGGTTTGATGCAGGAGTAGTAGCTGTGGGAGCTGGTTCAAATCTAGTAAAAGGTACTCGTGAAGAAATTACCAAAAAGGCAAAACAATATCTAGAAAAAATTGCAGAGATTAGAAAATAATTACTGATAAATATTAATAACCATAATGAATTTATTAAAATTTAATATTATTAATTCTAACAAAAAAAGGCTCGGCTCTCTAAATAAAGAGAGTTGAGCCTTTTATGGTATATAACATAGTTTAAGATGAATTAAAAATTTAAATATTAAAATTCACATCAATAGTTTACATACTATTTGATTTTTAAGGTGATTATAAAGAAATGGTTGATCCTCTAATTTCTAATATATTATTTAGAACTTTTGTTGTAGGTTCTTGATCATTATCGGAATGTATTTTTCTAAATAAAATTCTAGCAGACTCTAACCCGACTCCCCAGGTATTTTGTGTTATAGTGGTGATGCCAGGGCCTACAAGATCTGCCCAACCCCAATTATCGAAACTACATATTCCAAGTTCTTTACCTATTTTAATTCCTGTAGAGTTTATAATTACTTTTAATACATCAAGCAATGCGCCACCATTTATGGTTAATATAGCGACTCTTTCTGTAATGTTATTAGAAACAAAATGGTTTACTTTTTTTCGACAGTCGTCTAAATCATTGTAAAAATAAACGGAATCAGTTTCTCCAGAATTAAAAATTTCTTTTTCATATTTACAAAAAGAATAGTATCTAATTCTTCTAACTTCATTTTCCTTCATCGCAATACCGAATAGGCCTACTTTTGTATAGCCGACTTTTTTTAGGTAGAGAAGTGCCTTTTCTATGCTCTCTTCATTATCTGTAACAACGGTATCAATCTTTCCAGGAATTGATAGAGGTCTATCAGCAAGCACAATTGGGAAACCTTGATTTGATAGTTTGAGAATGAATTCGTCATTTTCGCCGGTTGAATTTATTATTAATCCATCAACACTTCTTTCTATCAAATTATTAATTGCCTTCTTTTCGTTTTCTTTGTTATCTTCACTGTCAGTTAAAATTAACTGATATCCTTGCTTCAAACATTCTTGGTTGATACCTTTTACTAATATTGATGAGAAAGGAGATCCAATATTACTTACAATGCAACCTATTACTCCACTCGTCTTAGACTTTAGACCTTGGGCTAATCTGTTAGGTTTATAATTAAGTTCTTCAATCGCAGACTTTATCCTATTTCTTTTATCTTCAGAAATTACGTTTGATTTGCCATTTAAATATCTTGATACTGTTGATTTTGATACATCAGCTTGTTTTGCAACTGTATCAATAGTTACTTTATTTGTTTTATTGGTCATTATTGCCTCTTTGAAACCGATTTTATTGTTGTGAAATGGTAGTTTTATTATACTTTTTCAAAAGGAAATATCAAAAAATGGTAGGATTATTATGAAAAAAACGCTGGTCCCATATAGAAAATGTCATTGATTTTTTAATTGGCATAAAGAAAGTTGGTAAAAATTCTTGACATAAAATCGGTTTCATGGTATCCTATAGCCATAGAATAAACCAAACGAAAGTAGGAGGTATTGGTTATGAATAAGAAATTTTTCGCTGGCTTATTATCATTGGCTATGATGGGAGCCTTAGTTGGATGTGGAGGTTCAAAGTCAAATGAAACCGATTCGAAAAAGGATGAAAAAGTAGAAACTAAAGAAGAGCAAAAAGGTGAAGCTAAATCATCAGATAAGGTTGGAGAAACTGTATTAAAATTATCTTTCAACCAATCAATTGAAAATCCAGAAGCTCAAACACTTATTGAGTTAAGCAATAATTTATATGATGCAACAGAAGGAAGATATTCTATTGAAGTTTATCCAAATGAACAGTTAGGAAATCAAAAAGATTCACTAGAAAGCGTTCAAAATGGTGCTGTAGATATGGCTCTTGTAGCTAATACTATTATAGAAAATGTTAATCCAGACTTCGCTATAATTGGTACTCCATATGTTTATGATAGTATTGAACAACAACAAAAATTCTTTGAATCAGGAGCACTTGATGAATTGTTTGCTACAACAGATGCAAATGGATTCAAAACACTTGCTGCTTACAGCTTAGGAGCACGTTGCCTATATGGTAAGAAAGAATACAAGTCACCTGAAGATCTATCAGGTCAAAAAATCCGTGTAATGCAATCTGAAACAATGACAAAGATGATGGAATTAATGGGTGGAGTCCCTACACCAATGGCTCAAGGTGATGTTTATTCAGCTATTCAGTCAGGTACATTAGATGGAGCAGAAAATAATATTATTACTTATGTTGATTTACTTCAATATGAAGTGGCACCATATTTTTCAGTTTCTAACCACTTGATGATTCCTGATGAATTAATCATTAGTAAAAAAGTCTTTGATTCTATGTCTGAAGCAGATCAAAAAGCTCTAATAAAAGTGTCTAAAGAATCTGTTCCAGTAGCTTTCAAAAAATGTGCTGACCTAAGAGATGAATATTTCAAAAAAGCTAAAGATGAGTTAGGCGTAACAGTAACTGAGTTAGATATTAAGCCTTTCCAAGAAAAATTAAAACCAATGATTGAAGAGGTTGCTGGAAAGAGTGAACTTTCCAAAAAAGTTTATGAATCTATAAAATCAATTAAGTAGATTAAAATGGGGTTTTTACAAGATTATATTGGTATTAATTTTGTATTAACCCTATTTTTAAATAAGTGAGGATGATTATGTCAAAATTAAAAAGCATAAAAAAAGTAGTTGATAAGGTAATGGATTGGTTGCTGATAATTATGTTAGCCATCATGACTGTTTTAGTTACTTATCAAGTTGTTACCAGGTACGTGTTTAAATCACCTAGTGCTATATCAGAAGCTATAGCACAATATATGTTTGTATGGCTAGTAATGTTTGGTAGTGCCTTGGTTTTTGGGGATAGAGAACATTTGGAGATAAGCGTTTTAAAAGACAAAATGCCTCCTAAGACTAGATTTATTGTAGAAATTTTAATAAATGTATGCTTGTTGTTTTTCTCAATCGTAGTTTGTATATATGGTGGTCTTATAGGAGTTTTTAGACAAATAGCAACATTAGATGCTGCTCTTGGTATTTCAACAGGAGTAATATATGTTTCAATTCCTTTATGTGGAATAGTTATGTTGTTTTATGCGATATACAATATATTCTTAGGTTATGAAGAATATAAAGAAAAAATAAAATAGATTTTATTAAGGAGGAATTATGACTAATGTTACATTGGCTGCCTTATTAATGGTAACTATTATAGTAGTTACATTAAGCTTGGGCTTTCCGATTGGTTTATCAATAGGTCTGGGTGCAACAGCAGCTATTATAGCAATTTTGCCTTTTTCACAGGCAATGACAACAGCTTCTCAAAGATTTTTTACAGGAGCAAATAGTTTTTCACTAGTCGCCATACCGTTTTTTATTTTAGCAGGAAATATAATGAACAGTGGTGGTATAGCAAAGCGTTTGATCGATGCAGCTAGACTTTTAACTCATAGGTTATCAGGAGATTTAGCTCATACTAACATTGTTGCGAATATGTTATTTGGCGCAGTTTCAGGATCTGGTGTTGCAGCAGCTTCTGCAATGGGTAGTATTTTAGGTCCTATGGAAAAAGAAGAGGGATATGCAGATGACTTTTCTGCAGCTGCAAATATCGCTTCAGGTCCAACAGGAATGATGATTCCACCAAGCAATATTATGATAGTATATGCAACTGTTGCTGGTTCAGTATCTATTGCGGCCCTATTTATGGCTGGTTATATACCAGGTATTCTTTGGGGTATAGGATGTATGATGTTAGCTGGATTTACTGCTAGGAAATTAGGTTATAAATCTGAAGGTTCATATTCATTCAAAGAGTCATTAGTTATATTGTGGAAAGCTATCCCTAGTTTATTGTTAATAGTAATAGTAATTGGCGGAATATTGAAAGGTGTATTTACAGCTTCTGAAGGTTCAGCTATAGCTGTTGTATATGCTTTGTTATTAAGTTTGATTTATAGAAGTATATCCTTAAAGGATCTACCAAAAATAATTTTAGCTTCCGCGAAAACAACAGCAGTTGTTGAGTTCTTAGTATGCGTTTCAGGAATTATGGCATGGGTTATGTCATTTACAAAAATGCCTCAAATAATTGCAAACGCATTATTATCTCTAGGTAGCAGTCCGATTGTTATATTGTTGATTATAAACGTTGTATTATTAATAGTTGGAACATTTATGGATCCAACACCAGCAGTTTTAATATTTACACCAATATTTTTACCAATATGTGCATCTTTTGGTATGCATCCAGTTCATTTTGGACTAATGATGGTTATGAACCTATGTGTAGGTACAATAACACCACCAGTAGGAGCTATATTGTTTGCAGGATGTAAAATTGCGGATGTAAAAATAGAATTTGTAATAAAGAGATTGTTACCATATTTTGTTGTAGTTATTGTAGCATTGCTATTAGTTACATTTATACCTGCTTTATCACTAGCTATTCCAAAGTCATTAAACTTAATTACCCTACCTAAAGATTATAATATGTTCTTTATAGTTCAATAATAAAGAGGGTCAAAAGGTAAAATAAAGGAGAAAAAATAATGGATATAAGATATTCTGCAAATCCAAATGATGTTAAAAAATATAATACTGAGGAGTTAAGAAAAGAGTTTTTAATACAGGGTCTTTATAAGGAAGATCAAGTAGTAAGTGTTTATTCTCATGTAGATAGGATGGTAGTATTGGGAATATGCCCAGTTCATGAGCAATTACCGATTACTAAAGGCATTGATGTTTGGAAGGAATTTGGCACAAGTTATTTTCTAGAAAGAAGAGAAGCCGGAGTATTCAACATTGGCGGCAAGGGAAAAATAATAGTAGATGGCACTGAGTATGTTATGAACTACAAAGATTGCTTATATATAAGCAAAGAAAGTAAGGATGTAAAATTCATAAGCGATAATCCTGATAATCCAGCAAGGTTTTATTTGGTATCGGCACCTGCTCATAAGGTTTGTAAAACAACATATATTCCTATTGAAAAAGCTAATAAAAGACCAATGGGAGATGTTAAAACTTCAAACAAAAGAACAATTAATCAGTTTATACACCCAGATGTAATAGAGACATGCCAATTATCAATGGGTATGACTTCATTAGAAGAAGGAAGTGTATGGAACTCTATGCCAGCCCATACTCATGAAAGAAGGATGGAAATTTACACATATTTTGAAATTCCTGAAAATAATTCGGTTTTCCATTTTATGGGTCAACCAACTGAAACAAGACACCTAGCTATGCAAAATTATGAGGCTGTAATTTCGCCATCATGGTCAATACATTGTGGCTGTGGAACATCAAATTATACATTTATCTGGGCTATGGGTGGAGAAAATCAAGTATTTGATGACATGGATAATATAAATATCCCTGATATGAGATAAGTGAGAATTATATAAAAAAGTCTTTGTTCTTGTTCGATTAGTACATTGACAAGAATAACTCTTAGAAATTTTAGAACATAAAAGTTGGTCGATTTTTTAGCTTATATAGAAAATGGACCTATAAAAAGATTAATAGATTGTTCTAAGTAGAATTATTAAGGAGTAAGTTTTGAATTTAAATGATTTGACTGGGAAAACAGCCATAGTTACTGGAGCAGCACAAGGCTTAGGATATGGAATGGCTGAAGGCTTGATGGAAGCTGGAGCTAAGGTTTGTATAATGGATGTTAATCCAAAAGCACTTGAAGTTGCTGAAGAGTTTAATAAACAAGGTTTTGAATGTGTAGCAGTTATTTCAAACTTGGCTAAGGATGAATCTAGAGAAGATTCCTTTAACGAAGCAGTTGAAAAATTAGGTGATCATTTAGATATAATTGTAAATGCTGCTGGTGTTCAAAGGAGATACAAAAGCGAAGAATTTCCGTTGGATGAATGGGATTTTGTTATTGATATAAATTTAAGGTCTGTATTTGCTCTTTGTCAGTTGGCAGGCAGACAATTTATAAAACAAAATTCTGGAGGAAAAATTATTAATGTTGCGTCAATGTTATCTTACTTTGGCGGATATACAGTTCCAGCTTATGCAGCATCAAAAGGCGGAGTTGCACAATTGACAAAAGCCCTATGTAATGAATGGGCTGAAAAAGGTATAAATGTTAATGCTATTGCACCTGGTTACATGGCGACTGAGATGAATACAGCGTTATTAGATCCGTCAAACCCAAGAAATGCAGCAATAACAAATAGGATTCCAAGTAAAAAATGGGGCACACCAGAAGATGTAAAAGGTCCAGTGGTTTGGTTATCTTCTGATGCTTCGGATTATATAAATGGTGCCATAATACCTGTTGATGGTGGATATTTAGTAAGGTAATAGAGGTAATATATGAAAGTTTATATCACTGATTGTGATCATGACAATATCAATATTGAAAAAGAAGTTTTTAAAAAAGCTGGTATTGATTTATGTCTAAAAAAAGCAGTAAGTGAAGATGAAGTAATAGAACAATGCAAAGATGGGGAAATTTTTATAGTGCAGTATGCAAAAATTACTAGAAAAGTAATGGAAAATTGTCCTGATTTGAAATACATTGTTCGTTATGGAGTTGGTGTTGATACTGTTGATGTAGAAGCGGCAACTGAACTTGGCATACAAGTAGGAAATGTTCCAGATTATGGAATGAATGAGGTTGCAGATCATGCCATATCTTTAGCTTTATGTTTTTTAAGAAAAATTAACATGATGAATAATTTCACAAAGAACGATAAGTGGGATTATACTGAAGCGATTCCTATCCATAGGTTTTCAACTCTAACAGTAGGAGTTGTTGGTTTGGGTAGAATAGGATCTAACCTTGCAAAAAAAATGTCAGCCCTAGGTTTTAAAGTTATTGGATATGACCCATACAAGAAAAATATTAAAGAACTTGATTTTGTAAAAATGGTTGACTTTGAAGGCTTGTTAAAAGAATCTGATTTTATATCAATTCATTGCCCTGCTGATAATAATATTGATTTATTTGATAAGGATGCTTTTTCAAAAATGAAGAAGACATCATTTATAATCAATACAGCTAGGGGTGGAATAATAAATGAAGAAGCATTAGAATGGGCTTTAAGTAACGAAATTATTGCGGGTGCTTGTCTAGATTGCATGACCAATGAGCCTGTTGATAAAAGTAGTTTGTTATTTAAACACGAAAATGTTATAGTAAGTCCTCATATAGCATGGTACTCCGAAGAATCTGCTCAGGAGTTAAAGAGAAAGGTTGCTGAAGAGGCTGTTAGATTCGCTAAGGGTGAAGATATACATTACCCGATAAATAAAATCAGGTGAATCGTATGAAAAATATAGAAAAATTATACGAGAATGGTTTATTACCAATTGTTAATATAAATGAAGCAGATGAAGCTTTAAAAGTTGCAGAATCAATAATGGACGGTGGACTAGGATGCCTTGCTATAAGGTTTAAAAATGAACAATCTTTTGAAATAGTAGCAAGGGTTAAAGAAAAATATCCTAATTTAACAATAGGTTTAATTGACATTTTTGATAAAGCTCAAATTCATAAGGCTAAGGATTATAATTCTGATTTTATTATGCTATCATCACTTGATGACAACCTCCTAAATTCAGCTATAGATGAAGAAATAGATGCTTATCCTTTGTGCTGTAATGAAAGTGATATTTCTAAGCTTAAAAAATATGGGTTAAAAACTTTAATAATAAATCTTGAAGGAAAATCAGACAAGAAAACATATATTGATTCATTAAGATATTTGTTTTCTGATGTAAAATTTATTGTTATTGATGAAAATCCTAAAGACAACTTAAGTTTTTATAGTAAGTGCAAGGATGTTCTTGCAGTAAGTGGAACATGGGTTGTACCAAATGATTATGTTGAAAATAAACAATATAAAGAAATAACAGAAATAATAGAAGAAAATCTGTTATCAATGTGCGACTTTAGATTAGCTCATGTAGGTATAAACTGTGAAAATGTAGAGCAATCAAAAAAAGTTGCAAATTCATTTGAAAAAATCTTTGGATTTGAACAAAATGAAAACCCAGGATCTATTTTTAATGCAACTTATATAGAGGTCTTAAAGATGCCGTTTTTGGGCAAAAAGGGTCATATAGCCATTAGTACAAACTCGGTAGACAGGGCAAAAGCTTACCTAGAGAGAAAAGGTATTAGTTTTAACCCGGATACATTAAATTATACAAGTGAAGGTATTCTTCAAACTGTTTATACTAAGGATGAAATAGGTGAATTTGCCGTACACTTGGTTAGGAGAAAATAGATTTAACATAAGGAGGTTTTATGGCTAAAGTAATTTTATTTGGTGAACCTATGGCGTTATTAATTGCTGATACGGTTGGCCCACTTGAAGATGTTGAACATTTTACTAGAGCAATGTCTGGGGCGGAGGTTAATGTGGCAATTGGATTGACAAGGCTAGGTCATGATGTTGAATATTTAACCAAGCTTGGAGATGATCCATTTGGTCATTATATAGAAAAAACTTTAAAGAAAAACCAAATAGGAACAAGTTTTATTTCGTATGACCCGGTATTTAGGACTGGTATTCAGCTAAAAAATAGGGTTACAGATGGAAGTGATCCACATGCACCTTATTATAGGAAAGGTTCTGCAGCTTCACACATGAGCAAGGAAGATATTGATAAAATTGACCTTGAAGGAGTTGATTTAATCCATATAACAGGTATTCCTCCAGCTATCTCACTAAGCGCTAGGCAGGCGACATTTAGACTAGCAGAAAGAGCAAAAGAAAATAATATATTCCTAACTTTCGATCCTAATTTGCGTCCTGCCTTGTGGGAAGATAAAGAAACTATGGTTGAAGTTTTAAATGAAATTGCCAAATATGCAGATTTAATTTTGCCAGGTAACGAAGAAGGAAAAATTCTAGCTAAAACTTCTGATAATGATGAGATTTCTGATTTTTACCACAAATTGGGGGTAAAAACAGTTGTTGTTAAAAATGGTTCTGATGGAGCGTATTATAATGATGGAAAGAAATCAGAACAAGTACCTGGATTTAAGGTAGAAAAAGTTGTGGACACTGTTGGGGCTGGAGATGGCTTTGCTGTTGGCGTATTAAGCGGAATAATTGAAGGCAAAAATATGTTTGAAAGCGTGGAAAGAGGCAATGCTATAGGCGCCATTCAGGTTACACACATAAGCGATAATGAAGGATTGCCTACTCATGAAGAGTTAGAGGACTTTATTAAGAAAGCTAGATAAAATTTTTGAAAATATTTTAAATTTGATGTTTAAATTTATTTTGATGTACCCTCTAAATAAAATAAATTTAATAAGAATGTATGCATAACTTAATTCCCTCTCAAGGTTGAATTTTATGGTTCAATCTTGAGTTTGCATACTTATTTTGATAAAAAATATATTTTGGAGACCTATAAGGTCTCTTTTATTTTTATATTAATAAAAATTAGAAATGTATAATTTCAATTAAGCTTAGTAAAAATGTTTCAAAAAAGTGGTAGAATATCTTATTGATAAACCACAGAGGGTAGATATGAAAAAAATATTTTTAATTTTGTTGTGTATGATCTTGCTTGCTTGTTCTAGGCAGGGGGATAATGCAAAGGTTTCAAAGAGTGAAGTGGCTAGGCCCAAGGCTAAATCGGGTCAGGTTTCTGATTTTTTGGTGGGGAAGGTGCTTAAGGATTCGTTTGATGATCCTCACTCATATAGTTCTCTTAATTTTTACGAAGACGGTGAATTTGATGGGGATTTTTTGTCGAATTCTGATGTGGATGGTAAAGACTTTGGGCTTAAGGGTATAAGTGAGAAAACTTATAATAGGTCAGAAATTCATAAGTCAGTTTTTTCTGGAAAATTTAAGGTTGGAGAGAGTATTTCTAAGGGTGTTTATAAATTAAAACTTGAGGATTTTTCTATAAATAATGAAAAGGGCCCGGATAAGGAAATCAAATACCAATCGTGGGTGGATTTTGCCAGGGGCTTGAGTGAGGATGATGAATATATCCTTTATTTAAAGGGCGCTTTACTTGATGATTATTTATTGGGAAATAACCAATTTAAGAAAGACCAGATAGAAAATAGTGAGGAAGATGATCATCATCATGAGGAAGGTGACCACGATAATGAAGATATTCACCACGACCATGAAGATGATGACGATGATCATGATGAAAAATATAGGGCCTACGGTTTGATTATTTACAATAAGACCCAGGGAATAATATTTACAGAACATGATAAATGGGCGATGTCTAACCACCATCATCACCATTAGGTTGGAAATTTTAAAAGGTTGGTTAGTTGTTGCGCTTGCGATTTTAGAGAGACTTAAGGGGTCTCTTAGGCTATAGACAAAGTCATTTCTGATGTCATTCAGGCGAACGAAGTGAGGAAGAATCCTGTAATTTATGGGATTCCTCGTTGAATCCTGATGGATTCTCTGTCGGAATGACGTATTTTATATACTTTGTCGACATTCTGAGAGACGTAAGGGGTCTCTTTTTTGTTGTAAAATTTTAGTTCTTTTAGGTTAATTTTTTTTATAAATTTAACACAAATTTAACATCGTTTTTTTTATAATAGAAAACAAAAAAACATATAAAATATAGATAATCAATTTTAAGGGGGATATATGAAAAAAAATAATATTGCATGCCTAGGTCTCGCTATGGCTTTATCAACATCATTGTTAGTCTCGCACTTGGAGATTTCAAGAGCTGATGAAAGGGGCAAAGCGACCCAGAAGGTAGAAACAAAAGATAAGAAGGCGGAAATTGAAAAACTAGAAAAAGAATTGGCTGCTGAAAAAAAAGAACTTACAAAAAAAGAAGAGGATTATATAAAAGAAAAGGCAGCTCTTGATAGGTATAAAAAAGATAAGGATAAGGCTGAGATAAATTTAAAGGTCTATAAAGAACTAGAAAAAACTATAGATGAAGATATAAAGAAAATCGGTAGCAAGGAGAAGCTTGAAAAAGAAGCTAGCGAGCTAGCTGATAGACTAAAGAAAGAAGAAAAACAAAAGCTTGAATATCAAAAAGCTTTGGAAAATGCAAAGTCTGATCAAGCAAAGAACACTTCTGACCTCAAGGAATTAACAAAGGGAATTAAAAATTATGACCCTAACTTAAAAAATGACCTTGATAAAAAAGAAGAAGAGTATAAGGCTTTAGAAAAAAGTATAGGTGAACACGACAAAAAAATTTCCCAAATAGAGGAAAAGATAAAAACAAGTCGAGACCAACTAAATGCTGCTGAAAGTAACGAAAAATCCACATCTAATAGCATTGATGATAAAAGGGCGGAGCTAGAAGGAGTTAGAGCGCAGATAAAATATTTGGCTGAGAAATTCACTTTAACAAGAAAGGCTCAACAAAGTTATGAAGAATCTTTGAAATCAGGGGAAAAAGCTGACCCAAAAATCTTGGATCGATTTAATAATATGATAGCTGAAATAGAGCGAGAAAAAGCAGCTAATATAGAAAAAGAAAACAGGCTTGATAACGAGATTAAAGACCTAGAGGCTAAAAAGGCGCGTGAAGCTAAGCAAAAAGAGTTTATAAACCAAGAACTAACTAACTTAGACAAAGAGAAAAATAGTGAAGATGCAGCAAGAACACAAAAGAAAATACAGGCTGGCCAACTCCAAAAAGACAAAGAAGAACTTGAAGAAAAAATAAGAAAACAAAATATTGATCCTCAGGTTATGGATAAAATTAACGAGCTTGAAGGAAAACTTGAGCAAAACAAAAAACAAGTAGCAAATGGCCAAAAACTTTTAGCTGAATCTGAAAATAATATTAAAGATGTAAAAAATAAAATAAGCACTAATAAGGAAAATGCCAAAAAATTAGAAGAATTAACCGGTAAAAAGGCAGACCTCCAAAAGAAAATAGACCAAGCGCAAAAAGATATTAAGTCTAACCAAGGTGCTATCGATAAGGCAGAAGCTATTGTAGATAATCTTAAAAAAGACCTAGAAGCTCAAAAACTAAAAACTACAGAAATTCAAACAAAATTATATAGGGCCAAGGGCATTGTAATTCCTAGAAGGAAGGACAGGGATGCAGAAAAATCATCTGAAGACAAAAATAAAAAAATGGATGAAGCAAAAAAGAAAGAGATTAAAAAGCATATAAATAGCCTTAAAGAAGCTGTAGCAGAAAATAAAATATCGGTCAAATCTGGGGAGTTTTTATTAGAAAAGGCTCCAAAACAAATAGCTCCTGTAAAAGACAAGTTAACCATGCTTATAAATAACGCTAAGGGCATCATAGAAAAATCTGAAAAAGTTTTGACTAAGCTAGAAGGACTTGTTGACTAAGGTGGATTGAAATTAGATCTACGAGAATAAAAATCAATTAAAAACAAATAAAAAGGGTGCCACTATGGGAAGGTGCGCCCTTTTGTTATGCAAAATTTCACGAAAAGGGAATATATTGAATCAATACCAAAATAAGCTTGTTAATTAATGATAAAATCAAGATAGGTAGTTTACAATTACAATAAGAAAGTGTAAGATTTTTCATAATGGAGGATTTTATGCTAGCTAGATTTTTTAAAAAAGTTCCGGCAGCAACCATTGTGGTGCCAATGATTTTTGCTGCTATTATACATACCTTTGCACCAAATTTATTTGTTGTGGGACCTATGACAGCCGCAATGAATAGCAAGGAAGGCCTTAATGTAATAATTGACATAACGCTTGTTGCTGTTGGCAGCCAGCTTACCTTCAAAAGGTTAAGGCTTGCCCTTCATAGAGGACTGGTTTTATTTTTATCTAAGTGGCTTACAGCTGTTGTATTGGGATATATATTCTTTAAATTTTTTGGCAGAGAAGGCTTTTGGGGTATATCTGCTCTTGCCTTCATAGCAGCAATATCAAACCACAATAATTCACTTTTTATAGGTCTTATAGGGGAGTATGGAGATGAGTACGATATGGCTAGTGCAGCTATAACAGCAGTAATATCTGTACCAATCTTTACATTCTTGACCCTCTCTATGTTAGGAGTTGCAGATATTACACCAAACTCTATTTTAGACCTAGCTCTTCCAATTATAATCGGTATATTTTTTGGAAATTTAGATAAATCGTTCTGTGACTTCCTAGCAGGAACACAAACATACATGATGCCCTTCTTGGGCTATGCTATAGGATCTGGCATAAACCTATCTGCAATTTTTAAAGGTGGAGCAGCAGGTATAATCCTAGCTGTACTTACCATAGCATCAGCCTTTATTATAACCCTACCTGCAGATATATTTATTAATAAGAGACCGGGTTGGGCTGCGATTTCAATTTATACAGCAGCTGGAAACTCAGTTATTGTACCCTTCCTAGTATGTGACCTTGATCCTTCTTGGCAAGCTTACGAAAATCTCGCTGCAGCACAATTAGGAACGGTCGTAATTGTAAGTTCTCTTCTAGTGCCCTTTGTTGCAAGTCTTTGGCTTAAGATTAGAAAATCTAGGAAATTTTGATAAAAATATGCTTAAGGTAATATATTGATTATAATTTATGAGATTACTTATCCCCTCCTATCGACCTTGCTCGAGGTAAACTTTTCCGCTCGGGGTAAACTATCTGAGAGATTTTTTGTCGGAATGACCTTGTCCTTGTAGTATAGTTTTACTTGGATTTTAAAAAAATACCCTCTTTGTCTTTATAGCAAAGAGGGTATTTACATTTTATTTTAGAGTTTTATTTATTTTTTATCGTTTTTATCAGCATAGTCATTTGCTACACTTTCATCTGCAAAGGCGCTTGCGTTTTCACCTGCTATATAACCCATGTAGCCAGCTACACCTATAGCTTGTCTGCCTGGGTAGAAGTCTCCAAAGAATTGACCTGATGAGATTACTCCTGATGCATAAAGGCCAGGGATTGCATGGCCATCTTTGTCAACAACTTCTGCCCTTGGAGAGGTTTTAATTCCGCCGAAAACACCACGGGTTGCATCATACATCAAGGCTGCGTAGTAAGGGCCTTCTGCCTTAAATTCCTTGAGGAATTTAGGGTCTTTGCCGAAGTCTGTATCTTCGCCAGCCCTAGCAAGTTCGTTATACCTATCTACTTCTTTCTTGACTACTTCAGGGTCAAGGTCTATTAGCTTGGCTAATTCTTCTATAGTATCTGCCTTATAAACTCTGATAATCTTATCCTTGTTGGCAGTTTTTTCTAGGTATTCTTCTAAGTGAGGAAGCTTTGGAGCAATTTCGCTATCCATGATTGCCCAAGCAGTATTTAGCCCGTCTTCTCTTACGAATTTAAATTTTTGTGGGTGGGATCCACCGTCTTCTTTAAATACCCTTTTTCCTTCCATATTTAGAAGGATAGCTTCAAATGGATAACCATTTGTAGGGTCACCTACCATTGGGTAGTCGTGTGGGTTGGCGTTAAATACACCTGACATAGATTCTTGGAATGGATTCATCACACCACCAGCTTTTAGGGCGAGCTTGTGGCCATCTCCAGTGTTGCCTATAGCAGATGCAGAATATTCTCCAGCACCCCTCTTGTTGTATTCCTTATCCATATCACGATTTCTAGCATAGTCTCCTGTAGCAAGGACTACTGCACCAGCGTGGAAGGTTTTCTTGCCAGTCTTAGAATCTGAAATTACTCCTATTATTATTTCGTCATCATTTATCAATTCTGTTGCTGGAGTATTTAGGTAAATATCAACTCCCAAATCCTCTAATTTTTTAACAAAGGTTGCGATTAGGCTTGGCGCACCTTTGGCATTTGCTTTTTTAGATGGGATGGTGATTGCTTCAGCGTTTTTCTTAGATTTTACATTTGGGTTAATTTTTACAGTGATAGACCCATCTTTTTCGCTTGGTTCAGTTCTGTAATCAACGCCGATTTCATCATAAACTTGCATTAATTTTGGTGAAACATCGATAAGGGCATCTAGCATTTCCATATCAATTGGGTTTAGATCTTGGGCCCAAGACCTGTTTAGCCAGCCTGTTTTCATTGTTTCCTTGTCAGCTTCTGTTGGAGCGGCAAGCATGTTACCACTTGCTGTGATAGATGTACCTCCTAGGAGGCCGTTCTTTTCAATTAGGGCAACTTTTGCACCATTGCTAGCAGCCCTGTAAGCAGATACAATTCCACTAAAACCACCACCTGCTACCACCACATCGTAGTTAAATTCTTCATCTTTTACATCGACAGGAACGAGGGTTTTCTTAAGTGCATCAACAACTTCCTTTGACGATCCTTCTTCGATGGCCTTGGCTGCGGCAGCTTTTACAGCAGCAGATGTGATTGTCGCACCAGAAACATTATCGATTGCTAAAGATTGGTTATCAACTATAGCTTGAGGGATGGTATTATAAACAGCTTCGCAAATACCACTTGTTTCATTTTCTTCGCCAATTTCAACGGATTCTATCTTGTCCTTGCCAAGCTTAACTATGACTTCAACATCACCGTCAACACCTTGGGCAACAGCTTTATATTGGCCTTCTTTATAGGCGATGTCAGTTGTCTTCTCTTTTTGTTCGGAAGTATCTTTTGACTTTTCTTCGCTTTTAACTTCTTCTTTTTTACGGGCATTGTCATTTTGACAAGCGGTTAAAATAGAAGCGCTCAAAAGTAGTAGCAATAATTTGTTTTGCATGATTACCTCCTTATGTAAGTTAATTAAATCTTAACATAGAAAAAATGTATTGGCAATATTAAGACATTTACAATACAAGCGTATTAAGCCAATATATAAAGAAGGGAATAAAAAATTAAAATATTTTTATATAAACTTGAAAAGTAAAACCTAGCTGGTATATTTACTAGCAGAGTTTTTTACTAGGCTTATAAATTTTTATTAAAAAATAAAAAGAAGAGTAAAATCTAGAAAAAAACTTGCGAAATACGCTTAATTGTCGTATTATATATAAGTGCTTTGAAGTTAGATGTTGCTTATGTATAGGCCAATGCATAAGGAAACTCTGACCGAGCAAGCTTAGGAATGATCCTAAGCGATTTCCAAAAATAATCAAACGCCCGGACGGGCGTAAAAGAAAGAGAGAGGAAAATGGCTAATCAACAAAAGATAAGAATCAGACTTAGAGCTTACGATCACGAAGTTATCGATAGCTCAGCAGAGAAAATCGTAGAAGCGGTAAAAAGAAGCGGAGCAGAAGTAAGTGGACCAATTCCATTACCAACAGAAATCGAAAGAATTACTATTCTTAGAGCGGTTCACAAGTACAAAGATTCCAGAGAACAGTTTGAACAAAGAACTCACAAAAGACTTATCGACATCATCGGTCCTAATGCTAAGACATTAGACGCGCTAAAGAAGTTAAATCTTCCAGCTGGTGTTGATATAGAGATTAAACTATAACTGTAATTAGGATGATTGACTATTAAAGGTTAATAAGAATTAACTAGATTGATCAATCCGCTGTAATTAAGGAGGACTCATGAAGAGTATATTTACAACAAAAGTAGGCATGACTCAAGTCATCGACGAAGACGGAGTTATTACTCCTGTTACTGTTCTAAAAGCTGACGAGAACGTATCAGAGGTCATTATGACAAGGCAGGCGCTTCATACAAGAGATACCTAAAAGAAATCAATCTTGGTGAAGAAGTAACAGAATTAAAAGCTGGAGATAAGATCACAGTTGACATCTTTGAAGAAGGCGAACTAGTAGATGTAGTTGCTATTTCAAAGGGTAAGGGAACTCAAGGTGCTATCAAAAGATGGAACTACGGAAGAGGTCCAGCAAGCCACGGTTCTAAATCTCACAGAGTAGCAGGTGCTAGAGCAGCAGGTTCTGACCCATCTAGAGTATTCAAGGGTAGAAAAGGTTCAGGAAAAATGGGACACGAACGTGTAACTATCCAAAACGTTAAGGTTGTTAAAGTTAACGCAGAAGATAGCTACATCTTAGTAAAAGGCGGAGTACCAGGACCTAAGGGTGGACTTGTTGAAGTTAAACAAGCTGTTAAAAGCCTAGCTTAAGGAGGATAAAATGCCTAAAGTAAATATTTTAAATATTAAGGGAGAAAATGTTGGCGAACTTGAACTAAACGAAACAATCTTCGCTACAAAAGTAAGCGAACACGCAGTTTACGAAGTTATCAAAAACCAACTAGCAAATAAAAGACAAGGTACACAATCAGCTAAAACTCGTGCTGAAGTACGTGGTGGTGGAAGAAAGCCATTCAGACAAAAAGGAACAGGACGTGCTCGTCAAGGTTCTATAAGAGCTCCACACTACACAGGCGGTGGTGTTGTATTTGCACCAAAGCCAAGAGACTACAGCTACAGACTAGCTAAGAAATTAAGAAGAAAAGCACTTTATTCAGTACTTACATCTAAACTTAATGACAATGAATTAATAGTAGTAGATAGCCTAGCTCTAGAAAATGCTAAGACAAAGGAAGCAAAGGCTGCTCTAGTTGCACTAAATGCTGACAGAAAAGCATATGTAGTAACAGCTGAAAAAGACGAATTAGTATATAGATCATTTAGAAACATCGAAGGTGTTGAAGTAGCTGAAGCTAGATTAATCAATGTTTATGACTTAGTAAGACATGACAAGTTAGTAATAACAAAAGATGCTATTGCTAAACTTCAGGAGGTATTTATCTAATGAAAGCACCTTATCAAATAATCAAAAGACCAATAATAACAGAAAAAAGCATGGAAATGCTTGATGAACACAAATATACTTTTGAAGTAGACAAAAACGCAAACAAGCCAGAAATCAAAAAAGCTGTAGAAGCAATTTTTGAAGGCGTAAAAGTTAAATCAGTAAGAACCATGAACTATAAAGGTAAAAAAGTAAGAACTAGATATGGTTATGGTAAAAGAGCTGACTGGAAAAAAGCTATCGTTGAACTAACAGAAGATAGCCAAGCTATTGAATACTTCGACGGACTATAAGGAGGACTTAGATGGCTATTAGAAAATTAAAACCAACATCAAACGGACATAGAAATATGTCAGTAAGTACCTTTGAAGAAGTTACTACAGCAAAGCCATACAAGGCACTAACTACAGACCTTAAAAGCAAGGCTGGTAGAAACAATACAGGTAGAACAACAGTAAGATTCCGTGGCGGCGGAGTTAAGAGAAGATACAGAATTATCGACTTTAAAAGAGATAAGGACAATATCCCAGCAAGAGTACAAACAATCGAATACGATCCAAACAGAAGCGCATATATCGCACTAGTAGCATATGCTGACGGTGAAAAAAGATATATCCTAGCTCCAAAAGGACTAAAAGTAGGAGACGTAATCGAATCAGGTGAACACGCTGATATCAAACCAGGTAACGCACTTGAACTAAAAGACATCCCAGTAGGTACAACAGTACACGCAATCGAACTTAAGGCAAAAAGAGGAGCAATCCTTGTAAGAAGTGCAGGCGTTGGCGCACAACTTATGGCTAAAGAAGGCGGATTTGCAACACTAAGACTACCAAGTGGCGAAATGAGAATGGTACACTTAAACTGCAAAGCTACAGTAGGTATTGTAGGAAACTCTGAACACGAACTACTAAGAGTAGGTAAAGCAGGTAAGTCAAGATATAAAGGCAGAAGACCTCACGTAAGAGGATCTGTAATGAACCCAGTAGACCATCCACATGGTGGTGGTGAAGGTAGAACACCAATCGGTAGACCAGCACCAATGACACCATGGGGCAAAAAAGCTATCGGTGTTAAGACAAGAAATAAGAAGAAACAATCTTCTGCATACATCGTAAGAAGAAGAAACGAAAAATAGGGGGATATAATGGCTAGATCACTTAAAAAGGGACCATTTGTCGATGATCATTTAATGAAAAAAATAGACGAATTAAATGAAAAAAATGAAAAGAAAGTAATTAGAACATGGTCAAGACGTTCTACAATATTCCCTGAATTTGTAGAACACACAATAGCAGTTCATGACGGAAGAAAACACGTTCCAATCTATATCACAGAAGATATGGTAGGTCATAAACTTGGCGAATTTGTGCCAACAAGAACATTCAGAGGCCACGCTAAAAAGGCAACTGAAATGAAAAGCAAAATGCGTTAGGAGAGATAAATGAAAGTACAAGCAATAGCTAAATATCAAAGAATATCTCCTCTAAAAGTTAACTATATAGCAAGAGAAATTCGTGGCAAACAAGTGGATGAAGCACTAAACATTTTGAAATTTACTAACAAAAAAGGTGCAAGACTTCTTGAAGAAGTACTAAAAAGTGCCATTGCCAACGCTGAAAACAACAACGGACTTGATAGAGAAAATCTATACGTAGAAAAAGCATATGCAAATGATGCACCAACTATGAAAAGATACAGACCTAAAGCTAAGGGTGCTGCATACCCTATATTAAAAAGATCAAGTCATATCGGCGTAGAGTTAGCGGATATAGAGGAAAGGTAGGATTAATATGGGACAAAAAGTAAACCCTAAAGGATATAGAGTAGGCGTAATCAAAGATTGGGATTCCAAATGGTTCGCTGATAAAAAAGACTTTTCTGACCTTCTTGTAGAAGACGTAAAGATAAGAGAATTTATCAAAAAATATGCTTTTGAAGCAGGAATAGCAGATATTGAAATTGAAAGAGCAGTAAACAACCTTAAGGTAACAGTTTTTACTGGCAAACCAGGAATGGTAATTGGTAGAGGTGGTGCTGGAGTTGAAGAACTTAAAGCAAAAATCGAAAGACTTGCTCCAGGCAAAAGAGTTATCATCAATGTTGAAGAAATCAAATACCAAGACCTATCTGCTCAATTAGTAGCTGAAAATATAGCTAACCAACTAGAAAACAGAATCGCATTTAGACGTGCCATGAAACAATCAATCCAAAGAACAATGAGAGCTGGAGCTAAAGGTATTAAAACTATGGTTTCAGGCAGACTTGGTGGAGCAGACATGGCAAGAAGTGAAGGTTACTCAGAAGGTACAATTCCACTTCAAACACTAAGAGCAAATATTGACTACGGTTTTGCTGAAGCAGACACAGAATATGGTAAAATCGGTTGTAAAGTTTGGATCTACAAAGGCGAAGTTCTTCCAGGAGAAAAAGCTGAAAGAGAACCAAAACTTGCACCTGTTCAAAACAACAGAAGAAAAAAGAGAAATAATAGACGTCCAAACAGAAATAATAAGGGACAAAATTAGTCTTAAAGAATCAGGAGAGTATTATTTATGTTAATGCCTAAAAGAGTAAAATATCGTAGACAACATAGAGGCAGAATGAAGGGTAATGCTAATAGAGGTAACCAACTTGCATATGGTGAGTTTGGTTTACAAGCTCTAGAAGCTTGCTGGATGACAGCAAACCAAATCGAGGCTGCCCGTCGTGCGATGACAAGATATATAAAAAGAGGCGGAAATATTTGGATAAAAGTATTTCCAGATAAACCAGTATCTAAGAAGCCTGCAGAGGTAAGAATGGGTTCTGGTAAAGGTGCACCAGAATACTGGGTAGCCGTAATCAAACCAGGTAGAGTACTATTTGAGATGAGTGGTGTTAGTGAAGAGGTAGCAAAAGAAGCAATGAGACTTGCTGCACAAAAACTTCCAATCAAGACAAAATTCATCCAAAGACTTGAAGTAACAGGTTCGGAGGAATAAGGATGAAAATAGCAGAAATTAGAAATTTATCAGACAAAGATCTAGATAAACAACTATTTGATTTACAAAATGAGCTTTTCAATCTTCGTTTTAGGCTTGCCACAGGTCAGTTAGAAAACCCAGCAGCTATAGGAACTGTTAAGAAAGATATAGCTAGAGTGAAGACTATCCAAACAGAAAGAAAGATTGAAGCGGGCAAGGAGGCTTAATCTCAATGGAAAGAAATAGAAGAAACGTGCGCCAAGGAGTGGTAGTATCTGACGCAATGGATAAGACTATAACAGTTCTTTGCGAAGACATTATAAGCCACCCAGTGTACAAAAAGAAAATAGTAAGAAGTAAAAAATACAAAGCTCATGATGAGAAAAATGAAGCTAAAGTTGGCGATAAAGTAGTAATAATGGAAACAAGAGCCCTATCTAAGACAAAAAGATGGAGACTAGTACGCATTAGCCAAGCGGCAGAAATTGTTTAATTAATAAGGAGATTATTATGATACAACAAGAAACTCGTATGAGAGTAGCAGATAACTCCGGCGCAAGAGAACTTTTAGTAATCAAAGTTCTTGGAGGAACTAGAAGAAGATATGCCAATATTGGTGATGTAGTTGTTTGTTCAGTAAAAAGTGCAACACCCGGCGGAGCGGTAAAAAAAGGTCAAGTAGTAAAGGCTGTTATTGTTAGAACAAAAAGAGGCCTAAAGAGACTTGATGGTTCAGTTATAAGATTTGACGATAACGCAGCAGTAATCATCAAAGACGACCAAACACCAGTAGGAACAAGAATCTTTGGTCCAGTAACAAGAGAGCTTAGATCTGAAGGTTTCATGAGAATTATCTCACTAGCACCGGAAGTATTATAGGGGGATAAAATGCATATAAAAAAAGGCGATAAAGTCCAAATAATATCAGGTGAATATAAAGGACATGTAGGAGAAGTTGATGCCTCAAATGTACTTCTATATTCAGAAGAACTTAAAAAAGGTGTTCGTACAGGTATTGTTTACGAAAATGGTAAAAAAGTTCGTAAATCAAAAAAGACTGACGAAAAATTCGACTAGTTGATAGGAGATACTATGACACAGAGACTTAAAGAAAAATATCAAAACGAAGTTGTTGGCAAACTTATCGAACAGTTCGGTTATAAAAATGTTATGCAAGTTCCAAGACTTGACAAAATAGTAATAAACATCGGACTTGGAGAAGCAAAAGATAACCAAAACCTATTAAACACTGCTAAGAGAGAACTTAGCCTAATAACAGGTCAGCAACCAATCGAAATCAAAGCTAAAAAATCAGTAGCAAACTTTAAATTAAGAGCTGGTCAAGCAGTTGGTACAAAAGTAACACTTAGAAGAGATAAGATGTATGACTTCCTAGATAAGTTAATCTCAATCTCCCTTCCAAGAGTTAGAGACTTTAGAGGTATCAACTCAAATTCTTTTGATGGCCGTGGAAACTATTCACTAGGTATCAAAGAACAATTGATCTTCCCTGAAATAAAGTATGATGATGTAGATTTCATTCACGGAATGGATATTACAATCGTAACTACTGCTAAAACTGATGAAGAAGCAAAAGCATTCTTAGATTTAATGGGAATGCCATTTAAGAAATAGAAGGAGCAAAAATGGCTAAAAAGTCACTTATAGCTAAACAACAAAGAAAACAAAGATTCTCTACAAGAGAATATACAAGATGTAAACTTTGTGGAAGACCACACGGCTACTTAAGAAAATATGGAATTTGCCGTATTTGCTTTAGAGAACTTGCAAATAATGGACAAATACCAGGAGTAAGAAAAGCAAGCTGGTAATTAAGGGGGAAAGATAATTATGATGACAGATCCAATAGCGGATATGCTAACAAGAATCAGGAATGGTAACAAAGCTAATCATAAAAAGATTACATTACCATCTTCTAATGAGAAAAAAGCTATTGCCCAAATACTGCTTGATGAAGGCTTTATAACAGGGTTTAACGTAGAAGAAGACAACAAACAAGGTATTCTTACAATAGATTTAAAATATACAGAAAATGGCGAAAGAGTAATCTCAGGCCTAAGAAGAATTTCTAAACCAGGTCTTAGAGTTTATGTAAAAGCAAATGAGGTTCCAAAGGTACTAGATGGTCTTGGAACAGCAATTATTTCGACATCAAAAGGACTTATGACTGACCGTGCTGCTAGAAAAGAAAACGTAGGCGGCGAAGTTATTTGTTACGTATGGTAAGGAGTAATATATGTCAAGAATAGGTAAACAACCAATCGTAATACCTTCTGGAGTAGAAGTTACTATAAATGGTCTAAATGTAACAGTAAAAGGAAAGTTAGGTGAAGATAGCTTAACAATTAGCGATAGAGTTAAACTAGAGCAAATAGAAAACGAACTTCATTTAACAATTCCTGAAAACTATACAAAACAAGAAAATATCGACCATGGTCTATATAGATCTTTACTACACAACATGGTAGTTGGTGTATCAGAAGGATACGCAAAGACACTTCAAATCGAAGGAACAGGATACAGAGCAGCTAAACAAGGTAACAACCTAGTATTAAACTTAGGATATTCTCACCAAATTACAATGCCAGATCCTGAAGGAATCGAAACTGAAGTACCAAATGATAGAACTATTATTGTTAAGGGATTCAATAAACAACTAGTAGGTCAACATGCAGCAAACATTAGGGCTAAGAGAAAACCTGAACCATACAAGGGCAAGGGTGTTAGATACGCTGATGAGCATGTAAGACGTAAAGTTGGTAAGACAGGTAAGTAGGAGATATAAATGGCTAAAAAGAATAAAAACGATAGACTTATAACTCGTAAAAAAAGAGTTAGAGCGAAGATATCAGGAACTCCTCAAAGACCAAGACTTTCAGTATATAAATCAAACACAAACATCTATGCACAACTAATTGATGATGTAAACGGCGTAACACTAGCAAGTGCTAACAGCTTACAAAAAGATGTAGCAGAAAGTGAACACGCTAACGTTGAAACAGCTAAAAAAGTTGGTGCTGCAATCGGAAAGCGCGCTCTAGAAGCTGGCATAAAAGAAGTTGTATTTGATAGAAATGGTTATTTATATCACGGAAAAGTCAAAGCACTAGCAGAAGCAGCAAGAGAAGCTGGTCTTAAGTTTTAGGAGGTTGGTAAAATGAAATATTTATTAAAAAGTGAAGTAGAAAAACTAAACCTCGAAGATAGAGTAGTGAAGTACCAGAAGCAATCAGAAAAGCTACAGAAAATGCTAAAAAGCATATGATACAAGTTCCATTAGTAGGAACAACAATTCCACACAGAATTCAAGGAGCTGAAGGTGCAGGTAGGGTATTATTAATGCCAGCAGTAGAAGGTACAGGAATCATCGCAGGTGGTCCAGTACGTGCTATTTGCGAACTTGCTGGATACAAAGATATCAAAGCAAAGAACCTTGGCACATCAAACCCAAGAAATATCATAAACGCATGTATCAATGCATTTTACAACATGAAGACTGTAGAAGAAGTTGCAAGACTTCGTGGTATATCGGTAGAAGAATTCGACTATTAAGGAGAGCATGATGGAAAAAATTCAAATCACACTTAAAAGATCTTTTATCGGTAAAAAAGATGGACAGATCGCAACAGCAAAAGCGCTTGGCCTTAGAAAAATCGGTCAATCAGTTGTTAAAGAGAGGAGCTGGTTCAGGACTAGGTAAAAGATCTGGTCGTGGACAAGACGGACAAAACTCAAGAAGTGGTGGTGGAGTAAGACCAGGTTTCGAAGGTGGTCAAATGCCTTTATTCAGACTTCTACCAAAAAGAGGTTTCAAAAACATCAACAGAAAGATTTACGAAACAATCAATGTTGAAAGCCTAAACGTCTTTGAAGATGGTACAGAAGTTACACCAGAATTATTATTTGAAACAAAACTTCTAAATAAAAACAAAGCTAAAGCTGGAGTTAAGATCCTAGGCGACGGCGAACTAGAAAAGAAACTAACAATAAAAGCTCATAAATTCACAAAATCTGCTGTAGAAAAAATTGAAAAAGCAGGTGGAAGTGTAGAAACTATCGAAGTTAAAAAGTGGGTAAAACCATCTAAAAAAGCTTAATAGAAAGAAGTAGCTATGTTAGATATAATAAAAAGAGCAGCGAAGGAAGAAGAAATCAGAAAAAAATTCTATTTCACCCTTATGATGCTTGTAATATATAGGCTTGGAAATAATATTCCAATACCTTTTATCGATACAAAGGCCTTAGCAAATGCTTATTCTAATATTGAAGGAACCCTAGTTGACTATCTAAACATGTTAACAGGTGGTGGACTATCAACTCTTTCAATATTTGCCCTAGGTGTTCAACCTTACATTACAGCGTCAATTGTAATGCAGCTTTTAACCGTTGTAATACCAAGGCTTGAAGAATTAACCCGTGAGGGTGAGCAGGGAAGAAAAACCATCCAAAAATATACCAGATATGTAACTATAGCACTTGCGATATTCCAAGCTATAGCAATCACAAATGGTTTATATGGAGCTGCCCTATCAAGTGCAACAGGATTCCAAAAGATAGTAATGAATGTTGTCCTAATCGGTGGCACAATGTTTGTAACATGGATGGGCGAAACTATGACAGAAAAGGGGCTTGGCAACGGTACAAGCTTACTAATCTTCATGGGTATTATCGCATCCTTCCCAAGAACTATATCTAGATGGAAAGAAGGCCTTCACTATAATACTACAAGCGTTCTTGCTATAGCTATCATGGTAGTATTAATTGTCTTTATAGTCATAGCAGTAGTATTGATATCTGAAGGTGAAAGAAGAATACCAATCCAATATGCGAAAAGAGTAGTAGGACGCAAGATGTACGGTGGTCAATCAACTCACATACCTGTAAAGGTAAACATGGGTAACGTAATGCCAATCATCTTCGCTTCTGCAGTACTTGCCATCCCATCTACCGTATCACTATTCTTCGGTGGTGGTGGTCAAAGTGGATTGACAGCATTTTTCAACAAAACAGCATTTGGATTTGCAGTATACTTAACTATACAAAGTGCGCTAATATTAATATTTGCATACTTCTACAATCAAATTCAATTTAACACTGTTGAATATGCAAAACAATTACAACAAAATGGTGGTTTTGTACCAGGCATCAGACCAGGCAAACCAACCAGTGATTTCCTAGCAACCGTATCAACAAGAATTACCTTTATAGGCTCAATTTGCTTAGCCCTACTAACAATAGTACCAGCTATAGCAAGCAGGCTTTTAGGACTTGAAATATCATTCGGTGGATCATCAGTGATCATCGTTGTAGGTGTAATTATAGAAACTGTAAAACAAATCGAAGCAATGATGACTATGAAGCAATATAAAGGATTTTTAAACAGGTAAGAGATGAATATAATTTTGTTAGGCCCTCCAGGAGCTGGTAAGGGTACGCTATCAAGTAAAATAATAGACAGATTAGGCGCAGTTCAGATAGCAACAGGTGACATATTCAGATACAATATCTCAAATAAAACTGAACTGGGAATGAAAGCAAAATCTTATATGGACAGAGGAGATTCCCAAGAAACCTCGACCAAGCCAAGGCTCTAGATAAGGGAATGGCTGAAAGAAGCACTGAAGTAGGTAAGGTAGTTTATTTTGATGTAGCAGATAACATCCTTATTGAAAGAATAACTGGCAGAAGAGTTTGTCCAGACTGTGGAGCAACCTACCACATAACAAACAGCAAACCTTCCAAAGAAGATGTTTGTGATAAGTGTGGTGGAGAACTTATCCAAAGAAATGACGACAACGAAGCTACAGTTAAAAATCGAATTTCAGTATATAATGACTTCACAAGCCCACTTATAGACTACTATGAAAAGGCAGGCAAGTTAATCAAAATAGATGGCGCTAAAACTCCAGAAGAAGTTTTTAACGAATTTAACGATAAATTAGGAAAGTAAACTAATTTATGCTAAGAAAAAATTAGATGTGATCTATCAATGTCAAAGAAAGATGCTATAGAAGTTACAGGAGAAGTTGTAGAAGCTATGCCAAATGCAATATTTATGGTAAGGCTAGACAACGGACATGAAGTACAAGCTCACATATCAGGCAAGCTTCGTATGAACAGCATTAGAATATTAGAAGGAGATACAGTAACTGTAGAGTTATCTCCTTACGATCTTAGCCAAGGTAGAATTACTTGGAGAAAGAAGTAATACCTAAGGCATAGGACATTAACTTTAATAAAAAAAGTTAAATCTAAAGATAAGATATAAATTAAGTTAGGAGCAAACATGAAAGTTAGAGCATCAGTTAAAAAAATGTGTGATAAGTGCAAGATTATCAAAAGAAACGGTAAAGTTATGGTAATCTGCGAAAATCCAAAACACAAACAAAGACAAGGTTAGGAGGTTTTAATGCCAAGAATAGCTGGTATAGATTTACCTAGAGAAAAAAGAGCAGAAATTGGACTAACATATATTTATGGCGTAGGAAGAGCAACTGCTAACGAAATTTTGAAAAATACAGGAATCAATCCTGACACAAAGATGAAAGACCTTACAGAAGATGAACTTGGTAAGATTCGTGAACAATTAGATCACTACACAATCGAAGGTGACCTAAGAAGAGAAACAAGTCTTAACATCAAGGCACTTAGGGAAAATGGTTCTTATAGAGGACTAAGACACAAAAATGGTCTACCTGTAAGAGGTCAAAACACAAAGAACAACGCAAGAACAAGAAAAAGCAGAAAGGGTTAATAGATGGCTCCAAAAGGAAAAAAATCTACTAAAGGTAGAAGAAGAGTTAAAAAGAATGTTGAACGTGGCCAAGCTCACATTTCATCAACATTCAATAATACAATGGTAACACTTACTGATATGCAAGGTAACGCACTCTCTTGGGCAAGCGCAGGACAACTAGGCTTTAGAGGAAGTAGAAAATCTACTCCATTCGCAGCAGGTGAAGCAGCAGAAACAGCAGCTAAAATTGCTATAGACCAAGGCCTAAAAACTGTAGAAGTTTATGTAAAAGGACCTGGTTCAGGAAGAGAAGCAGCAATCAGAAGTCTACAAGCAGCTGGACTTGAAGTTACAATGATTAAAGACGTAACACCAATCCCACACAACGGTTGTAGACCACCAAAGAGAAGAAGAGTTTAATAAGGAGATATTATGGCAGTAAGCAAAGATCCAGTATACAAAAGAGCGAGAGCTTTAGGAATTTCTCCAGCCTACCTAGGATATGCAGGTTCTTCAAATAGAGCTCTTCCAAAAAGAAGAAGCAAACTATCTGAATATGGTATGCAACAAAGAGAAAAACAAAAAGCAAAATTCATCTACGGAGTAAGTGAAAAACAATTTAGAGGTTACTACGACAAAGCCAGCAGAATGAAGGGTCAAACAGGTGAACAACTTATCATCCTTTGTGAAAGAAGACTAGATAACGTAGCTTTTAGATCAGGCCTTGCAAGAACAAGAAGAGAAGCAAGACAAATCGTAACTCACGGTCACTTATTAGTAAATGGTAAGCAAGTAGACATCCCATCATACCTAATAGAAGAAGGCGATGTAATCGAAGTTAGAGAAAAATCTAAATCAAGCACACTATTTAAAACAATCAAAGAAGTAAATGCTGCATTTGGTGTAGTTGAATGGTTAAATAGTGATATAGAAAACCTAAAAGTAAAAGTAGAAAAGTTCCCAACAAGAGAAGAAATCGACATTCCAGTTGAAGAACGTATGATAGTAGAGTTCTACTCTAAGTAGGATTAAAAAATAGTTAGAACTAAGGAGCTACCATGATCGATAAAATAGAAACTAATATAGAAATCTTGGATATAAACGAAGAAGACCATTACGGCAAATTCGCCCTATATCCACTTGAGCGAGGATATGGTACAACCATTGGAAACAGCATGAGAAGGGTGCTCTTATCATCCTTACCTGGTTCTAGCGTCTCAAAAATACTAATCGATGGAGTACTTCATGAATTTTCAGACATAAAAGAAGATGCCTTAGTTGAAATAGCCAATCCAGACCATTATATAGCAACAGTAAATGACAAAAGCAAATTACTAATTGCAATGGACGTTACAAATGGAAATGGTTATAGGATATCTGATGACAATAAAGATGACAAAGATCCTATAGGAACTATCGCTATAGATTCATCCTTCACCCCAGTAGAAAAAGTAAACTACACAGTAGAAAATACTAGGGTAGGAGAATCAACAGACTTTGATAAGCTAATTATAGAAGTATGGACAAATGGAACAGTAACTCCACAAGAAGCCCTAGCAGAAGGATCATCAATCCTAATGAACAAATTTGCTTTCTTCAAGGAACTTCCAGATAAGAAATTCCCACCAGAAGAAATCGAAACTACAGAAGAATTAGCAGCTGATGATGTAAACGAAGATCTAGAAAGAACAATCGAAGAGCTAGACCTATCATTAAGATCATTTAACTGTCTAAAAAGAGCTGGCTTCAACACAGTGGCAGACATTATAAAAGTTCCAGAAGCAGAACTAAAGATAATCAAAAACTTCGGTAAAAAATCACTAACAGAAGTAATAGACAAAATCCATGACCTTGGATTTACTCTAAAAGATGAATAGGAGGAAATATGGCAGGCAAAAGAAAACTTGGTAGAAGAACAGACCATAGAAATGCTATGCTTAGAAACCTAGTGGGTTCACTACTTGAACATGGTAGAATTGAAACTACCCTAACAAGAGCTAAAGAAACACAAAAAATGGCAGATAAAATGATCACTCTAGGAAAGAGAAACACACTTCACACAAGAAGACAAGCAGCAAGCTATCTATATGAGCCAAAACTTGTACAAAAGCTATTTTCTGAAATCGCACCAGAATACGAAGACAGAAATGGTGGATACACAAGAGTATTAAAACTAGGACCAAGAAGAGGCGACGGATCAGAACGCGCAATCATCGAACTAGTATAATAAATAAAAGCCCAAAATTCGCGGCTGTGGGCTTATAGATTTATTTAGATTATAATTTAAATAAAGGACACCCCTTATGGGGTGTTTTTTCTTTGGGAATTTTTAGCTTTATTTTATTTTACCACAACCATAAGGGTTGCGATTTATTTGTTGGAAATGTCTTTGTATCAATGGCTATAGAAATAAATAAAAAATATTATCTCCTTAACATATATTTAACAAGCAATATTTTATTATAGGAATATAAAATTTTAGGAGATAAGAATGAAGAAAAAAATTATAATTACAAGTTTAGTAATGGCATCAGTCCTGCCTTTTATAGGAAAAATGGAAACTGCAAGAGCGGATGAAGCAAAAAATCTTAATGAGAAAGCAAAGTCAGACCTAGACCAAGCCAAGGAAAGTCTAAAAGCTTTAAAAGATGAAAAGGCAAAAGTAGATAAAGACTTAGAACAAGCAAAAAAAGATGCTTCTGCAAAGGAAGAAGAAAAACAAGCTGACCTTGATAAGGTTGGAAAAATCTCAGAAAATATAAAAACCAACCAGGAAATCCTAGACAAGGATAAGAAGATTAAGGACTTAGAATCTGAGATAGAAAATATTGATAAAAAAATGAAAGAGGCTGAAAAAGAAGCAGAAGACGCTCAGACTTCTCTTTCAAAGGCCGAATCTGATTATAAGAAGGAAAAGGAAAATCCAAGCAAAGCCAATGATTTTGCTAGTGCCGATAAGGCTAAAAAATTAAAGGAAGAATACGATCGAGCAGAAGATTCTTATGGCCAAGCAAAAACTAAGGAGAAAAATCTTAATAAAGACCTAGCCGAAAAGGAAAAAGAATTTTTTGAAGTCAACGGACAAAAAAAGGGTCTAGAAGATTTTTTTGAAGAATATGAAAAAGATCCTGCTAATGCTAAAAAAATCCAAGACCAATCTTATAAAGATTTCAAGAAAAAATCCCTAGAAGAAGCAAATAAGTTAAAAGATAAGCATGACAAGATAGAAGGGGAGATAGGGGCAAAGAAGGAAGAACTTGCCAAGCAAAGTAAAATCATTGCTGAACGTGAAGAAGAAAGAAATGATAAGTATAACGCCTACAAAAAAGAAGACCTTGGTGTAAGCTACGAAAAAGACTATAAAAACAAGATTATAAGTGATGATCAGTTAGGCAAACTTGTGGAAGATAAGACCAAGGAAGTTAGTGATGCTTATAAAGAATTGCAGCAATGCATAAGGGAAAAAGAAGAAGCTAGGAAGAACTTTGAAGAGTACCTAGAAAACGAAAGAGTAAAGCAAAGAGAGATAGAAAAGTCTAAAGCTATAGCTAATTGGTTAAATGAGCAAGTACGTCTTGGTAAAGATGAATTTGTTAAGGCGAACAAGGTAGGATTGAAAAAACTAGCAAAAACCCACGAGGAAAGAAAAAAATATATAATTGGCGAGTTAAATAAGTTTGCTGGCCAAAAACAATCGCTTAAAAGAAAGCTTGACTATATAATAGATAATCAATTCGCCCAAGCTCAAGCAACCTACGAGACCAAGGTAAATTCCTTAGCTGCCCTTAAAGAGTTCAGAGAATTTTTAGAAAATAAGAAAAAAGGCCTAGGTAACCCTGCAATTTTAAAAGCATTGGCAGAAAAAGTTGAAGCTGCTAAAAGCGATTTGGATAAAAAAATAGAAAAGATAAGAGATTTAGGAAAAGAAGACGAAAAGCTCAAAGATATGAGAAAGGATTTGGGAGATTTAACCAAAGAGGAAGTTCAAAAAGCAAAAGATCAGATAGAAAAAGATAAGGAAGAAATAGCTAGGCTAAAAGACCGAATAAAAGAATTGGAAAATTCAAAAGAACTTGTAGAAGTCAATAATCTTGAGAATAAAATAAGGGAATTAGATAAAAAGATTAAAGATATTAAAAATCATATATTTAATCTTGAAAAACCTAGAATTTCAAATGAAAAGACCTATGAGAATTCTAAGCTAGGAAATACTGACGAGGAAGATGCCACCGATGACGTTTGGAAGGGTCTTTCTGAAATGACTCTTGAAAAAATTGATGAACAAATCCGACAAAAAAACATTCGTACAGAGTTAAAAACACATTTAAATAAATATAACAAACTAATGGTTGCTGCCCAAAAATATGTTGAAAAATTCACACTTTCTAGGGATAAGAAAATAGATGGCAAGTCTTATGATAAATTGAAGATGGATATAAGGGTGATTAAAAAAATCATAGATATCATAGAGAATCTTATCAAGACAGGAGACCTAAGCGACCAAGAAAGAATAGACTTTGTTAATATTATAAAAGAGCTAAAAATGAATATTAATCTTGTAGAAAAATCTTTGTCTCAATTACAATAACCCTAAAATTAGGCTAAGGTACTGGTGACTTAAATCCAGTCCTAGCCTTTTTATTTTGGCAATTTTATTTTACTTTCATAAATTATTTACAGGTAAAGACCATAAAATCAGAGGAAAAGTCTACTTTGATTGGCAGATTTTGCCTAAAAACTTCGATTGAATTACTATATTAAAAAGATATAGTTACTATAAAGACAGTAAAGGGGTCGCAATGAGGAAATCTTTTGATAAAAACCGAGATTTACAAGAGAATATCAACTTTTTTATCCTAAATTCCATGGACGATTGGGTAAGGATTATTGATGAAAGGGGCGAAGTTGCCTTTATTAATGATGCCCTTAAAGACGCCCTTAAGAAAAGCCCTAAACTTAAAGTCTATCTTGATGAAAATATCGACCTCATAATTTCCAATTCTAATTCTATCGCCACAGACACTACCATGATTGAGGAAAAACTCATCGATGGCAAATATTATTCGATTAAGTCAAGCCCGATATATTTGGGTGACACCTTCACAGGCACCATCGAGGTTTATAGGGATATTACAAGCGAGTCTATCCTTAAAATCGACCTCTATAACGCCAACAAGGCTATGCTTGATGATATACGCTTTGTAAGGCGCATCCAATCTTCAATCCTTCCAAAAAACGGGACCTATGGCAAAATAAATCTTTCCGGTATATATAACCCTGCCGATGATGTGTCTGGTGACTTATATGACTTGATAAGGATTGATGAAAATAGGATAGCTTTTTATATAGCAGACGTGATGGGCCATGGGGTCAAGGCTTCGATTATGACTATGTTTTTGAAGGTGACTATGAGTGCGATTTTCGATAAGCATCCAGACTTTACTCCAAGCCAGGTCTTCCTAAACCTAAGGAAGAAATTTACCAGACTCCATATAGATTCGAGCCAATATTTTACAGCTTGGTTGGGGATTTTTGACTTTAGGGATAATAGTCTTGCCTTTTCAAATGCAGGCCACAATTGTCCGCCCCTAATTTTTTCTAAGGAAAAAAACGAAGCTGAATACCTTCTAGTGACTGGGAGGATGATTTCAAATATAATCGAACCTGATGAATATATAGAAAAAAAACTAAACTTGCACCCAGGAGATAAGATTTTATTTTATACAGATGGGGCGATTGAGGCGAAAAATGAAAAGGGCAATGAGTTTGGCCTTGAGAGGCTCAAGGATACTTTCTCAGAATCTTGCAATTTAGCATATGTACATGAGAAGGTCACATCCTACAACCGGCAGGCTATGGATGATGACTTGACACTTGTCCTAATAGAATACGAAAAGAAGGAAGAAAATGAAGCTTAACCAATATATAGACCACACCAACCTAAAGGCTGATGCCAAGAAAGATGATATAAGGACTCTTGTAGATGAGGCTGTTGCAAATGATTTTTATTCAGTTTGTGTAAATTCAGCCAATGTAGCGATAATCAAAGCCTATAATAAAGACGTGAAAATTGCTGCAGTTGTCGGTTTTCCCCTAGGAGCTATGGCCAAGGAAGCCAAGGTTTTTGAAGCGAAAAAAGCCATCGAAGATGGAGCTAGCGAAATTGACATGGTAATTAATGTTGCAAGGCTCAAGGATAAGGACTATGCCTATGTAGAAGATGAAATCCGAGAGATAAAAAAAGCTATTGGCAACAAGGTCCTAAAGGTAATTATAGAAACTTGTCTTTTAACAGATGAAGAAAAAATCAAGGCCTGCGAATTGTCTGTAAATGCAGGAGCTGATTTTGTAAAGACTTCTACAGGTTCTTCTACCGGTGGGGCGACTGTGGCCGATGTGAAATTGATGGCAGAAACTGTTGGCGATAGGGCAAAGGTCAAGGCAAGTGGCGGCATCCACACAAGAGATGAGGCCCTAGCCATGATTGAAGCTGGCGCATCAAGGATTGGTGCATCTAAGTCTATAGAAATTTGTAAGGAGTAGCCATGGCAAATGAAGTAATGATGCAAGCTTTTGAATGGGACACAGACGGGTCTGGAAATTTTTATAAAAATCTTTCAAGAGATGCCAAGGATTTAAAAAAAGCAGGGATAGATGCCCTCTGGCTTCCACCAGCCTGTAAGGGTGGGGGAGATAATGACGTAGGCTATGGTATCTATGACCTTTGGGACTTGGGAGAATTTGACCAAAAAGGCACAATAAGAACCAAATACGGCACCAAGGATGAGCTAATAAAAGCCATAGCAGACCTCCACCAAGCAGGGATAAAGTCCTATGCAGATGTGGTTTTAAACCACAAGGGTAGCGCCGATTACAAAGAGAAATTCAAGGCTGTGATGGTCGATCAAAACGACCGAGAAAAAGACGTCTCAGGAGAATTAGAAATCGAAGGTTGGACAGGTTTTGACTTTGCAGGCAGAAATAATAAGTATTCTGACATGAAATGGCACTACTACCATTTTACAGGCATAGACTACGATGCTAAGAGTGAAACTTCTGCGATTTACAGGATTTTGGGCGATGGCAAGTATTGGGACAAAGATGTGTCAAACGAAAAAGGCAACTTTGACTATCTCATGAACTGCGATATTGACCACAACCACCCAGAAGTTCGTGACGAGATTTTCAAATGGGTTGATTGGTTTATCGAGGAAACCAAGGTTGACGGCTTTAGGTATGATGCCCTAAAACACATCTCAGGTGACTTTATCTACGACCTTTCCAAACATATTTATGATATGATGGGCGAAGACAAGTTTTACTTGTTTGGAGAATTTTGGCAATACAACACAGGTGCCATTGAATCCTACCTCCAAAACTCAGATTATAACATTGATTTATTTGATGTACCTTTGCATTTTCATATGGCAGAGGCAAGCAAGTCTATGGGCGAATATGATATGAGAAAAATTTTTGACGGTACAGTTGTCAAAGAATTTCCAGCCCAAGCAGTAACCTTTGTCGACAACCACGACTCCCAACCGGGCCAGGCTCTGGAATCTTGGGTAGAAGACTGGTTTAAGGAAATAGCCTATGCTTTGATCTTGCTAAGAAAAGATGGATACCCATGCATCTTTGCTGGCGATTATTACGGCCTAATTGGCCCTGTAAAAAAAGAAGCACAAAAAGATATGCTAGATAGGATGATGGCTGTTAGAAAGGCCTACAACTACGGGGAAGAGGACGACTACTTCGACCATCCGTCTGTGATTGGCTGGGTCAGACGAGGCGATGATGACCATAAGCCACTAGCTGTTTTAATTTCAATCAAGGATATGGCAGAAAAACAAATGTTTGTTGGTGAAAGTGAAGCCGGGGCAACCTATGTAGACCTTTCTGGCAAAAATGAAGAAATCACTATCGACGAAAACGGCAACGGAGTCTTTACAGTAGGACCTGGTCAAGTAACCTATTGGGCAAATAAAGAAAGTATAAAGAAATGAAATATTACGCAGTAAGAAAGGGCAGAAATCCTGGGATTTACACATCCTGGGATTCTTGTCTTAAGGAAGTGAAGGGATTTTCGGGTGCTATCTATAAGTCTTTTAAAAGTAAGGATGAGGCTATCGCTTTTATGGAAGGTGCCGAAAAGAAAATCGAAATTGATGCAGATACTGTTGTCGCCTATGTGGATGGGTCTTATAACTTGCCAGAAAAAACCTACGGGGCAGGTGTAGTCCTAATCAAGGATGGTGGCGAGGAACATTTCAAAAAATCCTACACCGACTCCTACTACACCCACAGGAATGTGGCTGGAGAAGTCAAAGCGAGCGAACTTGCCATAGACATCGCCATAGAAAAATTATATAAAAAAATAATCATCCACCACGATTACCAAGGCATCCAAGCCTGGGCAGAAGGCGACTGGAAGGCCAACAATGACCTAACCCAGTCCTACAAGGCCTTTATAAATGACAGAAAAAAGCACATTGAAATTGCCTTTGTCAAAGTCAAGGGCCACTCAAATGACAGATACAACGACCTAGCCGACAGGCTCGCCAAGGATGCTTGTGGGATAGAGTAGCTTACAAAGCTTTTATTAATCTTAGCCTTTCTTGTAATTCTAACAAGAAGGGCTTTTTACGTGGGAAATTTTCGGATGCCAAAAAGAAGTGCGATTTGTATTATAAAAAATTGCGAATTTTTTTAAAAATCTGGCTTTTAAGTCGAATTTTTGCTTGTATAATAAGTTATGAAAATGAATTTTAATTAATGCAGGAGGGCATTATGACAACAGCCTACGAACAATTTATAAACCTACAAAAGAAGTTAAAAGAAGTTTCGGACCTAGCAGGTTTTTCTGAATCTTTTTACAATATTATCAGAGAACCTGAAAGGATTATCGAAGTTAATATTCCAGTTAAAATGGATGATGGCACTACAAAGACTTTCAGAGCCTTCAGGTCTGCTCATTCATCAGCCCTAGGTCCTTCTAAGGGTGGGGTGCGTTACGATGAGTCAGTAACCTACGAAGAAGTCAAAGTTCTTTCAACCCTAATGAGCCTAAAGGTAGCCCTTCTTGGACTTCCTCTTGGTGGTGGCAAGGGTGGAATCGTAGTTGACCCTAAAAAACTTTCTGAAAGAGAACTGGAAGCTCTTTCTCGTGGCTTTGTAAGGGCAATCAACAACTACATCGGCCCAAGGATTGACGTACCTGCACCAGATGTAAATACCAACGCCAAGATTATGGGATATTTCACTGACGAATACATCGCCCTAAATGGAAAGCGCCACGATATTGCAACTTTCACAGGCAAGGGCACTGACATGGGTGGATCCCTAGGAAGAAGCGAAGCGACAGGTTTTGGTGTATATCTCACCATTAAAAAATACTACGAAAAAATCGGCAAGAGCCTTGATGGGGCTACTTTTGCCCTCCAAGGTTTTGGTAATGTTGGCTCCTTTGCTGCCAAATTCCTAACCGAAGATGGGGCCAAGCTTATCGCCCTCAACTCTAAAGATAAGAGCCAAAAATCAGGTTCATCTGCCATCTATGATCCAGAAGGCTTAGATGTTGAAAAATTAGAAAAGGCAAGAGAAGAGACAGGTTCTGCCCTAAATATAGAGGCTAAAAAGATTACAAACGAAGAGTTTTTTGCCCTTCCTTGCGATATCCTAATCCCAGCAGCCATGGAAAATGTGATTGACGAGACCAATGGCGGCGACATCAAAGCAAGCCTCATAGTAGAAGCAGCAAATGGACCTGTGACAGAAGCAGGTGAAGAGATTTTAAATGAGAAAAATATACCTATAATCCCAGATATCCTCGCAAATTCTGGTGGAGTTTTGGTAAGCCACTATGAATGGATCCAAAATATGACAGGTTCTTATTGGGACGATGACGAAGTTAGGACAAAACAAGAAAAAGATATGACAAAGGCAATCGGAGAAGTCTTTGCAACTGCTGAAAAATACAAGGTTAACTATAGAGAGGCTTCCTTCATCCTAAGCCTATCAAGAATAGAAAAAGCCCTCAAATTAAGGGGCAGAATTTAATGCAAATAAGATCTCTGCAAAGACCTGACTTGGCAAAAGTTAGGCCTTTGCTAGACCTATATCTCGGGGATAAGACTCATTTTTCTTATCCTCGTTTTTACAAAATAAATGACATCTTCAGGGAACTAGAATATTCCATAGAATTTATGGCGACACAAACGCTTGTAGCAGAAGAAAATGGCAAATTAGAAGCTCTTGCGACCTATTTTTGGGATGATGACGAAAAATATATCCAAACAACCCTCCTTGTTATTAAAAATAAGGACATAGAAGTATTTGAAAAGCTTATTTCCCATATAAAAAATGATCGTAAGGATTACCGTCTAGACCTAGGCCTATCTCACACTTGCTGGTTAAACGATGAAGAATATTTCAAAGATAAGGCTCAAATCATCGACTATTCCCATGTCTTAGAAGCAAAAAATATTAGCCAAAAGACTGAGGAAATTAAAGGGATAAGAGTCTTAAGCAAAGAAGATTTCCAAAAATATCAAGCGTTTCACGACAAATTTGCAAAAGATATGTATTACAACAGCAAAAATCTTTTAAGAGACTTCGACAGGTTTAGGGTCTTTGTGAAAGAAGATAAAGGTGAGCTTGTAGGAAGTCTTTTGGTAAAAATCTACGGAGAAAATCCTTGCAAGAGCGAAATCTTTGGGATTTTTGTAGGTGAAAATCAAGATAAGTCTAAGATTTGTGACGAACTTTTAAAGGCTATGACAAATTCTCTAATTGATGAATTTGGCAAAATTTCTACCATAAAATATTTTGTAGAAGTAGACAAAAAAATAGAGCTAAAAATAGCTCTAGCAAACAATTTTGAAAACCTCGACACTTATATCTTATATAAAATATAAATCCCCCAACTGGTTGGAGGATGATTCTTTCTACGTCATTCTGACGAATGAAGTGAGGAAGAATCGCATTAATAAGGCAACAGTGACATTATTAATAATAATTTTACTATCTAAATCCTCTCCTCTAAGGTTGAGGATTTTTTTATAGTAAATTCATGATCAGACCAATAATTACCGGTATGGCAATGGCAGGTAGGGAGTTTACCAGTTTGAATTTTACAAGGTCAAGCATGGAAAGGCCCACTGCTATAATTGTGATCCCACCTACTCCAGAAATATTTGCCAAAATTTCGGGACTGAGGATGGGCGCTAAAAACCCTGAAAGCAAGGCTATTAGGCCTTCGTAGGCGAAAATCATCCCTGCCGAACAGGCAACGCCGATGCCAAGTGTAGTTGATAAAAAGATTGACGAAAGGCTGTCGATAATAGCCTTGGTAAATAAAATCGAATTATCTCCCTTAACTCCTGCCTCGATAGCTCCCAAAATTCCAAGAGAACCCACACAAAAAATAAGGGTGCCAGAAACAAAACCTGTTGCAAAATCATTTTCTTCATTTTTTATAAACTTATCCTTAAGCATGTTGGCAAAACGGGTTAATTTTCCTTCGAGGTCAAAAAATTCTCCGATAATAACGCCCAAGATTATTGAAATAAGGATAATGAGCATATCACCTTTGAGGGAAGACTCTATGCCTATGGCAACAATGGTGAGGGCCAAAAATTTCATGATCGCATCCTTATAGGAAAGTTTTATATAATTTGCAAGTTTAAGGCCGAAAAGACCTGAGATAAAAACAGCAAGAGCGTTAACAGAAGCACCTAACATGACTTTCTCCTTTTTTATGTATTTTAGGTATTATACGACAAAAATGAAAAAATGCATAGAAAACCAGGGAAATTTTCGGTATATTCATACTTTATGCAAAAAATATTTAAAATTGCTTTTATAATAAGCTAAAATCTTGACGAAGAAAAATGCTTTTGCATTTTCATTAAATTTTTTAAAAACTTATTAAAATTAAAAAGATTTGACAAGGAAAGTTGTCAGAGTTATAATAATGACAAGAATAGTTGTCAATTATTTTGAAAGGAGGGCGGATGGAACTAAGAAATAACTTGGCGGACTTTAGAAAAAAAGCGGGATATAACCAAGCGGAGCTTGGAGGGCTCGTCGGAGTCAGCCGCCAAACCATAAGCCTAATAGAAAGAGGAGATTACAACCCATCTGTGACTGTGGCTCTAACAATAGCCAAGGTCCTTGGTGTGGATATTAATGAGATTTTTAGCTTGGAGGAGACAGATGAAAAATAATAGGAAAATCGGCATAAGCAAACTGTTTATATTGGCTTTTTTAGGATTAGTAGCTGGTTTTGGCATAGGTTTTATTTTTAACAAACTAAATATAGGAGGTCTTACAGAAATAATAAATACATTTCTAAGTGAAAATGCCCTACTTTTATCAATAGTCATCAACACCCTATGGGCAATTCTTGCCATATATTTTTATATGAGGGCAAAAAAAGAAGTAGAGCTAGGACTCGCAAAAGATGATTTTATAGAGACAAAATATATAGACTACACACACTCTATGAGGGATGCGGGACTTTTCACTCTCTTATCTTTCATAATTATTCTATATAACAAAGTCAAATTTAGTCATAATCCTCTTAAAGACAGCATAATCTTAACCAGTGTTTTGCTTATCTTCACTTTTATAAATGTATTTTTGTTTTATTTGACCTACAAACTTACAAAAAAAATCGAGCCAGAAAGAAAGACTGAAGCCTTTGATATTTTCTTTGATAAAAAATTCATGGCCGAATCTGACGAGAGAGATAAGCTTAAATACTACAAAAAAGGCTACCTTGCTTTTAAGAGAATGATAATTTGCCAATTAGTGATTATTATAATCCTATTTTGCTCAGCTTTGTACGAAGAAATAAGTCCTATAATAGCCCTAATTGTCCTAATACCAACATTGATTGGGATTTTAACAAACGGTTTTGCAGGAGAGAAATCATGATTGAAATAAAAAACTTATCTAAAAACTTTGGAGAGCTCAAGGCTCTTGATGACGTGACTTTTGAAGTCCAAAAAGGCGAACTTTTTGGAGTTATCGGTCAAAATGGGGCGGGCAAATCTACACTTTTCCGTTCTATGATGAACTTCTACGACCACTTTGACGGAGAAATCCTCTATGAAGGGGAGAAAATGAGCGAAGTCCCCCTAGAAAAAATTGGCTTTCTCCCAGAAGAACGCTCGCTTTCACCAAAGAAAACTATCAGGGAAGAGGTGAAATTTTTCGCAAGGCTCAACCAAATGAAAAATCTAGATGAAAAGACTCTACAATCCTACTTTGATCGTTTTGAAATAAAAGGAAGTCTGGATGATAAAATAAAATCCCTATCTAAGGGCAACCAGCAAAAAGTCCAGCTTTTGGCAAGCCTTATCTATAAGCCAGAATTTCTTATCCTAGACGAACCTTTTTCGGGCCTTGATCCTTACAATGCCAATCTCTTGATGGGAATTATCAAAGAAATCAACCAAGAAGGCACAACCATTATTTTCTCTTCCCACAACATGGAAAATGTCGAATACCTTTGCGACAGGCTTATCATGCTAAAAAATGGAAAAATTGTCCTAAATGGTTCTCCAAATGAGATTAGGAATTCCTATGAAAAAGACCTTGTTAGAGTGAGAACTGATGCTGATTTAGCAGAGATTTTCCCAGATTATGACCTAAAAAGAGAAAGTAATCTTTGGACAATAAGGTTAGCAAAGGAAGAAGATGGAAGGAAAATTTTTGAGAAACTTGTAGAAAAACTTGGCTACCTTGAGATGTTTAGCCAAGAACCCCCAAGCCTAAATGAAATCTTTGCTAGAAAGGTGGAAGAAAATGAATAGAAAATTAATAGTCGCCCTAGACTCCTTCAAAAAACAAATAAAATCACCTGCCTTTTGGGCCATGATTTTTATCCCAATCCTTGTAATGCTAATTCCTGCTGGCATATCATATTTTCTAGCAAAGTCAGATGATGCCAAGCTTGGTAGTGACGGTCATAAATACCAAATAGTAGCAGATGAAAATATTAGCCACTTCTTTAAGGGAATGGAAAATGAATATAAAATAGTTACTAAAGAAGTGGCAGAAAAGGCCTTAAAAGCAGAAAAAATCGAGTCTTACGGAGAAATGTCTGAATCAAATGGTCAGGTGAAACTCATTATTGAGACTAAAACCATGGACGGCAAGGCCCTTTCAAAATTGCCCCTTCTTGCCAATGAAATCCAAAACGCCATCAACATCAAAAATGCAGGTCTAAATGACAAGCAAGTAGGGATTTTTTCGACAAAGGCAGATGTGAAAATAAACCAGCTTGATAAGGGCAAGAGCATAATGGTCTATGCTTCATATTTCATTCTCTTGATGTTCATGTACTTTATGCTAATCATGTATTCAAACGTCCTAGTTGTGGATATAGCCACAGAAAAAGGATCAAAGATGATTGAATTTATCTTTTCGTCAGTATCAGCCAAGGACTACTTCGCAGGCAAAATCTTGGGCAATTTCTTAGCCATCATAGTCCATTCGATTTTATATATAATTTTAGGAGCCATTTCCTATTTTATTGCCAAATCCAAGGGCTTATTGGATATGATAAAAATCAACATAAGTCTTGAGCAAAGAAGTCTAATGCTAATCGCAGAAATTTTTATTTTTATAATTCTAAGCCTCTTGGCCTACATGATAATAGCCGCCATGCTAGGCTCTCTTGCCAGCAAACAAGAAGATGCCTCTAAGGTCGCCAGTCCTTTAATGATTACAATTGTTGCTGCCTTCATGGTTGCCATGATTTTTATGAATAGACCTGTAAATATTTTTGTAAAAATCGCTTCCTATGTGCCATACATTTCTGTATTTTTCATGCCTTTGAGGTTGATAAAGGGAAATTGTGGCATAATAGAAGGTGGGATTTCTATAATAATTTTAGTGGCAAGTCTTTATATTTCCTACATCCTAGCATCCAAGGTCTACAAAAAACACATTTTAAATTATTCGGCTGCATCCTTTTTCACAAGGAAAAGAAAGAAAAAATAAAGAAAGGACCTTTGACTCGGCTCCGACATCCAGCAAGGATGGGGGCTGGGTTAAAGGCCTTTTTATGTTCAATCATTTTTCGCTTATAATTTTAATTGAGATAACAGAATTTTTTTCGTAAATTTTATTTATTTTCCAACACCCCATACGTTCTTATCTATTTAATGTAGTTTTCATTTAATTGACAACAGTGCTAAATTAACGTATAGTTTTTAAAATTGCTCATAAGATTTCTGCCAGCATATGGCAATCTTTAAAAAATATTCGCCACATGCGATTTAATATTTATTACAAAAGGGGAAGAAGATGAAAGTTGCTAAATTTGGAGGAAGTTCACTAGCTGATGCTGTCCAATTAAAAAAAGTTAGGGATATTATTTTTGCAGACGATGCCCGTAAGTATATCGTTGTTTCTGCGCCTGGAAAGGGTGTTAATAATAACCACAAGGTCACAGACCTGCTTGCCATGTGCCACCAGCTAAGTGACCATGACCTAAATTTTAATGAAGTTTACAAGATCATCGAGGATGTTTATAAAAATATTGTTGATGATCTTTCTTTGCTTATAGACATTGACAAAATCCTTGCTGAAGTCAAGGAAGAGATAAGTAAGGGGGCTAGCTACGATTTTGTCATAAGTCGTGGGGAATATATGAGTTCCCAAGTCCTTGCTTCTTTTATTGGTTATGACTTTGTTGATGCCAAGGATTTGATTGTTTTTACTGACGGGGTTTTGGACCTAAAAAGGTCGCAAGATGCGATTGAAAAAGTCTTAGCCAACCATGAAAAGGCAGTTATTCCGGGATTTTATGGTGTGGAAGAAGGCAAGATTAAGACCTTCTCACGAGGTGGCTCTGATGTGACAGGCTCTGTTATTGCAGCAGCTCTTGGCGCTGATATGTACGAAAATTTCACAGATGTATCAGGATTTTTGGTTGCTGATCCTAGGATTGTAAAAAATCCTGCCCCAATCGGCACTATTACCTACAAGGAACTCAGAGAGCTCTCCTACATGGGAGCCAACGTCCTCCACGAAGAGGCAATCTTCCCACTTAGGGATAAAAATATCCCGATAAATATTAAAAATACCAACAAACCAGACAAGCCAGGCACCCTTATCTTATCCAAGTGTGACATCAAAAATAAAAATATCCTAACAGGTATAACTGGCAAAAAAGATTTCACAGTTATCAACCTTGAAAAAGTGAATATCAACAGTGAAAAGGACTTTTTTAGAAAGCTAACCACAGTTTTTGAGTCAAATGATATTTCTATTGAGCACATGCCTTCAAGCATAGACTCGGTTTCTGTCCTCGTGGCAGATTCCTACATCACACCAAAGCTAAACAAGGTCCTTGAGGAACTTAAAATTTACTTAAATGTTGATAGCATCTCTTGGGAAAGAGACATCTCCCTCATCGCTGTTGTGGGTAGGGGCATGATCAAGGAAAAAGGCGTATCTTCTAGGACCTTTACGGCCCTTGCGAGAGAAGGAGTCAATATCAAGATGATAAGCCAGGGATCTAGCGAAATAAATATTATAATCGGTGTTGAAACTAAGGATTTTGAAAAAGCAATCCAATCTATTTATGATGAATTTTATAAGGAGGTCTAGGATGAAGGTAAACCTAGCAGTAGTAGGAGCAACAGGACTCGTAGGATCAATGATGTTAAAGGTCTTAAGTGAAGAAAATTTCCCAATTGATAAGCTTTACTTATTCAGTTCAAAGAAATCTGCCGGCAAAAAAATTGAGTATGCTGGCAAAGAGTACACAGTCGAAGAATTAAAAGAAGACTCCTTTGAGGGAAGGGATATTAAAATTGCACTTTTTTCTGCAGGAGCTTCAGTAAGCGAAAAATTTGCACCCCTTGCAGCCAAGGCTGGTGTTACAGTTGTTGACAATTCTTCTGCCTTCAGGATGGACCCAGAAGTTCCCCTAGTTGTGCCGGAAATAAATCCCGAAGACATCAAAACCAACAAGGGCATCATCGCAAACCCAAATTGTTCTACCATCCAATCAGTCCTTCCCCTAAAGCCAATTCAAGATAAATACAAGATCAAAAGGGTAATCTATTCTACCTACCAATCTGTTTCAGGCTCTGGTCTAAAGGGGATTTCAGATTTGGAAAATGACACAAAGCTCGCCTACAAATATCAAATCCAAAACAATTGCATCCCTCAAATTGATTCATTTTTGGAAAATGGCTACACCAAGGAAGAAATGAAGATGATTAACGAAACAAAAAAAATTCTTCACGATGATTCCATCCTTGTGACAGCCACCACAGTTCGTGTGCCAGTGAAATTTTCTCATTCCATTTCCATCAATGTTGAAGTGGAAAAGCCTTTTGAAGTTGAAGATGTGAAGAAAATCATAGGATCCTACCCTGGTATGGTCCTACAAGATGATTTGGCAAACGCAATATATCCAATGCCACTGATGGCAGCTGGCAAGAATGAAGTCTTTGTTGGCAGGATTAGGCGTGATTTCACTGTGGCAAATGGCTTAAATCTATGGTCTTGCGCTGACAATATCAGAAAGGGAGCCGCAACCAACGCAGTACAAATTGCAAAAAAATTGCTGGAGGCTTGATTTGAAAATTGCCTTAATGGGCTTTGGCACAGTTGGTACAGGTGTCGAAGAGATTTTATACAAAAAAAGAGCGAGGCTTAGGCAAAATAATTTTGACCTAGACCTTGCCTACGCCCTTATAAAGAACAAGGACAAAAAAAGGTCGCTTTTCAAAAAAGACCTTATATTTACAGATGATTTTGAAAAAATATTATCATCAGACGTGGACACAGTAATTGACGTGACATCAAGCCTTGATGAAACTTATGAGCGAATAATAAAGCTAATGAAGGCAGGAAAAAATATTGTAACTGCCAACAAGGCTGTAGTCTCAAAATATTTCGAAAACCTAAATGATCTTGCAAGAGAAAATGGGGTTTACTTCGCCTATGAGGCGGCAGTAGCCGGAGCTATTCCCCTAATCCACCCTCTGATGGAAGAGGCGCTTTTTAATGAAATGACCAAGGTCTATGGGATTTTGAATGGGACTTCTAATTATATCCTCTCAAAAATGGAAGAAGAAGGCGCATCCTACGAAAAAGTTTTGAAAAAGGCCCAAGACCTAGGATTTGCTGAGGCAGATCCAACAGCAGATGTGGGTGGTTTTGACGCTATGAGAAAGCTAAGGATCCTATCATCCCTCATCTACAACTCAAAAATCAATGAAGATGCCATCCCTACCTTCGGGATAGGAAATATCAAAAAAACCGACCTAGACTTTGCCAAGACCATGGGCTACACAATAAGGCTCTTGGCGAAATCTGAGCTTAGAGATGGCAAGATAAATATCTCGGTCATCCCTAGCTTTTTAAAGGATAATTTTTTTGCCAAGACCTATGAAGCAACTAATGCAATAAAGGTTTGGGGCGAAAATTTTTCTGCCTATGAATTTAAGGGGCCAGGAGCAGGCAAACTTGAAACCGCCGATGCAGTAATTCGTGACCTTTTGAGGATTTTATCAAAAAGAGAAATCCCTTCCTTTTATGACGGGGCAAATTCCTATAAGCTAGAAGCCAAAAGGTCAAATAAATTCTACCTAAGGACAAGTGAAGTCCCAAAAGCCTTAAAAGACTTGATTGAGGACGAAAAAGTAATAGGAGATGACCATCAAATAATCACCAAAAAAACCGACCTTGAGACCCTAAGGCCAATCCTTTCGGCTTTAAGTGATGTGTTTGTCGCAGAAATTGAGGAGGAGCTATGAAATTTTTATCGACAAGAGATTCTCTCTTGAGAATTTCAGCCAGAGAAGCCATCGTAAAGGGCATTTCCGACGATGGGGGACTTTTTGTACCAGAATATTTCCCAACCTTTGACATAAGCGAAAATTTAAACTTTTCTTACACAGAGATGGCCCATAAGGTCCTCTCTCTTTACCTAACAGATTTTGATAGTGACGAGCTTTTAGATTTGATAGAAAAATCCTACCAGACCTTTGAAGATGAGATTGTAAAAGTAGCATGTCAAAAAGACTACTACCTAGAGCTCTACCATGGCAGGACTTCAGCCTTTAAGGATTTTGCCCTCTGTCTTTTGCCAAACCTTTTGGCCTATGCCAAAAAATCCCTTGGCATCAAGGATAAGACCCTAATCTTAACTGCCACATCTGGTGATACTGGCAAGGCAGCCCTAGAAGGTTTTTATAACACAGAAGCCATCGATATCCTAGTCCTCTACCCAACAGAAGGAGTTAGCGACATCCAAAAGACCCAGATGGACTCGACTGCTTCCCTAAATTCAAAAGTTATAGCTATTGATGGAAACTTTGACGACGCCCAAACAGCAGTCAAAAAAATCTTTAATGACGAGGCCATAAAAAAAGAGTTAAAAGAGAAAAATACCTACCTATCATCAGCCAACTCTATAAATATCGGCAGGCTCCTCCCACAGATAGTCTATTATTTTTATTCCTACAAAGACTTGGTAAATAAAAAGGAAATCAAGTGCGGGGATAAACTTTCGTTTTGCGTGCCAACAGGCAATTTTGGCGACATCTTGGCAGGCTTTTATGCCAAACAAATGGGCCTACCTGTTGACAAGCTAATAATTGCCTCAAATGACAACAATGTCTTGACAGACTTCTTCACAACAGGCACCTACGACGCTAACAGGAGCCTCATTAAGACTATCTCTCCATCCATGGACATCCTAGTTTCGTCAAACCTTGAAAGGTTGATTTTCCATAAGTCTTCAGCTGAAGTCGTAAGGGAAAAGATGAGAGATTTAAAAGAAAAGGGAAGCTTCACCTTTTCTGGTGATTTTTCCGAATTTTTATCAGGCTACGCCACCAAGGAAGACACCGAACAAACCATAAAAAAAGTCTACCAAGACGAGGGCTACCTGATTGATCCTCACACAAGTGTGGCCAAGGCTGTTGTAGACAAGCTGGGATTATCTAAAGTAGCGATCTTATCAACTGCAAGTCCTTACAAGTTTGCCTCCTCTGTCCTAAAAGCCCTTGGCGAAAATCCAGTAGCTGATGAATTTGAAAATATAAAGACCCTTTATGAGAAAACTCGTGTAAAAATTCCAAGAGAAATTGGAAAATTAAAGGGCAAAAAAATCATCCACAAGACAAAAATCAAAAAAGATGAAATCGCAGACGAAGTTTTAAAATTTGCAGGTCGTGGCAAGAGGATATCAGTCCCAGCCACATCAGCTAACCTAGGCCCTGGCTTTGATGCCCTAGGAGTGGCAGTAGGTCTATATAATACTTGCGAATTTAAACTTACAAATGACGATAAAGGCTTTCGACAAAATTTAAAAGAAAACCTCATCTACCAGGCCTACAAAAAGACCTTTGACACTTATAAGGAAAATCCAAAGCCAATGGCCTTTGACCTAGACGCAGATATCCCTATATCAAGAGGACTCGGTTCATCTGCAGCCTGCATAGTCATGGGCATCATGGCAGCCTTTTTTGTCATGGGAAGGGACGTTGACAAAAAAGAAATCCTAAAAATCGCTACAGCCATCGAAGGCCATCCAGACAACGTGGCCCCAGCCATCTTTGGTGGGACGATAGTTTCTATTTTAGAAGATGAGGAAGTCTTTCTTGAAAAAATGGGAATTTCAGACAAATTTAAGTTTTTGGCCCTAATACCAGATTTTAAATTATCAACCAAAGAAGCAAGAGAAGTTTTGCCAGAATTTTACCCAAAGGCTGATGCAGTTTTCAATATTTCGAGAGTAGCTATGTTGGTTTTAGCTTTGCAATCGGGAGATGAAAACAATTTAAAAATTGCCCTTCAAGATAAAATCCACCAACCATATAGGTATAAGCTAATCCCAGAAATAGAAAAAATCGAGCAAATAATAAAAGAATCGGATGTACTTGCTTCCTACCTAAGTGGAGCAGGGTCTACAATAATGCTAGTCTTAAAAGCAGACGATGATATTTCAGAAAAAGCAATAAGAGAAAAATTAGAAATCTTATCCAACTCCTACCAGCTAAAAGCCTTAGCTATCGACAAAAAAGGAGCTTTTATAATCTAAAATAGACGAGGATGACCTCGTCTATTTTCATGCCCTTATCTAGGGTCGTTTAATTTTAAATTTTCTTCAAAACCAGAAGGGTCACCGGCCTTGGCCTTTTCTAGACTATCCTTAAAAGCCTTTCTGGTATTATCATCGCACTTGTCAGGGCCAAGGTAAGGCATGCTGGTAGCTTTTTCAAGTTCCTTTAGAGCCTTCTTAGCCTTCTCTGGATTTGTCTTATAATTATTTAGCCACTCCTCTTGCCAAGCAGCTTCCCAATATTGGCTAGCCCTAGTATTACCATAACCAGCCTCAAAATTCGCATCCTTAACATCATCCAAATGCTCAGGCACCTCATAGCCCTCTGGCCAAGCTAATTTTTTGCAAGAACCAACAAAGTCTTTCTCGGTCTCCTCAAAACTAACCAAATTATCAGATCCAACCTCGACATCAGCCTTAGACTTGCCACATGCACTCATAGCCAAGGCAAGACCAAAAATAAGGGCAGCCTTAGCAAAAATATTAAAATTTTTCATATTATCTCCTTTGTGTATTTTTTTAAGTTAACTTAATTACAAACTAATTATAGCAAGCAAAAAAAATTAATACCATTACAAAGTTTGTAAGCCTCAAAAAAATTTCTAGGGCAAAAAACGGACGATAATTCACCAGTTTTTTATAAAAATTAACAAAAAAACCCGAGCTGTAAAATCAACTTGAATATTTACTGCTTTAATTGAAAGAATAAGCCCGAAAATTTGAGAATCTAAAGGCATTGTGATATAATTATGGAGGAATAATGTGCATTGATAAATGTATGAATAATACAGGAGTGATTATGAAAAATAAAAAAATGAAAAGGCGCCTACTAGGATCCCTACTAGCAGTCGCCATGCTAGCACCAAGTACGGGGAATGTACTTGCTGAAACCTACAAAGCTCCAGGTAAGGATGATATTCTCACAACAGACTGGCGCTTACAAGAGCCAAATTTTAAAGACAAGAACTTTTGGCCTCTAGCAAGAGCTCAATGGCTAACAGAAGTATCTACTGTAGCTGAGCCAATGAAAAACCCAATGATATCCTACGGTGGTTATTTTGTCAGACCAGATGGAAGAACTGTAATCAGACTTGCTATGAGAAAGTTTGATAAGGTCGGTACTGGTGTATGGCATGTCATGCATATGAAACTAGAAGATAGTTTCAATGCCAAGGTTGATTGGGCTGATCCTTCTACAGGTATTTATAAGGGAGTATCTGGTGGATCTTCAACAGGTTGGTACAATGATGACCTTAGCTACAAGACAATAACAAAATTTCAAAATAGGAGTCTTGCTGATGTAGGTGCAACCAACGTTAAGATGGTAAATATTGCTGATAATGGCAATACAGGTGTAACTGCAGCAACCAATGAAGTTCCAATTAACTTGGTTTTAAAACCAGGCGAAACTATTAAATCAATTGGGGATGAACCTCTTGTTCAAATAAGGATGTTAGACAGGAGCGAGACCCAAGTTGCTTGCTATACAGATGCTGGAACAGGAAAGGGAAACTATTCTTCATACACCTTTTCAAATGTTATTCCTATCAAACATGACTATGAGCAACATTTATTAAAAGAAATTCGTAATTCTTATACTACCGATAGGGCATTTAGAGCTTCAGGTTCAACAGTAGAATTTAATAAAGAAAAGGGCTACATAGAAGTTAGACACAGATATAACAAGGTAGCTATCACAACTAACGACCTATATGGTAGACACTTAGGTTATAGGCAGACAGTTGATGGAAGATTTTTTGACATATTAAAGCCAAGGAAAATAAATGGTGAAGATGTCATAGCCCACGTATTTTCAACATCTAATAATGGACTACCAACTGCGGGAAGATTAGATGCAAATGGTGATCCAACAGTTACAGGTGCTGTTCCTGTATATGAAAAGAATGTTAACGAGGTTCCTGGTACTAACCTTAAATTTATTCAAATCGCAGGCCCAGGTTTTGATACATCCTTCCAAGATCAACAAGGTATAAAAACAAATAAAACAACATTACAACCTCTTGATTCATGGATGGATGGTGTAGAATCCCTTTTAAATAACGGTCAAGGTACTACAGTTCGTTACTATGTAGACCCTAAAAAAGTAGATAAGTTATTTAAAGAAGATGACGGACTACAGTACTTCCCATTCTATTCAGCCATAATCTCAGACAACGAGGCTGGTCAATACAAATATGAATACACATTAGATCATGATGTCACATTGAACAGTGGAGATAAAATTTATATAGATTTTAAAACACCATATGGTGGGGGTATCATAGCGGACGGAGCTAGACCAAGAAATAGGGAAATGCGTATTGCTGTTAAAGGTGATGATACAGATTTATTCCTCGCATCTAACTTTAGACATAATGGTAGCGGAAAGTTTTATGAATATACCGTCCAAAATGGTATGGACATGGAGCTAAAGGCAGGCACAAAACTAACCCTCTACACAAACTACCCAGATGGTGGCGATGCAACAATTTACTTTAACAATAATAAAGCTAACTCATACAAGGCAAAGCATGAAGTAGACAAGAGCCCAATCACCTTTGACTGGCAAGCAACATTTTCTGCAGGTGCTGTAGCAACCACCTTCCACAAACCAGATGTTGATGAGATCTTCTTGGAGGATAAAAACATTAGTGGTAGAACTGCTTATAAGAATGCAGAAATTGCAATAAAAGCTGGCGATTCTGTTCAAACAATCATAGCCAAACCAGGAAAAAACAACAGTAATGGCGATACAAGAATTGATGTTGTAGTTAATAAGGTAAAGACAAAGGGTTATGAATTTGATACAAAGCTCCCAGGACTTGAAAAAGATGGCAAAACAGCAAGAACATTTACTATGCCAGAATTAAAGAGGGACATGCCAATCCTATTTACAAATACAAACGTGGAAGTATTGGCAGAAAGTTCAAGACCAGCTGTAGTTGAACAAGTACAAGCCAAGGTAAATTTTGACCTTAATGGAGTAAAATCAAAAGAAAATAAAGATGTAATCGAAAAAATCGCTCCACTAAGTAAAGAATATACAAATTATGTTATTGACAAGCTAGCGGCTGACAAAAAGACTGTAGAACAAGCTAGTGGGGCAGAAAATAAAAACTACAAACCAAGTGGTTTTAACGATGACAATGTTAAAAAAGATCAAAAGACCCCAATAGTTAAGGTGACCGAAAATATTGACGGCAAAAATGTAGACAGAGAGTTTGTTAACGTCCTTAACCACGATGGTAAAACTTATGATATAGAAGATACTAATCCTGATGCGAAAAAAGAATTAGCAGCCCTCAAACTAAGACAAATGCCTGATAAATATGATATAGATGTACCACAAGGCAAGAGGTTATTAGGCTGGACTACAGTTAAGCTTAAAGACAAAGAAGAAAATGGCGAAACAATAACAGCAGCTGACCAATTCTACAAACTTCAAGAAGATGGTAAAATCTTAAAAGATGTGAAAGATTGGGAAAAGGTAGACAATAAAACTGAAACATTTGTCTTTGATGAAAAATCACCAATTGATAAAAATAGAACTGTATATGCAGTTTATGGCGACGGAATCAATATCATCCTTCACTCAAACAACACAGCTAACCCTAAGGATGAAGTTATCTACAAGGTTCCTGTAACAGTAGATGACCTTGATAGGACAGATAGCATCTTAGATGCAACAACAGCTGCAACATACCAGGCCAAAAAAGGTAAGCTGGTTATTAAACAATTACCAAAAGTGCCATACACAAGCGAAGCTGATGATGTAAATAAAATTACTGATAGCAAGCTAAAGAAATTCTTTAAGAAAGGCACTGACCAAGATCCAAATAAGGAATACACCTTTATAGGCTGGACTCTTGGTTCATATCAAAATGGCTCTTTAACAAGACCTGATACTAATAACTTTATTGCAGGTTCTGCAAACGAAAGAGTAGGCGAGCTAGAAGCCGGCTTAGTAGCAAATGGCACAAAAAGAATTCCACTAAAAACTGAGTGGATTGATGGCCTAAAGAAGAATACAACAGCATACTATGTACCAAATGGCTTCAACCTTGCAATAGCTCCTGAAGATGTTTTAGATGGTAACGATGTGGATAATACTAAAACCCTAATCAAAGAAGCATTTGAAAAAGGAAAAGATGTCCACCTATATGCAAACTACAGACCATACTATGACATAACAGTTAAGGCATCCTACAAAGACATTGACCTCACAGGTTATGACGAAGCACAAAAGAAGTTTGGTGAGTACAAAGCCCTTGCCGATGCTAACAAGAAAAAACCGGCTAATATTGGTCTATTAACCAGAACTGCAGTTACACCTTACGGCACACCAACAGTTCACCAAAACGCCAACTACTACCCATTCAAGGGAGGACTAAAGGCATGGGACGGAACAGACCAAGATTTTAAATGGAGCCTACCAGGCTTTGATGAATTGGGTCAAAGAAAGTCTTATGTATCAGTAGTAGTTACAGATGACCTAAAAGATAAATACAAAGACTTTTCAGTTCCTAATTGGGGAACCCTAGGTTTAAAGACCTTCCTTAGATTAAATAATGCTGACGGATCAGTATATGTTGACGATAAGGCACCTAAGAACCTCCACCATGATGCGGGCAACCCTTATGGCGACCCAGTAGCAAAGAGCCAGGCCTTCAATATAGGAGTTGATGCCTACAGCTCTGCAACATCAAGAAATGCAAAAACCGTAAGAAGAAGCTCTGGAAGAGAAGTAGTAGGTTATACAATTTGGAATACATCAACACCTATTGACATACCAAAACCAGCTATTGATAACGTCTTTGACACAGATAAGACTATCAAACTTAAATGGAGCGAAGCCGAAAAAACAGCAGGAATCGAAAAGATTAAGCTTGCTATAGCAGGTGGCTCAGAAATAGTCCTTGTAAAACAAGATGATGGAACATACACTGGCGGCGGCTTAACTGCAAAAGTAGGCGAAGGCAAGTATGCCGACAGACTAATTGTAGGTGAGTTTAAAGATGGTAACACTTTAAGCGATAAGGCAGGCGAGAAAATTATTGCAAAATATGTTGTAAAGAAAGCCACTCTTGAAAAAGACGGTGACGAAGGCGAAATCGACATCAACAAGAGAGGTACAGCTGCACCAGTCTATGGTATTAGCCAAGTTGACAATGTAGAAGAAGGCACAGGCGAAAACAAAATTATCAAACCTGTAATTAAATTTGATATACCAAACCCACTTCTTAACAAACCAGCAGTTGGTACTAAAAAAGAACAATATGACTGGGCTGAAAGATTCTGGACTGATGATGAATGGACTAATATTGAGTCAAAATTCACAGAAAAGAAACAAGATGCTCAAAATAAAGAATACACTGAGGACTGGAATGGTTCAGAATACATTGCTCAAAAGTGGAATGGTAACGCATGGGTTAACATAGCAGACACATCTAAGTACACTATGCAAGGAAAGGATAAGCTTGGAGACGCCAAGACCATAGTCCTTGAACCGAAATCTGACACTAATCCAAATGGTGTTATCGATGGCGACGTAGTGAGAATCGTCTCTAGACAAGCAGGACTTCACACAAGTGCTTCAACCCAAACTATGGATACCTTGGGAGGAATCACAGGAGAATTCACAGACGAATTTAACAATAAAGCAATAGACAAAAATAGACGCTATGTAATTATTGATCTTAGAGCACCGGCTCCAACTGTAAAAACAGAGGACGAAAAATTCAGAAGATATATTGACGTCACAGGAACTCTTGACGAAGTAACCAAGGGCAGAAAGGTGACCCTCGAAGTTAAATACACTGACGGCACAACAGAAACATTCACCCCAGAAGTAAATGTTGTAAATGATGAGGTAAAACTAAAAGACTTCTTAAGCACAATAGTTCGTAAGGGTGATAAGGCAGACATTACAATCGTAGCAGAAGATGAATTTGGCAATACAAAGAGATACAAGGTTGACTACACACCAACTCTAGTATGCAATGCCTATGTAAAAGACTTCTATGTAAGAAGTAGGAGATTGTCAGTAACTTCTGATATGGACGGAGTGACAGTAAAAGTCGTAGTTTACAAGGGTATGGATGAAGTAGCAACAGGTCAGGCTACAGTTCAAACAAATGGGGTATATGTTCCACTTGAATTAAAAGATAATCAAAACAAAAAATACAGACTAAAGAAAGGCGACATCATCAGAGTAAATTCTGAAAAGGATGCAGCTGAAGGAAAATATACATCAAATACCTTTGATATATTTGTAGAATAATTATTTAATGCCAAGGTTCTTTGAGCCTTTGGCGAAATAATGAAGGAGAAAATATGAAATTAAAAAGTAATAGGCTTTTGTCATTCCTACTTGCTTTCCTAATGTTCTTCCCAGTGTTCGGTGCTTCGCTAGTAACAGCAAAACCTGCCCTAGCATCATCAGAAGACCTAAAGGGTGAAGTAAGAGGAAGCCAAAAAGTATTTACTATCGATAAAGAAAAAATTGAAAATATTGCCATTAATACTCAGGCAAAGAAAACTTTGAGACGCTCACGCCGTTCTCTATTTTCAGATAGGGCGCCTAGCACACAGGAAGCAAATACTATTGTAAATCTTGAAACAAAAGGTTTAAATAATGGTGCTTTTGATTGGAAAGTATTTAATAATAGTGAATTTAATGTAACACTTGGTTATACAGACAGTTCGAATAGATTCAATGAACTCCAAACATTGACCTTTACCAACGGACAAGCTCAAATAAAGGCTACTACAAATTGGCCCGACTACACTAGAAATGGTGTTGAAGCCTTCCAATTAAAGACAGACTTTGGCGACAATTACGATGTTAGAGCGAGATATGTATCACCAAGTACAAAACCAAATAATAACGTACTTGAACTTAACCTAACAGTTTACGAACTTCCAAACACAAACCTAAAGGTTCAATACCAAGACATATATGGAAAAAAATTAGAAAAAGATTTACCAGCAGATGCAGATACAGCTCCAAAGATAAAATTAGATCTTGGAGATGGAGTTGAGTTTGACCTTCCAAAGACTGATAAGGAAATAAATTTAAGAGATTTAGATAAGGTTGAGGAAGCTATAGACGTAGATACAGCTGACAATCTAGCTGAGGCTTTAACAACCGATAACTTAAATGCTGTAGAAAAATTAAGCTTTACAATAAATGATGTAACAGAAGGGGAACACACCTTTGGCAGTGGAGATAATGCTAAAAAATACAAATATAAGATAGAACATGTAAATGTAGGCAAGACAGATGAAAAGCACGACTTTGAGTCAGTGGTAACAATGGCTTACCAAGCCGATGTAGCAATCCCACCTATGAAAGACGACGACCAAACCCAGCCTGTAGATGTTCCAGATGGCTACTATCGTTTGACATTTAACGCAGACGAAAAACAAGAAGCAGGCAAAACACCAACAAAGGGTCGTTTCGATAGTGAAGGAACAAAAATAAAATACATCGACGTTAAGCAAGGCCTTAAATACGATAATAAAAAATTAAAAGCAGAAATAGCCAAACTCATACCACAAGCCTTAGATAAAAACGGAGATCCTAATACTGAAAAACCATTCTTAAAATGGAACCCAACAATCCCAAAAGATACAGAGGCTGTAGAAACCAAGGAATACAACGCAAAATATAAAACCACAGCAGACTTGATCAAAGAACTCGGTGGACTTAAGGGTGTGGACTTTGGTGTTTGGAAAGACACAAGCACAGCAGGCGACTTCTGGAAGAAGGGTGTTGTTGCAAACACAACTGATACTGATAAAAAAGCGAAAATTGATGATGCCTTAGCAGGTGCGACTGTTACAGATACCACAACTCCAGCAAGAACAACAACCGAAAAAGGAGAAAAAAAGGGAACCCTAAAGGTAACCTTCAAGGACGGTTCGGTTTATGTTGTTGATGAAAATGCTGGTACTGAAGAGGCAAAGACAAACATCGCACAGACCCTCCATGTCTATGATAAGGGCGATACAAAACCAGACCCAGGCACAGGTGGAGAGGAAAAACCAGTACCTGCTGGAACAATCTTTGTAGGATTCACAAGAGATGAAACATCTGTTAAGAAAGATGGTTTTACAAACCTAAAACCACTAATGTACGCTGAGAACGACACAGTCCCAGAAGCCAAATTCCCAGATGCCCAACCAGAATCAGGCTACCAAACAGTAACCTGGACACCAGCAAAAACAACAGCATTAAGCACAACAAACACAGCCTACAATAAAGCAACTAAAACTTTCACCTTCAAGGCAAGCGCAACAAAGAAATCTGACAAGGATGTAATCCCATATATCCCAGGCAATGGAAATGACCCAACCAACCCTGATGACAATAATGTGCCAAAAAAAGATAGTGAAAACAATCCAATCGACAAAAATGATTACAACATTATTGCCTTCAAGGTTGCAGACGATGACAAGGCAAAGGGAAGCTTAACACTTGGAGATAAAGACAAAGAACAAGTTATCTCAGTCCTAGTTAAAAAGAATAGCACTTGGGCAAAAGTAACTGTACCAACAATAAACGTTGTAGATGCAAATACAACAAAGGCAAATAGCTATGACCCTGCAATTCCTGCTAAGACAGCAACAGTAGAAAATGGCAAGGTCTACACTGCTCAATTCATCACAGACGGACAAGAAATCACACCTGGTACAAAATTACCAGACGGAACATATGAAGTAAAAGTCCTTCGTGATGAGGTTAGCATAAAAGCTGATAATCTTTACGGAAAATCTTACGCAGTATTTAAAGATAGCAAGTTAGATAAAGCTAAATTTCCAACTCCTGAAGTATTAAACAATAACTTCAAAGACCCAAAATGGTATAAAGATACTGAAACAACAGCAACAGAACAACCATGGACAGTAACAATCACTGCAAATACATCTTTTAAAGCAAGTGCAATAAGTGCAAACTTTGATAAAGAAAATATAACTGGCATTGAAATAACCAAAGACCCTGATACAATGACCTACACCGAAGGTGATAAGCCTAAGCATGATGGTATCAAGGTTAAGCTCACAGACAAGAATGGTAATAGTGTTGAGATTGATAAAGATAAGCTAAAAGAGTACGGCGTAACTGTTACACCAGCAGAAACCACCGACTTAACAATAGCAAACCATAATAACCATCCATTCACAGCAAAGGTTAATGGCAAGGATAACCTAGGTCAAACAAAAGAATTAACAGCGAAAACAACAAAGAATATCACTGTTAATCCAAAGAAATCTGACAAGGATGTGATCCCATACATCCCAAGTGATAAAAATGACCCAACCAATCCTAATGATCCAAAAGTGCCAACTACTGATGGTGAAGGACATACAATCGTAATAAGTGATTATGACATCGTAGCCTTCAAGACAGAATCAACTGATAAGGGAACTTTGTCAAAGGGAACTGAAACAAATCAAGAAGTAGTATCTGTGTTGGTAAAGAAAACTGCAAGAGATAAATCATTTGGAAAAGTGAAAAAAGCTGTTACAGTAGTTGAAAAAACTGGTTACAAATTCTGGTATTGGGGCAAGGGAACTGAGAAAACAAAAGTCGAAGATACAGCAACAATAACTGATAAAGATGTATATACTGGCTACTTTATTAAAAATGGACAAGAAATCAATCAAGGCGACCCTGAACTACCAAAAGATGAAGGTGGTGATCCATTAGTATTTAAGGTTGAGATAGCAAAGGGTGATAATGTAAAAGATAATGCAGGCTATGGCAAGACTCACGCAGTATTCAAAAACTCAACATTACAAGCAGCAGGTGTAACTGTAGTAACACCAGAGAAGCTAGACGATACAGCAACCGACCAATATGAAGATGCAAAATGGTACAAAGATGATGCTACAACAGCAACAGACAACCCATGGACAGTAACAATCACTGCTGATACTAAGTTTACAGCAAAGGCAGCAAAGAAGGAAGCACCAGCTAATGATGGAAAAATAATCATTAAGAAAGTTCTTGATAATGAACCTGTAGCAGCTCCAAGAGCTGCACGAATGAGTCGTGCCGCTAACTCTGAACCTTTAAAATTCAAGTTCAAGTTAACAGGACCAAACAATTACTCACAAGAATTTGAACTTTCTGCTGGAGAAACTAAAACTTTTGACAGCCTAACTTACGGAACTTATAAGATAGAGGAAACTGACGCAAAGGGTTATACTCCAACATACTCAGAGCAAAAAGTGGTATTAGGAGCAAGTAGTAAAGAGAAAACTATTACTGTTACAAATAAAAATATCATTCCTGATCCTAACACTCCAGGTGCACAAAATGAAAATATTATAGAAGTAACAGTTAAAAAAGTATGGGTTGGAGGAAGCAAACCTGCAACTGAAATTCAACTTTGGAAAAAGGGTAAAAATGTAGATGGAACTGAAATTGATAAAAAAGTAGATTCCTTTACAACAACAGCAAACTTAACTGGAAATGAGGAAACTCATACATTTAAGAATCTTGCAAAACATGACCCTAGTGGTAGAGAATATGAATATTATGTAAAAGAACCAAACGTTCCACAAAATTACAAGCCAAGTATTAATGGATTAGTTGTAACTAATACCTATAATGATCCTCAACAACCACCAAAAACAACTCTCACAGTAACATTCGATGCGAATGGACATGGAACTGCACCAGCTGCACAAACTGTAGAAAAAAATCAAACAGCTACTGAACCAAGTCCAGCTCCAACTGCAGAAGGATATACATTTGGTGGATGGTATAAAGAGCCTACTTGTGAAAACAAATACGATTTTTCAACACCAGTAACTGATAATATTACATTATATGCTAAGTGGACAAAGAACGATAGTGGTTCAGGCGAACAACCTCAACCACCAACACCACCAGTTCCTACACCAGATCCAACTCCAACTCCAGATCCAACTCCAACTCCAGAGCCTACTCCAGAGCCAACTCCGGAACCAGCTCCTGAGCCTGCTCCTACTCCTGCTCCTCAACCAGGACCAGGTGGGGATGATGATAAGGATAAACCAACTATAGCTGATGAAAATCCACCAGTTGTTCCAAAGGATAAGACAGGTGTTAAGGATCCAGATCATTTGGATGATGGTGAGAAGGACAAGATAATTGAAAAGATTAAGAAGGTTAATCCTAAGGCTGTCGATGTGAAGGTTGACGATAAGGGCAATGCCACTTTAATCTATGCTGACGGCTCTACAAACTTTATCCCTGCTAAGAAGCTTATTTACAAGCTAGCAAGGAAGGTGAGCAAGGAAGATGCATCAGGACCATTTAGGAAAAAGAGGGGTGCTAGAAACCCTAAGACTGATATTTCATCACTCGGTGGTGTTGTTGCAACACTCGTAACAGCGGCTACAGGCCTATTTGTTACTAACAAAAAAATGAAAGACGAAAATCTTTTCTAATAAGCTAAGGACTCAAGTGAAAGCTTGGGTCTCAGGCTATAGACAAAGTCATTTCCTGATGTCATTCAGACGAACGAAGTGAGGAAGAATCCTACAATTTATGGGATTCCTCGTCCCATCGGCTCGACCTTGCTCGAGGTAAACTATCCTGATGGATTCTCTGTCGGAATGACATATGTTTATATACTTTGTCGACATTCCGGGACTCAAGTGAAAACTTGGGTCTCAGGCTATAGACAAAGTCATTTTCTAATGTCATTCAGACGAACGAAGTGAGGAAGAATCCTACAATTTATGGGATTTCTCGTCCCCTCCTCTCGACCTTGCTCGAGGTAAACTTTTTACGCTCGGGGTAAACTATCCTAATGGATTCTCTGTCGGAATGACGTATGCTTATATACTTTGTCGACATTCTTAGACTCAAGTGAAAACTTGGGTCTTTTTTTGTGGGAGTTTTTTGGCTTAGGTTTTGTAAGGCTAATGTCGATTTTTCTTAATTATTATAGAGTGGTCACTTCAGAGAGCTTGCGATAGATGAGGGAGCTTATGAAGAAATAAGTAGGATATGCAAGCTGATAAACATATTACAAACAGACAAGGCATCCTTAGCCGAGATTGGGGGTGGATTTTTTATCGTCTTTTGCTTAGTGCTAGTTATAAAGACTACCTTGATTGATTTTGTAAAAAACATATAGTATTATTAATGAATTATGCAAAAAAATTGCAAATTTGATAATATTTATCAAAAACTAATGGAGCAGAAACGAAGGAGAGTAATATGAATAACAAAAAATCCACTATACTTGTGGCAGCTTTGTCTTTGTCATTTGTGTTGAGCACTCAGAGCGTACTCGCAGTTGAAGATCAGGCTGGCCAAGCAGGATATGTAAGTGAAACAGATAGTAGTGGGAAATCTGCTGACACTGATTTGATTTTTACTATTGACCAACAAATCAAATTATCGTCTGCTGGTTATAGTCCAGAGGAAATTATTGCACTTGATAAGAAGGCAAGGGAAGAAAAGGCAGCATTAGGCCAAGACTTTGACCTTGATAAGTTTGTTAAGGATAAGATAGCAGAAAAAGAAAATGCTGGTCTTGGAATTTCTGACCCAGTTGTTAATGATAGGGTGGGTTCACCAAGTAGCGAAGACCGAGACGCTGTAGATGCCTCTAGTAGTGCGACCTATTACAAAAAAGCCAACTGGGAAAATAAAATAAAAGATAAGTCCCGTTGGAAGGTGGAAGATGATCAGACCCTTGTCAGGGTTACTACAACTGACCCAGTTCAAATGAATGACATCGACTATGATGGTATGTATATCAATGCCAATGGTAGGTATGTCATTAGACTAATCTATAAAGAAAAGACCCAAGCGGTATCAGCTGTTTGGCACAGGGCTTTGATTAATTTTGGAGATCTTGACCAATATATAGATTTTTCTAATTCTTATATTTTTGGCAGGGACGGCAAGACTAAGTACACCTTTGACCCAGTACCTGGTGTTAAGGGAAGGGGTTTTGACTTAAGGAGTGCTGTTGGTGATAGGACTAATAATAGGAAGAACCTACCTATCAACCTTGTCCTAAAAGACGGGGTTACTTTAGACAACCTTCCAAAGAAAAATTATATAGTTCAAATGAGATTGACAAATGCTGATTATAAGAGAGTGTATTCTTATGCCCCTGGCAAGACATCAATGGACTATTCTACCTATACTAAGACTACATCAGTATCCCTAGAAGATAACCTAAACAACCTATTTATCAAGGGTGGTTTGCAAAGTGATAGCAATAGTGCGACCAACCAAGAATTTTTCATGTCTGAATTTATTGCCAATCCAGACCAATACAATGATAAGTCAAATCTTGGTATAATAAGGACTCAGTACATGGGTCAAAGAGGGGGGTCTGAGGCTACACCAACAGTAGGTGGACAGCCAATCGCCTTTACCCAAGTTTTTGATGCGAATCTTCTTAATTATTTGAAAGAGGATGATGATCACAATGTAGCCTATTTAAAAGTTCTTACTGTAGGCAGGGAAGTATCTCCTTATTCTCATAATATTGGGATAAAGAGGAAACAAATTAATAAAATAAAAGTTGGTGACAAGGAATTAGCCTATGTGGTTATAGGAACAAGTGATTTCAAAAAAGACGGTGTGGAGGTAGTAACTATCCCTCAACACGACCAATACACCATGCTATCTGGTTTTTACATCACTTCTATCGACTATGTAGTAGATAAGGGTAAGTTTGAAGAAACTTACAGCCAAGGTCATACAAGAAAACTTGACTATTCAACAATGTCTGGCTGGACAAATCCAAATACAAATGGTTGGGCAGTTTATAAAAGAAAATTTGACAATGATTATGTAGTCCAAGAAGGCGACTCCTTTATGGTAGATGCCGGAGCGAAGGCAAAAGGCAAACAAATCATGGTCCAAGTAGGTGGAGAACAAGCTATTTTAAGACGCCCACAGGGATATTATAACGGATATAATTCTGGCAAGGCTGCCTTGGATAATTTTGAAGAGATTGCCGATGGAATTTTTAAATTTACTATTGGTGAAGGTACTACTGTAAAAAACGGGAAAGATTTAAAAATATACATGCCTTACACATCTTCTTTTGAGGGTGATGGAGAGGTAAATTTCCTACAAATCCACAACGGAACCAAGCTAAATGAAGGAGCAGCCACCCTTACCCTACAAAAGGATAGAAATATCAATATGCACCTTTATAAGCAGGGCAAGAAGGGCCATTTTGTATTAAAATATACCCTTGCTGACGGCAGAGAAAGATCATTAAAATTCGAGCCAAAGTTTACATGGACCTACAATGACACAGATGGTGTTTTGACTGGAGCTTCTAATAAAGCGACCCTACAATCTGGTGGTAATTTCTATATAGATACTACTAAATTAAAACCAGGTAAGGATATTATTGTTGAATCTTATGACGGACATGGAAATAAGGTTGACTCTGAAACTTCATGGTTCAAATATGTCCCAGCTAAAAAAGCTGACGAAACTGTTAAGCTTTTAACTTGGACAGACCACTCAGACAACAAGTCAGTTCTTTCAATTAATAAATCACTTTACACCCCATACCAATTGATATTTACAAATGATTATGCAGATGGAACAGATGACTTCTATAAGAATCCAAGAGTATTGCCAGCCGACAATGCTAAGTTTAACACTGATACAACAAGCTTTGTTGGTTATACAAAGTATGACGGTGGTAAGATAAGAACACTTTATGAAGGAAAAGATAGAAAACTTTATGCAAAAGTTGAAGCTGCTGAAAACGAATACGATGACAAGGGTAATTTAGTCGGCGGTGATAAAAGTAAGATGATTACTATTCCTAAGTCTGATATCTTTGATGCTCACTTTGAAGGAGATAACAAAGAATATAGGGCTTATGAATATACAGTAAATTTAAGAAAAATGCTTCTTTACCATGAAGATGTTGATAAGAGTGAGAAAACTCTTGAACTTAAAAAAGATATGAAATTCGTCGCAACAGCATCTGACGGATCATCTCTTCCTTCCGACCTCTATGAGACAAGAGTAAGGACAAGGGTGCTTTTCGATGCAAACACTGGTATATTAGCTGACGGAAAAGCCAAAGAAGTAAAAATCGTTCCAGATAACGTTAAGTTCTATGGAGAAGAAGGCTATGCTGCAAATGGTTTTGAGGGTGCTAATGTTGAAGCAAATACTGGAGATAAATTCCCAGAAAATCCAAGCCTAGCAGGCAAAAATTTCTTGGGTTGGGTTACTGAGGCAGGTAAGACTGCTCTTGGAAACAAGGCAGTTGTAACAGCTGATGCATTTAATGCTTTATCAAAAGATAAAATCTTTACTAATGAAACACCAATAACAAAACACTTGGTAGTTTACGCTGTTTATTCAGATGAAGTAACAGTTACCTTTGATGCAAACCAAGGTAAGTTTACTGACGGCAAGGACACAACTAATGTTAAGGTTGAAGGTGGAAATGTAACAAAACCAGCTAATCCAACAAGAGAAGGATTTACATTAAAGGGCTGGGCAGATAAGAAAGATGCTACAACACCAAATGTTACAGATTTTTCAAATATCACTTCACCAAAGACTGTTTATGCTGTTTGGGAGAAAAAAGCCGATACAAAATTAACCTTACAAGCTCCAACTAATAAAGTACCTGTTCAAGATAAGACAGGCCTAACAGAAGGCGAAAAAGATAAGGTTAAGGAAGCTGTAATTGCAGCAAATAATACTTTAGGCCTAACAAAAAATGATATCACTGTAGCAAATGACGGCAAGGTTATTGTTAATAAAGGTGGAAAAACTGGTGAAATTCCAGCTGACCAAACAGTTAAGCAAAAAGAAGTTATAAACAACATTAATCCACCAGCAAAACCAGTTGAAGTTAAGAATAAAAATGGATTGACAGAAGAGGAAAAAGGCAAGGTTAAAGATGCTATTATAGCTGCCAACCCAGACTTGAACTTAACAAAAGATGACATTACAGTTGATGAAACAGGCAGGGTAACTGTCAAAAAGGGTGGCAAAGTTGGTGAAGTGCCAGCTAATAAAACAGTTGTAGAAGAAGATAAGGTTATTAAACTAAATGCCCCTAACAAGGTTGAAGTTAAAGATGTTAATAACCTAACTCCTACAGAAAAACAAGCAGTAGAAAAAGCTGTAAGAGATGCAAATACCGGAAAACTAAGTAATACTGCGATAATAACTGTCGACGGCAATGGAAATGTGACAGTTACTGATGGTGATAAAACAGGCAAGCTAGACGGCAAGGATACAGTTAAGCCTTTTGATAGAACAGGTAAAAAATTCAATGAGAATATTGAAAAAACACAAGTATCTGATTTGAATAATCTAACAGAAGCTGAAAAAGAAGCTGTCAAGGAAGCTGTTAAGACTGCCAACCCAGACCTAGGATTTACAAACGATGAAATCCAAGTTTCTGCTAATGGTAAGGTAACTGTGCCAATGGGAACAGATGGTTCTGGAAATCCAGTATATAAAACTATTGAACCAGCAAAAACTGTAAAAGCAGACGACGTTAATACTACCATCAGCCTAAAAGCTCCAGGAAATAAGGTCAAGGTAAAAGACCCTACTGATTTGACTAAGGAAGAAAAAGAAGCAGTTGAAACAGCTGTTAAAAAGGCTAACACAAGTCTACCAACGGATGCGAAGGTAGAAGTCGCAAATGATGGATCAGTAACAGTTACTTCCGGAAATAAGACAGGCATGCTTGGCCAAGCAGATACTGTAGTTAAGGAATTGGCTCAACCAAGGATTGTTGCAGATGATGACGGCAAGGTGGTAGTGGGTCCAAAAGACGATAGGACAAAGGAAATCGAAGTAAGCTTTACACCAGCTGGTGGAAATAAAACTCAAAAAGTAGTGGCAAAAAAAGACCCTACAACTGGCGAATGGAAAATAGATCCAGCTGTAGATGGCGTAAGTGTAAATAAAGACTCTGGTCTTATTAGTATTCCAGCCGATAAAATCAAAAATGATTCCAATGTTGTGGCTATAGCAAAAGATGGAGAAAATACTTCAAAAGAAGCTAGCGTTAAATCAAATGATACACAAGCTCCAGCAAACCCAGAAATATCCGAAGGCGATGATGGAAATGTAACAATTACAATTCCTAAGGACAAGGATGCAAAGACAGTTGACATTGAATATAAGGATAATAATGGTGTTTATAAAAGTATTACAGCAACTAAGGACGCAAGTGGTACTTGGAAATTGGGAGAAAACACTCCACAAGGTATAAGCATCGAAGATGATAAAATCAAAATCCCAGCTGAAATGGTTAAAAACGGCACAAGAGTTGAAGCGTCAGCAACAGACGGAAACAACAATAAATCTTCAACAGTTGGCATAACAACCAAAACAGATGCAGACAAGATAGAACCAAAAATCCCAGCAAAAACAAAAGTTGGAAACCCATCTAGCTTAACACCAGAAGAAATAGCGAAAGTTAAAAAAGCAATAGAAGATGCTAACAAGGATGGTTCAGGAAATAGTACCCTACCAACTGACACAGATATCACAGTTGGAACTGACGGAACAGCAACAATAACCTACCCAGATGGATCAAAAGACACCATCAAAGGCACTAGCCTAGTCGAAAAATCTGAAGAAACAAAAATCAAAGCACCAGCAGAACCAGTTGCAGTAAAAGACCCATCTAAGTTAACAGACGAAGAAAAGAAAGCTGTAGAAAAAGCAGTTAAAGATGCAAATTCAAACCTACCAGCAGATGCAACAATTGAAGTAGGCAAT
>QWCH01000421.1_pt1 | contig 100302 bp, 77 predicted proteins | sample 1972671 | NCBI WGS metagenome assembly QWCH01 (sample SAMN09866713, study PRJNA288562) | Human gut metagenome isolate term3_stool, whole genome shotgun sequencing... | isolation source: gut | host: Homo sapiens | place: USA: California
GAAATCTAGGGGATATCCCTTTCGTCCTCGGTTACTTTTTTCTGGTTTCATTGTTGTTGGGGTTGGCTCCCCAACTGTGTACTATTTCAGGAGAGGACAATCAAAAAATAAGTCCGAAGAATTTGCCCATTTCCTACCTAGGAATTTTGCTATTTCCTAGGTAGGAATTGGAACGAACTCATGTTTACAATGCGTCTCTTTGTGCACAATGCGTTCGGTGCGTAGAGGCTCTGCTCTTTATTTTGTAACTTTGTGGAGCTAAAGACTGCACATCAATATAAACTTATCATACACCTCTATGGAACTACTTCAAAAGAACGTACAGCGCGCTAAGGCAAACAAGCAGCGCATCGTACTCCCCGAGGGTCTCGAGCCTCGCACCCTCCAAGCTGCTGATCGCATCATTGCTGACGGCATCGCTCACATCATCCTCCTAGGCAACCCTGCTGAGATACAGGCTAAGGCTGCTGAGCTAGGGCTCAAGCACATTGACCAGGCTGAGATCATCGATCCGCAAAACCACGCACGCCGTGAGGCTTATCGTGACCTCCTAATGGAGCTGCGCAAGGCTAAGGGCATGACCCGTGAGCAGGCTGACGAGCTAGTGGTTAATCCGCTTTACCTCGCCTGCCTGATGATCAAGTCTGGCGACGCTGACGGAGAGGTAGCTGGTGCACACAACACAACGGGCAACGTGCTCCGTCCTGCACTCCAGCTCATCAAGACACGCCCAGGACTCAAGGTAGTCAGTGGCGCATTCCTCATCTTCTCTCCGCTCAAGGAGTATGGCGAGAACGGCTTCTTCATCTTTGCAGACTGCGCCGTCACGCCCAATCCTGACAGCAATGAGCTTGCTCAGATCGCTATCGCTTCTGCCGACACGGCTCGTAGCATCGGCGACATGGAGCCACGCATTGCCCTCCTGAGCTACTCTACAAAGGGCTCTGCCAAGAGCGAGATGATCGACAAGGTTACGGAGGCTTACAAGATCGCTAAGGAGATGGCTCCTGACCTACTCATCGACGGTGAGCTACAGGCTGACGCTGCTATCGTAAGCAAGATCGCTGAGCTCAAGGCTCCCGAGAGCCCCGTAGCTGGTAAGGCAAACGTCCTCGTCTTCCCGAACCTAGAGGTGGGCAACGTCGCCTACAAGCTCGTCGAGCGTCTCGGTCGTGCTACCGCTGTCGGTCCTATCCTACAGGGTATGGCTGCTCCAGTCAATGACCTCAGCCGTGGCTGCTCCGTAGACGATGTCTACAATGTGATCACGATCACTTGCAACCAGGCTATCGCAGCTAAGAAGTAATTCATCACCCCCTTCCCTTTACTAAAGATAAATTATGATCGTACTAGTCCTTAACTGTGGCAGCTCGTCTGTCAAGTATTCACTATATGATATGCCTGAGGCTCGTATCCTCGCTTCAGGTGGTATTGAGAAGCTCGGCCTGCCCGACTCTTTCATCAAGTTTAAGACGGCCGACGGCAAGAAGGTGCAGATAGACCGTCCGCTACCCGAGCACACGGTGGCTGTCGAGTTTATCCTCGAGATCCTGACGAAGTCTGAGTACGCTGTCCTAGACAGTGTCGACCAGATCGAGGCTGTGGGTCACCGTCTCGTACATGGTGGTGAGGCGATCAATAAGAGCGTCCTCATCAATGACGAGGTGATTGAGCAGGTAAAGCGTGTCTCTGACCTCGCTCCACTGCACAACCCACCTTCACTGAAGGGTATCGACGCTATCACGAAGCTCCTCCCGAAGGTGCAGCAGGTAGCTGTCTTTGATACGGCCTTCCACCAGACGATGCCCGCATATACCTATATGTATGCGCTACCTTACGAGTACTATGAGAAGTACGGGGTACGTCGTTACGGCTTCCACGGCACGAGCCACCGCTACATCAGCCATCGTGCTTGCGAGATCCTTGGGAAGGACTTTGACAAGACACGCATCATCACCTGCCATATCGGCAATGGTGCTTCGATCGCAGCCGTATGCAATGGCAAGGTCCTCGACACCTCTATGGGCTTGACTCCTACGGATGGTCTGATGATGGGCACTCGCTGCGGAAGCATCGATCCAGGTATCGTACCCTTTATCATGGAGCATGAGAAGATGACCCCGAGCGACTTCTCGACGATGGTCAATAAGAAGAGTGGTGTACTCGGCATCAGCGGTGTCTCCTCCGATATGCGTGACGTAGAGCAGGCATCCGAGGCTGGCAACGAGCGCGCTAAGCTCGCACTCGAGATGTATCGCTACCGTATCAAGAAGTACATCGGAGCCTACGCAGCAGCTATGGGCGGTGTCGATGTCATCGTCTTCACGGGCGGTGTCGGCGAGAACGACCAGACGACTCGTGAGTCAGTGGTCTCTGGGCTTGAGTTTATGGGCGTCGAGTTTGACTCAGCAGTCAATCGCTCTAGCCGTGGCGAGGAGAAGGTACTCTCGAAGCCCTCTAGCCGTGTGACCGTCATCTGCGTCCCCACCGACGAGGAGCTGATGATAGCACGCGACACGATGGATCTCGTCAAGTAAAGCGAGCCTACCAGCTCGTCACAAGACGACAAAAATAAAGGTAGGGGCGGACATCCACAGATGTTCGTCCCTACCTTATTATATAGGTATGCTGTCCTATCATGTAAGCGTGCCGAGGCGCGAGTCCGTGTGCTTCGACAGATCTCACGTAAGAGTCTCTGGATGAGTTCGTAGCATGAGACATTTGACACCTTTTACTGTCTGCTCTCCGCCGGGGATTACCTAACAGATAGTATTGAACGATTGTTACTCACCTTCGATATACCTACAATATGCTATCTCTTGCGGTGAGCCATTGTACGCTCCTACCGTACCTTTGTGGTAGGAATTTGTCGGGTAGTCGGCAAGCTCCATTGGATGCCCTGTAGCAGGAGGTTTCGTTCCCCTTAATATCTTTGTTTCCCCGCCCTGCCACCGCCCATTCATACATACACAAAACAATGTAAGGGTGGCTGATGAGGCTCCCCCTGCGTTTGGTTTAATAGGATGTCAAACACTCTATAATAATATATGAAACGATTCATATCGTATCTCCTCTGTGGGCTCGTACTGTGTACCGTACAGCTATCAGAGGCGCAGACTGTGGACACTTTGTCGCAGACCTCCGCACCAGTTCCTCGCCGGCTCACCGTCGGTGGGTATGGAGAGGCTGTCGCATCGAGGATGTTTTACAGTAATAACTTCAAGCGCTACACCGATGCGGAGCTCTACAAAGATGCTCGTAGCTTCGGTCAGGTAGACTTGCCACACGTTGTTTTCTTCGTTGGTTATGACTTCGGTCATGGTTGGTCTCTAGGCTCTGAGATCGAGTTTGAGCATGGTGGCACGGAGAGTGCTGTCGAGATCGAAGAGGAGGAGACAGGCGAGTACGAGTCTGAGATAGAGCGTGGTGGCGAGGTGGCTCTCGAGCAGTTTTGGCTACAGAAGAGCTTCTCACCAGCGCTCAACCTGCGCATAGGACATATGGTCGTACCAGTCGGAGCAACCAACGCATCTCACATGCCGACAGAGTTCTTTACGGTCTACCGCCCCGAGGGGGAGAACACGATCCTGCCCTGCACCTGGCATGAGACAGGTATAGGCCTGTGGGGTAAACTACCTAACTGGCGGTATGAGGTGATGGGTATCGCGGGGCTAGATGCTGACCGCTTTAACAATAAGGACTGGATCCATGGCGGAGCTGGTAGTCCCTACGAGTTTAAGATGGCGACGAACTATGCCTGCGCTATGCGTGTGGACAACTACTCGGTACGCAACCTGCGCCTCAGCCTGAGTGGCTACGTAGGGACGAGCGGTCGCAACACGCTCAATGCGACAAACAAGTATGACCATATCAAGGGTCTCGTCTGCATCGGAGCTTTTGACTTTCAGTATGCTAATCCGCAGCTCATCTTGCGAGGCAATGTGGACTACGGACACCTAGGCGACTCGATGGAGATCACAAAGGCCAACCGCACGACCCGCAAGGACTCACCCTCGCCAAAGAACAGTGTCGCCAAGGCGGCTCTAGCTGCAGGCCTGGAGGGCGGATATGACCTCTTCTCAGCTTCGGCCAAGCTTCGTCAGCTCAAGCAGCGCCTCTATCTCTTCGGACGGTATGACTACTACGACTCCATGTTTCAAGTAGTACCCAGTATGACCGACGAGCCGGAGTGGGAGCGACAGAAGTTTACTGTCGGACTCAACTACTACCCGATCCCTGAGATCGTCATCAAGGCTGAGTATAGTCATCGTATGCTACACAAGCAGTTTAACGATGAGCCGACCGTCAGCCTCGGCATCGCATACTTTGGTATGTTTCACTTCTAGACTCTTTTAACTCAACACAATACAATCGACTATGAATAAGTATACCTACATCTTTAAGATGCTCCTTCTCTCAGTCGTGGGCATCCTCCTCGTCTCTTGTCAAGAGAGCGACGAGCCCAAGGCAAAGCAACTAGACCCCGAGCAGACGGCACTCGTCAAGCAGTTTGTCGAGGGTGTCGTAGTACCCACCTACAAGTCTCTAGCAGACGATGCTATCGAGCTGTCTGGGCTTTGCGAGGAGCTAGTGAAGAACCCCTCTCAAGAGCTAGTCAACAAGGCTTGCAAAAAGTGGGTCTCAGCGCGAGCTTACTGGGAGCTTAGCGAGGCTTTTCTCTATGGAGCTGCTGGTGACTACAACATCGACCCGCACATCGACTCTTGGCCTCTGCAAAAGAATCAGCTAGACAACATCCTTCAGAACAAAGACCTCCTTAATGAGCTCAAGGAGGAGGGCCCAGATGCCAAGGGCTTTGCCTCTCTAGGGTACGGTCTACTCGGCTTCCACGCTGTGGAGTACATGATCTTTAGAGATGGTAAGCCTCGCAAGGCTGCTGAGATCACAGAGCCTGAGCGCATCTACAATGCAGCTGTCGCTGAGGACCTAGCTCGTCAGGCAATCCGCCTAGAGGCTAGCTGGGCTGGCATTGACAAGGTGACGGCTGACAAGAAGAAGACACTTGAGGATGCCGAGCTCCTCCCCACAATGGACTATGGTCAGCTCATGATCGCTGCTGGGGAGCAGGGTAATAGCTCCTACAAGAGCCAGAAAGATGCTCTCGTACAGATCCTACAAGGTGCAAGTGACATCTCTGACGAGGTGGGCAACACAAAGATTACCGACCCCGTCAACTCGGGCAACGTCCTAGACGTGGAGTCTTGGTACAGCTGGAACTCTATTGAGGACTTCACTGACAACCTCCGTAGCGTCCGCAATGCTTACTACGGCTCTCTCGACGGCACTGTCCACAATCACTCTCTCGCTACTTACATGGCTAAGCAGCATCCCGAACTAGACAAGGAGATCCGCTCTGCCATAGACAATGCGATCAAGACGGTAGCTGCTATGCCAGCGCCCTTCCGCAATAACCTAACTAAGGAGGCTACTAAGCCCGCCATTGAGGCGTGCAATGCGCTCCTTGAGAAGATCGATGCAGCTATTGAGGCTGTACAGAAGTAATCAATAACCAACCGTCATACCATCTGCAGGATCCCTAGAGGAGCCCTGCAGATGTATGATAGTTTTTTAGAGGAAGTTGTTATGAACAAGGTATTAAGCATATGTAGCCTGATAGGCTGTCTGGCACTCCTGAGCGCATGTAGCTCAGACTGTCCAGATTCAAGCGAAACGAATCCATACGAAGAGCAGTACTATAGCGGGGGAAAGCTAGGCACCGCGTTCAATAACACGGCCACCTGTTACGAGCAGTTTACCCCTGCAGTCGAGGAGGCTGGTTTGGTCGCTAGGTTTAAGAGGGGAGAGCGCTTCTTCGAGAATCCCTTTGACACATCTACTGATCCAAACTTCCCGCTACGTGGCTTAGGCCCCTTGTGGCTACGTGCTAGTTGTATCGCTTGCCACCCGGGATACGGTCATGGAGCTAGACAGACCGAGTACAATTCGAACACCATAGGTAACGGCTATCTACTCGTCCTCACGGACCAAAACGATAACTACCTATCCTCCCTCACCGGTATGCCTCAGACGCAAGCTGCGCCTCCCTTTAAGGCACCACTTGATGAGCGTAAGATCAAGATAGACTGGCTCCCCTACACAGATGAGTGGGGCAATAAGTTTGACGATGGCGAGACCTACGACCTTATTTACCCAGAGGTGACCATTCCTGAGGATGCCTTCTACGTACCCCTGCAGGCCAAGGGCAAGGACATCCCATACTCCGATCTACGCGTCCGTCTCGAGAGCACCATCGGTATCTACGGTACGGGTCTGCTGGATGCTATCAGTGACGAAGACCTCCGTGCTCAGTATCAGACGGAGGAGAAGCATGGCGCCAACCTCAACCCCACCGTGTGGAAGAATGGCGACTTCGTTAGGTACTACGTCAATAAGAAACAGGGCGACGGCACTAAGTACCTTCCCCGCTACACCTATGGCTTGACACGTGGTAGCATACAGGATGGTCCTGGAGCCAATGCTATCTGGAACATCACCAACGTGACTCGTAGCGATCGTCGCTACCACTATATGACTACTGCCTATGCTAAGGTTGCTTCCGAAGACCCCGAGGTACAGGCAAAGTTTTACTCCTACTATCCAGAGTGGAGGAAGAGCGGAGATGTCAAGAAGGACATCTACGACTACCTAACCTCTAGCGAGCTCCCTGCCGATATGACCGACGAGGAGTACATTGACTTTATGGTATGGCACCGCGGACTAGCCGTCCCATCGGCACGAGATGCTGATAGCAAAGAGTTTCAACAAGGTAAGAAGCTCTTCGAGGAGATGGGGTGCGCTACCTGCCACCGTCCTACCTGGACTACGGGCGAGGATCAGATCCGTGACCCGAACAACTTCTTCGTGGGTGCTCGTGCCAATCTCCTCCCACGCTACCCGCATCAGAAGATCTGGCCTTACACCGATATGATCCAGCACCAGCTACAGATGAAGAACAATATCCGCACAGGTTGGTGTCGTACCACTCCGCTGTGGGGGCGTGGTCTGAGCATGAAGGCTACAGGAGCTGGCGACCGACTACACGACTGCCGTGCACGTACCGTGATCGAGGCGATCATGTGGCACGGCGCTAAGAACAGCGATGCGAGACAGCCGATTGAGAAGTTTCGCAAGCTCAGCAAGGAGGAGCGCAAGGCTGTCGTTACCTTCATTGAGTCTATCTAATCTCTAACTTCTAAAGTCTAATCTCTAGACTCTCTCTAATTCTACCCCTCCCCTGAGCAAGTATTTGCCAGAGCAATAGATTATGATGATAGATATAAGCTGTCGGGGGAGGGGAGACACATTCCCCAAAAAATCACCTTATCCTTATGAAGCACTTAACTACACAGCTAGCTCTACTAGCTCTCATCCTCACCAGTCTGACAGCCTGTCAGCAGGATTGTGGAACGGACACTCCTCAGACGCTTAGCGAGGAGTACTACAGTGGCGGTAAGCTCGGCACTACCTTCAACAACACCTCCTCCTGCTTCGAGCAGCCCACGGAGGCTATCGCACTAGCTGGACTAGATGCCAACTTCAAGCAGGGTGAGCGTCGCTTTGAGACAGCACACGCTGCTGGCGATGTGCCTGGTCTCACCTTTACGGGACTGGGCCCGCTGTATAATCGCACAACGTGTGAGGCTTGTCACCCTGGCTATGGTCATGGTAAGCGCATCACACGCTACAATAGCGAGGAGATGGGCAATGGGTGTCTCATCATCGTGACTGACAAAGAGGGGAATATGGCTACCTCGCTCGGCTTAGTGCCTATGACTGTCGCACTGCCTCCCTTCAAGCCTATGATCGATGCTGACAAGATGACTATCGACTGGCGTAGCTATACGGATGAGTGGGGCAATAAGTTTGACGATGGCGAGACCTACGACCTCATTTATCCTGAGGTACACCTACCTGCGGAGGCTCTCTACTCACCACTAGAGGTGAAAGGCAAGCCCTTCCCGCTTGATCAGGCGGTTGTCACGCTTGAGTCTACTATCGGTATCTATGGTACGGGTCTGCTTGATGCGATCAGCGATGAGGATATACGTCAGCAGTATATCAAGGAGGCTCCGCACACGCCGCTTAATCCCGCCATCTGGGCAGGCAACGACTTCGCTCCCACGGGGGTAGACGCTGCAGGTCACCCGATGCGCTTTGACTATGCGTGTGACTTCACCAAGCTCTCTGCCAATGTGAGCCTATGGGAGGTGACCAATATCATCACGCCGATGTTTCGTAAGTTCTACATACCTGAGGCTTACGCACGAACGGCTAGCAAAGATCCAGAGGTGCAGGCACAGTTCTACAAATACTATCCAGATCGCAAGAAGACTGGCAATGTAGAAAAGGATATCTACGACTTCTTTACAGCTACAGACCTCCCCGTCGAGATGGATGCACAGGCTTGCTACGATCTGATGGTGTGGATACGTGGTCTAGCGGTGCCAGCTGCGAGAGATATAGATGCTCCCGATGTACAGCGTGGTAAGCAACTCTTCACCGAGATAGGCTGTGCCACTTGCCATCGTCCCTCTTGGACTACGGGCGATGATGTGGTCGTGGATGTGTATGGACTGACCGAGGGTGGCAAGAGGGCTATGCCTCGCTATCCCAAGCAAAAGATCTGGCCCTATACCGATATGATCCAGCATAAGCTCCACATGCAAAACGATATCCGCACAGGTTGGTGCCGTACCACTCCGCTCTGGGGACGTGGTCTGAGCCAGAAGGCTTCTGGACATCAGGATCGTCTGCACGACTGCCGTGCGCGCAATGTGATCGAGGCGATCATGTGGCACGGTGCTAAGGATAGTGATGCTCGCTTTAGCGTAGAGAAGTTTCGCAAGCTCGACCGCAAGGATCGTGAGGCGGTTGTCAAGTTTATCAACGCTGTATAGCTTCACACACTAGATACTATATAAATATGGTGTGGCGCAAGCTCCCCTTCATACTACTACTTATCACGGTGGCTGTCCTTGCGACAGCCACTGTGGTTGAAAAGCTTTACGGTACGCCCTTCGTGCAGGAGCATTGGTATGGTTCCCCGCTCTTTACCATCTTGTGGGTGCTACTCTCCTGTGCTGGACTACTTTACATCTTACGGGTTAAGCTCTACCGACGCTTCTGGATCTGGATGATCCACGTCTCACTGCTGGTCATCTTGCTGGGCGCTGGACTGACCAGTTGGACCGCTATACATGGACGGATCAAGCTCCAGGAGGGTGCCACCCCCACGGATCGCTATCAGAGCGATCAGGGAGAGACACTAACCCTCCCCTTTGAGGTCGCTTTGGAGCGATTTGACCTGACCTACTACACAGGGACCCAATTCCCGCTAGACTACCAGAGCAATCTCCTCATTCAGGACGGGGAGCGGTCGCAGAGCCTCCGTGGTGCGGTCTCGATGAATCGCATCTTCCGTTACCGTTTCTATCGCTTCTATCAGTCAGGCTACGACCCAGAGACGACCTCCTCGATACTCTCCATCGCTTACGATCCGTGGGGTATAGCAATCTCTTACCTAGGCTATGCGCTCCTAGCGATCAGCCTCGTAGGGGGCATGTTCGCACGTCGTCATCGGGTGAGACAGCTCCTCAAGCAGGCACTCGTCTCTCCCGTGGCTATGCTCCTGATACTCCTTGCTGGAGGTACCCTCTCGGCAGAGGCAAAAGCACCTGCGACACCTCTCCCCAAGACGGTCCCAGCCAATGTGGCGAAAAGCTTGGGCGAACTGCACATCTTGTACAATAATCGCGTTTGTCCGCTAGGAACCTACGCTCAGGAGTTTACCGAGAAGCTCTATGGACGCAGTAGCTACCGAGGACTTTCGGCTGAGCAAGTCTTGGCGGGTTGGATCTTTTACTACGACAATTGGGTCGATGAGCCGATGATACGGATCAAAGATCGGAGCATCCGCAAGCTACTCGAGTGCTACGAGGGTCAGCGGGTGAGCTATCGTCAGTTCTTTGATCTCCAGGGCAATTACCGTCTAGAGTCTCTGCTGGATAACTACATACAGCACCCCGACCAGCCTGGGCGCAAGGCGCTCTTTGAGGCGCATGAGAAGTGTCAGGTGATACAGAGATTAGGGCTAGGGGAGTCGCTTGCGATCTTCCCCGTACAGAGCCATGGGAGTATCGCGTGGTACCATCCAGCCTCTACCGATCTACCCGCAGAGATGCCGCTAGATCAGTGGACATTCGTGCGCAAGGGCTTTAACTACCTCAGCGAACTGGTCATCATGCAGCAATGGGACGAGGCGCAAAACTTCCTCGTCAAGCTCCGTCAGTATCAGCTCAAGGAGAGCGCTGAGAGTTGCCCCTCGGCACTACGGTTTCGCTCTGAGATCTACTATAATCAGCTATCGCCTTATATAGGACTCCTCGCCAAGATCCTCGCCACCGTCGGGATCTTGCTCTTCATCTGGACCGCTTATCAGCTCTCCGTGGGGCGGCTCCAAGACCCTCCGCTGGTCAAGTGGTGCTTCTGGGGTATCCTCTACGCTAGTATGCTCTACCTCACTCTGATGGTGATCCTGCGCTGGATCGTCTCGGGATATGTGCCCTTGAGCAATGGCTTTGAGACGATGCAAGCCTTAGCCTGGATCGTGCTCCTGCTGACCATCCTCACGGGACGAAAGCATCGTGTGCTGATCCCCTTTGGCCTACTCATGGGCGGTTTGTCGCTCCTGGTAGCCTCCTTCGGGGGAAGCAATCCTCAGATCACCCCACTGATGCCAGTGCTTCACTCGCCATTACTGAGCATTCATGTGCTGGTCATCATGATAGCGTATAGTCTCTTGGCCTTTATGATGCTCAATAGCTGTATGGCGCTAATCCTGTCACGTCGTCCTGCCATCGGGACGCACCTAGAGGCGCTCAGCAGACTGCTTCTCTATCCAGCGGTCGCACTGCTGGCTATCGGTATCTTCATCGGAGCCGTCTGGGCCAATGTCTCGTGGGGACGCTACTGGAGCTGGGATCCCAAAGAGGTGTGGGCACTCATCACGCTCATCATCTACGCCCTGCCACTACACTGCGAGTCGCTGCGCTGCTTCCGCTCGCAGAGGTTCCTGCACGTCTACCTCTTGATCGCCTTCGTGTCGGTGCTGGTCACCTACTTCGGGGTCAACTTCTTCCTCGGCGGGATGCACAGCTACGCTTGATGCTCCCTATTGAGACTGTTGCAGAAAGGCGAATCGCTGTGTTGCTTTCGGGATTCGGCTTCGGTCACATACGGAGGTATGCTCCCTTCAGACCTCACCCTCAGCGCCTTGCGCTTCATCCTTTGCGAGCGCCGTTCCTCCGTCAGGTGAGCAGATTTTTATTTATCACGATCCATAGGCAACTTCGGACTGAAAGGATAAGTGATCCGCCAAGGCTTTATCTCAGATCTATAATAGACATAAGCCCAACAGGTGTACTTTTTCTTCAGCAGCTTATTTACTATTCTATCTTCATTGATATTGAAGCTATTGAGATTGCTCACCAGTACCTTTATTGAATCGACGTTCCCGTTTTCTTGTAGGTATAGACCTACAATGAATCTGATATCATATTTAATAGAATCGAAATCGCCATCATATTCGCTCTTAAACTCTTCGCAAAGGAAGCTGTTGAGTTCTCTCGTACAGTCAATCGTGTTCATGCCTACATACTTCCTACTGGAACATCCCAATACAATAGTAATGGTAAGGCATACAGAGGAAATGCAAACGAACCAACTTATTAAACCTCTCTTCATAATCTCTTTTTATAACCGCACATTCCAGTGTCAAGAGCACCCTGCGTACAAATGTAGGGAAAAACTTCGTGTCCTCTCGGAGAGGACACTCGCGGTCTTCTTTTATTTAGTAACTTTGGGGCGTGGTATATACCTAGACCTATAGATAGACATGATGCAAGACAAGACTGACCTACAGGCTGCAAAGGATGACTTGAGATACCTCCAGCTCCTCTCCAACCAGTTTCGCAACTCGGCCGAGGTCTCTACAGAGATTATCAATCTGCAGGCGATCCTGAGCCTTCCGAAGGGTACGGAGCACTTTCTCGCAGACGTGCACGGTGAGCATGAGGCCTTTGACCATGTGCTGAAGAATGCCTCTGGTAGCGTGATGCGTAAGATACGTGAAGTCTTCGCTGGGCAGATGATGGAGCTGCAGATGCGTGAGCTCGCTACGCTGATCTACTATCCCCAGGCTAAGCTGGAGCAGCTCCACGAGGCGGGCGAAATTGATGAGGAGTGGTACAAGGTGACGCTCAATCGCCTTGTCAAGGTGTGCCGTAAGGTGGGGGAGAAGTACACCCGCTCGAAGGTGCGCAAGGCGCTACCGCCACAGTACAGTTACATCATTCAGGAGCTACTGCACGAGGACGGAGTCAATCCCAACAAGTCGGCTTACATCTCTAGTATTATCTCTACAATCATCTCCACGGGCAAGGCGGAGGACTTCATCTGCGCTATCTCATCGACGATCAAGCGTCTCGTCATAGACCGCCTCCACATCGTCGGTGACATCTACGACCGCGGTCCTGGCGCTCAGTATATCATGGATACGCTGCTGGACTACCACAACGTAGACATACAGTGGGGCAATCATGATATGCTCTGGATGGGAGCTGCTGCGGGCAATGACGCCTGCATCGCCTGTGTCATACGTATTGCTCTGCGCTATGCCAATCTAGACACCATCGAGGATGGTTACGGGATCAACCTCATGCCACTCTCCCGCTTAGCGAGTGAAGTCTACGCTGGAGATCCATGTACCTACTTCAAGCCTAAGCTGGGCGACTCAGATGTTGCGTATGACGATAAAGGCATTTACCTGATTAGCCAGATGCACAAGGCGATCAGCATTATTCAGTTCAAGCTGGAGCATCAGTTGATCGCTCGCCATCCTGAGTGGCAGATGCAGGAGCGTGACCTACTGCACAAGATAGACTTTGAGGCGGGCACGGTCGACCTCTCGCACACCAATCCCAACGAGGACTACGGGGTGCATGAGATGCTGGATATGAACTTCCCGACGATCGATCCGAAGGATCCCTATCGTCTCACGCCTCAAGAGGAGGAGGTGATGGATCGGTTGCGTCGCTCCTTCGCCACAAGTGAGCGACTTCACACGCATATAAATGCTTTCTATCGACTAGGCAGTATGTACCTCGTATGCAATGGTAATCTGCTCTACCACGCCTCGATGCCTCTAGACGCTTCGGGTCAGCTCAAGGCGGTGCGTGTCCTGGACTCGCAGCCACTACGTGGACGCGCTCTGCTAGATGAGATAGACCGAGTGGTGCGTCTAGCACATCCCTCTAGGCATAGTCATCCGAAGCACGAGGCTGCGGTGGACTATATCTTCTATCTCTGGTGCGGCCCCGACTCGCCACTCTTTGACAAGTCCGCCATGACTACCTTCGAGCGCTACTTCGTTGCTGACAAGAAGACCCACACGGAGACCAAGGGCTACTACTTTAAGTATCGCCAGGATCTAGAGACCATCGAGATGATCCTTCGTGAGTTTGGTCTAGAGGGCGAAGACTGCCACGTGATCAACGGGCATGTCCCCGTCAAGGTTGCCAAGGGCGAGAAGCCTATCGCTGCGGGTGGTAAGCTGATGATCATCGACGGAGGCTTCAGCCGAGCTTATCAGAGCAGTACGGGCATTGCGGGCTACACTTTGATCTACAACTCGCAAGGTATGCAGCTGGTACAGCACGAACCCTTTACGACGATGCGCCGTGCTGTCGAGCTGATGGAGGATATCAAGAGTGTGACGGTCATCTCGGAGCGTACGACACACCGCATGCTGGTGGCCGACACCGATGTGGGTGCTGAGCTACAGCAGCAGGTGAATGATCTGGAGAAGCTCCTCAAGGCCTTCAACGCAGGACTCATCAAGGAGCGCAAGTCACTCCCTCAGATTGTTACGAAGTAGTGCTTCGGAGACTATCTCTCTGACGTGCATAGGTCGGCTTCTCACTCTTATATATTATAGTAGCAAAAACTCTTTCGTATGAAAGGAAAGATAATCAAGGTGCTGTGGTGGCTCTTTGGAGCCTTTTGGACTTTGGTCTTAATAACATTCCTGCTGATTTGGTTTGGCATCATAGGTTATATGCCTGATGTGGAGCAGTTGCAGAATCCTATCGACAAGTACGCCTCTGTCCTCATCTCCGATGATGGTGTGCAGATAGGATCCTATGCGCATGGCTCGACAAATCGTATCTACGTGGGCTACGACGAGCTGGCGGAGCCACTTGTGCAGGCATTGGTGGCCACGGAGGATGTGCGTTTTTACAAGCACTCGGGCGTTGACGTGCGAGGCGTAGGGCGTGCCATCGTCAAGCGTGGTATGCTCCGCAATACGGCTAGTGGTGGAGGTAGTACCATCACGCAGCAGCTGGCTAAGCAGCTCTACTCGCCTCACGCTAAATCAACGTTGCAACGTCTCCTGCAGAAGCCGATCGAGTGGGTTATAGCGATCAAGCTGGAGCGCAACTACACCAAGGAGGAGATCATAGCGATGTATCTCAATCAGTTTGACTTCCTCTACAACGCTGTCGGTATCCGCTCGGCTGCTCAGACCTACTTTGGCAAGAAGCCCTCAGAGCTGACGCTCACCGAGTCGGCTATGCTGGTAGGTATGTGCAAGAATCCGTCTCTCTACAACCCAGTCCTACACGCCGATAGCGATGCCCCACTGAAGCGTCGCAACACGGTACTCCTACAGATGGAAAAGGCGGGATATATATCGGACGACACCTACAAGGCTGCTATTGCTGAGCCGATCCAGATACACTTCACTCGCAACAAGCAATCCGATGGTTTGGCTCCTTACTATAGAGAGTATGTGCGTCTCCTCTTGACTGCTAAGAAGCCTAAGCGAAGTGACTACTCAAAGTGGAATCAAGAGCAGTACTCCATCGACTCGATCCTCTGGGAGACACAGCCGATCTATGGCTGGTGCCAGAAAAACAAGAAGTCGGACGGCTCTAATTACGATCTCTATGCCGATGGACTCAAGATCTACGGCACGATCGATAGTCGCATGCAGCAGTACGCCGAGGAGGCTGTGCAGAAGCACATGAGTGAGTTCGTACAGCCTAACTTCGATCGTGAGATGCGGGGCTATAAGCTGGCTCCTTACAGTAGCGACCTGACGGCACAGCAACGCAAGGAAGCTATCGAGCGAGCTCTGCGTAATACAGACCGCTGGCGCTCACTCTCAAAGCTTGGCATGTCTCCCGAGGAGATTCGCAAGACGTTTGATCAGAAGCGTAAAATGCGCGTCTGGAGCTACAACGGCTGGGTCGACAAGGAGATGACTCCTCGGGACTCAGTACTATACTATAAGCACTTCCTCCACACGGGCTTCATGGCGATGAATCCGCACAATGGTAATATCCTGGCTTATGTCGGAGATGTAGACTTCCGCACCTTTAAGTATGACATGGTCTCTCAGGGACGTAGACAGGTGGGATCGACGATCAAGCCTTTTCTCTACTCCCTCAGTATGATACAGGGCATCTCTCCGTGTGAGCAGGTGATGCATCAGCCGATTACGCTCTATGATGCTAATGGCAAGGCGTGGACACCGCGCAATACTGGTGCTAAGCGGGTAGGGGAGATGGTCTCCATCAAGTGGGGACTGCAAAACTCCTCTAACTGGGTCACGGCATACCTGATGGGACGCACATCGCCTTATACGTTTGTTCGTCTGCTTCACTCCTTCGGCATCAAGGGCTATATAGACCCCGTCGTCTCGGTGGCTCTTGGTACGCCCGATGTGACAGTCAGCGAGATGGTAGCTGCCTATAGTGCTTTCGTCAATCAAGGTATTCGTGTCGACCCGATCCCTGTGACTCGTATTGAGGACCGCTACGGCAATGTGGTAGCGACCTTTACGGCCACTCTTACGGAGGTCCTCCCCGCACGTGCAGCACTGCAGATGCTAGATATGATGCGTGCCGTCGTCGACGGTGGTACGGGTGGTAGACTACGCTTCCGACACAATCTGACGATGCCTCTAGGCGGTAAGACTGGTACGACACAGCGCAATAGCGATGGTTGGTTCGTCGGCTTCTCTCCAGAGATCGTAGCGGGTTGCTGGGTCGGTGGCGAGGAGCGCTCGATACACTTCCGCTCGATGGCTTATGGTCAGGGTGCCTCGGCAGCGTTGCCTGTCTTTGGCTACTTTATGAAGGCTGTCTATGCTGATCCCTCGCTGGGTTACTCGGTGCAGACGCCGTTCAAAGTACCTGCGGGCTTCTCCCCGTGTGGCACTCAGGAGACGGTCGATCTACACGAGCCTCTGAGCGATGCCGTCGATGAGGCTGTCGATGATGTTATGGAGGATGTCCTAGAGTGACGAAATAAACTTTTGGACGTCAGTCTCTCTAACTACGAGGGAGATGAAGCTACTGATCCTCTCCTGAGACTAAATAAGAGTGCTGCTCAGACTCTAAAAGGTTCATCTATTTCCTAGACTCCGTAATTGCGGGATCCGGGCATGTCATTTGTTTTTGCTACCTTTGCATTTGGTTTGAGTACACTGCGTATTTGTACCCATTTGAGACTGTTGCAAAAGTCAACAGTCTCACAATCTTGCTCGCAAGATTGTCCTGACTTTGCAGAAAGGATGAAGCGCAAGGCGCTGAGGGTGAGGTCTGAAGGGAGCATACCTCCGTATGCGACCGAAGCCGAATCCCGAAAGCAACACAGCGATTCGCCTTTATGCAACAGTCTCCATTTGCGTAGAGCGCTCATCTGTGGATAATTAGAGTGCGTGAGCGCATTGTAGAGTTAACCCTTTAAATCGAGTATAGCCATGGCAATGAGACAATTAAAAATCAATCAGTCGATCACCAACCGTGAGAGTGCATCGCTGGATCGTTACCTCCAAGAGATCGGGCGGACGAGCCTCATATCTCCTGAGGAGGAGGTCGAGCTAGCGCGTGAGATACATCGAGGTAATCGGCGTGCATTGAACAAACTGGTCGAGGCCAACCTCCGGTTTGTCGTCTCTGTGGCAAAGCAATATCAGAACCAAGGCCTGAGCCTGCCTGACCTGATCAATGAGGGAAATATTGGAATGATCAAGGCGGCTGAGAAGTTTGACGAGACACGTGGATTTAAGTTCATCTCTTACGCTGTATGGTGGATCCGTCAATCTATCCTGCAGGCACTCGCTGAGCAGTCACGCATCGTGCGTCTGCCGCTCAACCAGGTGGGGCTGCAGCAGAAGATGAATAAAGCGATCGTCAAGTTCGAGCAGCTCAATGGTCGTCGTCCTAGCCCGCAGGAGATCGCTGACGAGCTAGAGCTCCCCGAGGACAAGATCCGTGAGGCGCTCAAGGTACAGGGCAAGCATCAGTCGCTCGACGCTCCATTTGTAGAGGGCGAGGATAATAACATGCTAGATGTCCTGGTCAATGAGGATACCCCCTCGACCGATAGCAGTCTGATCAACGAGTCGCTCTCTGCCGAGATAGATCGTATCCTCGAGCAGCTGGGAGATCGTGAGGCGGAGGTGCTACGCTGCTTCTTCGGTATCGGTTGTCCTGAGATGACCCTTGAGGAGATCGGCGAGCGCACCAAACTCTCTCGTGAGCGTGTCCGTCAGATCAAGGAGAAAGCGATCCGCCGTCTCAAGCAGTCTGATCGCTGCGAGTACCTAAAGGCCTATCTGGGATAGTCGTCTCGCTCGATAGTAGAGGCGCATATCAGCTATCATATTATAAAGAGCCTCATTGGTCTAGTGTACGACTGTAGCTAGAGCAATGAGGCTCCTTTTCTATACGACCCAATAATCTGATTATACTACATGACTGACAAGACAAGCTCCCCCGCAACTGACTGGCTGGGCTACCTGATGGGGCTCATCTCCTCCGCCACCTTTGGACTGATACCGCTGCTGAGCATACCCGTGCTATCGCAGGGGGTCTCGGAGGGGACGGTGCTCATGTACCGCTTTCTCATCGCAGCGCTCATTGTCGGTAGCATTGTCGTAGCTCGTAGAGAGTCGCTACGCGTATCGTGGCGAAGCTTCTTGATCCTCCTCGCTTTGTCGGTCTTGTACTTCTTCTCCTCCTTTCTGCTGATTGAGGGGTATCAGCACATGCCATCGGGTGTTGCCACCGTGCTACACTTCAGCTATCCAACGTTTGTTGTGCTACTCATGTTTCTCGTCTTTCGTCAGCGGATAAACCTACTGCAAGGGCTAGCCGTCCTTTTAGCTTTAAGTGGCGTGTCGCTCATCTCAGGCTTCTTTGAGTCAGACGTGACCGCCATCCCGCTCAGACCGTTGCTCACGGTGCTCTTCTCGGGCTTTTGCTACGCCACCTACATCGTGATCCTCCGGCACGCTCGTCTAGAGCCGATGAGTAGCTTTAAGCTGACCACCTATGTGATGGGACTCTCGACCATACTCTTTGCGCTCTTTTGCAAAGCCACAGGAGCCAGCCTCCTTCTGGACAATGAGACGCAATGGATCTACACCGCTCTGCTGGCACTCATCCCGACCGTCTGCGCTAATATCACGCTCGTCTGGGCAGTGCAGCGGATAGGCTCTACGCCGACCGCCATCATGGGAGCACTAGAGCCACTCACCGCTGTCATCGTGGGTGCACTAGCTCTAGGTGAGGAACTCTCCCTAGGTCAAGGGCTCGGCATCGGTGTCGTCCTAATGGCCGTCCTGCTGCTCGTCATGTCGCCCCTCTTGATGCGCCGACTCAAGCAGGTCTAGCTAAAGTGAGACTGTTGACTTATGCAACAGTCTCAAAGTTGCTGCGCCAAGGCACGAGACAGATAGAACCTATTCGTCTCCGAGACATACACCACAGGCGTCGGAAGCTCTCTCTCCTCTCCGTCCACCCATGCCCTGCGCTGGTAGGCGCGTAGCTCGATTTGGTGTCCCTGGTAGTGGATCGTGATCCGCTTCTTCTCGGGTTGGTCGCCCGTTATCTCGTACTGAGCCTGGGGAAAGAGCACATCGTGTGGCGCATAGTACTCCTCCGACAGCTCCAGCATCGTCTGCTTCAGCCCCAGCTGTGTACGCATATAGTTGTGCAGGTCAATGTTTGTCACGCAACCTCTGATCGGTGTCAACCGTTGAGGCGTATAGCTCGCGAGAAAGACCTCTTCGCCCGTATGCCCATGCGTCGTAAAGCCAATGAGCAGATGACGCTTCATCCAGTCCACGAAGTACTCCTTCAGACGATACTTCTGACTCCATCCATACTCCGCATACTTAGCTTTGCGCTGCTCAGCTGATAGCGTCGAGTAGGCGTAGTCCTCGACCGCATTGATCTCTGCCAGTTCCTCGTCCGAGGGACGTATGCTGGTCCATAGGTAGAGACTGTCGGCTAGGTGTGAAAGCGCTGTCTGACTCGTCTTACGGCCCAGCTCCACCGAACTATAGCGAAAGCGCGTCAGTGGCATGATCAGTTCGTCCAGAGTCAGACGAGCATAGCCCTTGTCCACACGGCCGATGCTCATACCGCTATTGCCATGGTCAGCCGTCACGAGGACGATCGTATTCCCGTCCCGCTGCGCATAGTCCAGAGCTACGGCTACCGCCTTGTCAAAAGCTAGAAACTCCGTAGCCATCGCCACGGGGTCGTTGGCATGAGCCGCCCAGTCCACCTTGCTTCCCTCGACCATTAGGACAAAGCCGTTCGCGTTCTCCAGATTACGGATTGCCGTCTCCGTCATCTCAGCCAGCGAAGGGTAGCGCAGCGTATCCCCGAGCGAGCGTCGGTCCAAGTCATACGGCATATCCATCTTGTCAAAGAGCGCCCACATGCCACCCCCACGATGCGTCCGCATAGCTGCAAGATCATCGAGGTAGAGTGCTATACCCTGACGGTTCAGACGCTCCTTGAGTTCGCTCGTCATCAGCGAGGTTCCACCGCCCAGTAGGATGTCTATCCCGTTGTCCACCATCTGCGGGACGATGCTCTTGTAGAGCTTGCGCGAAGGGGTATGAGCGGTACAATCAGCTGGCGTAGCGTGGGGAAACTCGCACGTACAGACTAGACCGATACGCTTGCCTTGCGTTTGCTTGGCAGCCTCCATAAGGGTCACCACAGGACGATAAGCCCACGAGGAGTCCAGCGGTACGAGGTCATTGTGTGGCTCACTGTACGGATAGGTTGCGATGAAGCCATCGATCGAGGGGACGCCCGTCATATAGCAAGAGGTCGTCGGTGCCGAGTCCCCGATAGGCGCATTGGAGCAGTAGGTGATGACGCTCCCCGAGAGATAAGGGTCGAGCGACAGGTGCTGCGCCTGAGGATTGAGTGCTCTCTGATACCAACGAGCCAGAGAGACTGCTGGTAGCGAGGTGCCGTCTGAGATGAGGAGGATCACATTCTTGGCGGGGCGCTCGGGTAGTGGGTACTCCTTCTGCTGCGCCACTAGTGAGAGCGTGGGGAGCAGCAGTAGTAAGATACGTAAGATGCTTTTCATAAAGGTTGTATTTAAGGTGTTGTTAGGTTGTCTGTTGGTAATGCTTCGTACATCAAGGTGAGCCCGATGAAGTCCTCCACCGAGAGGCGCTCCGCACGGAGCGTGAAGATGTCGTGGTCAGCATAGGGGAACTCTTTGCCAAAGAGCGATTGCAAAGCATTGCGCAGCATCTTCCGTCGCTGTCCGAAGGCGGTTTTGACCACCCGCTTGAAGTTGGCCTCATCGCAGGGTAGCGACGTACGCTCGTTGCGACGAGCGATCATCACGCCCCCGTCCACCTTGGGCGGTGGGTTGAAGTCCCGCTTCGACACCTTAAAGAGGTAGTCGCAGTCGTACCAGCACTGGAGCAAGACGCTCAGGATGCCGTAGTCACGACCGCCTGGTGTAGCACAGAGTCGCTGCGCCACCTCATGCTGTAGCATACCCGCCACAGCTGGGATGCGCTCGCGTAGCTCTAGGATACGGAAGAAAATCTGCGAAGAGATGTTGTACGGATAGTTGCCGATCACCACAAATGGCGTGTCCGCCCGCCCAAGGATCAGCTCCTCAGCGGGTAGCTTGAGGAAGTCTCCCTCGATAATCCGCCCCTCTTGGCTCAGCTGTGGAAAGTGCTGGTGCAGATACTCGATACTCTCATGATCTATGTCGATCACCTGCAGGTCGTGCCCCGCCTCTAGGAGTGGCTGTGTCAGGACTCCCATGCCGGGTCCCACCTCTAGGATCGGCGTGCCGAGGTAGTCCGCCACCGAGTCGGCAATGCGCTGCGCTGCACCGAGATCGGTGAGAAAGTGCTGCCCCAGATATTTCTTAGCTCGTACAGATTCCATAGTTCATTCGCTCGTTGCAGGGTCAAAAGTACAACTTTTATCGAATAGCTCCCTAGGAATTGCCCAAATTCCTACCTAGAAAATGCCCAAATTCCTACCTAGGAAATAAAAAATTCTTCGGACTTATTTTTTGATTCCTCCGAAGTTTCATTTGATTCCTCCGAAGAATTTTTTATTTCCTAGGTAGCAATTGGACCAATTCCTAGGTAGCTATTTGGGAAATTCCTAGGTAGGAAATCCATTAGAGGGTAGAGATTAGGGATCGGAGGGATCGGAGCTATCGGAACTCCAATCTCTAACTTCTAACCTCTAACCTCTAATCTCTAACTTCTAATCTCTACCTCCTCACTTTTCCCTATATTTGTCAGAGATAGAATAAAGCTCCCCGCACAGAGCTGTGCAGGGAGCCTCTAAACAAACGATATGATGGACAAACAACGCAAACGACTCACACCTCACGTAACCAACGAAACGAACCAGCTCCACAAGGTCGTGCTTGGTCTGCCTCACGCGCTCGGTACGCAGCCGACCCTCGAGGAGACTTACGACGCTAAGAGCTACCAGGCGGTCCTGCGGGGTGACTACCCCACGGAGCAGGCGGTGGTACGTGAGATGGAGGGCTTCCTCGCTATCCTGCAGCGCTACGGTGTGGAGGTGTATCGTCCTGAGCCGATAGAGGGGTGTAATCAGATCTTCGCGCGAGATGTCTCTTTCGTGATCGACGAGCACCTCTTTGTAGCACACATGATCCCCGATAGGAGACGGGAGGTAGATGCGTTTGCATCGATCTACGACCTCTTCGAGCCGAGTAGTGTGCTGCGTCTGCCCGCCGAGGTACGTGTCGAGGGGGGCGACGTGATCCTTTATGATGATATCCTCTTCGTGGGGTGCTGCGAGCCGGGCGCTTTTGGACAGTTCAAGACTACGAGGACCAATGATCGTGCGGTGGACTTCTTCCGTGAGTTCTTCCCGCACAAGCGTGTTGTCCCCGTGCCACTATACAAGCATGACCAGGATCCTCTGCGTGGTGTGCTACACCTAGACTGCGCCTTCCAGCCCGTGGGGCGTGGCTTCGCCGTCTTTTATCCAGAGGGAGTCGCTTCCAGAGAGGCGCGCGGGATCATTGGCGAGGTCTTTGGCCAGGACAAGCTGCTGACTATTACGGCTGAGGAGGCTGTCGAGATGCATACGAACTTCTTCGCACTCTCTCCCGAAGTGGTCTGTGTCGAGGCGGGTGCCGAGCGTCTGCAACGTTACCTCCGCGAGGTGGCTGGTATGACCGTCGAGGAGGTGCCCTACAGTGAGATCTCTAAGCAGGGTGGCTTGCTGCGCTGCTCCACATGTCCTCTAGAGCGCGCATGACAGATGGCAAAGGTTAAGACTATATATAAGTGTAGTGCTTGTGGTGCCACCTACAGTCGCTGGCAAGGCCAGTGCAACGAGTGTCAGGAGTGGAATACGATCGAGGAGCAACTGGCTCAGCCAGAGACTACCTCGGGGCGCTCGACACCAGCGCAGGAGATACAGCGCAAGCTCAAGCAGATCCATGAGGGCGCTACGTGGGACGGCCTTCAATCTGAGGAGGTGCGTCCCATACAACTGATCGAGGGAAGCGAGGAGAGTCGAGTAGATCTGCACGACGAAGAGCTAAACCGCCTCCTCGGTGGTGGACTGGTGCAGGGCTCCTTCACTTTGCTGGGGGGTGAGCCTGGTATTGGTAAGTCTACGCTGATCTTTCAGACGGTGCTGCGCTGCCCAGAGCTCAAGACGCTTTACGTGTCGGGCGAGGAGAGTGCCCAGCAACTCAAGCTACGTGCCGACCGCATCGGCATACACTCGGAGCAGTGCCTCATCTACTGCGACACCGACCTAGACAACATACTCCTGAAGGCACTACAGATAGAGCCCGACCTGCTGGTCATCGACAGTATTCAGACGGTTACGACCGCACGCTCCGAATCTTCGCCAGGATCTATCAGTCAGATTAAGGAGTGTGCCAACCTGCTCCTGCACTTTGCCAAGAGCAGTGGCATCCCCGTGATCGTCATTGGGCATATCAACAAAGAGGGCTCCATAGCGGGCCCGAAGATCTTGGAGCATACGGTGGACACGGTCTTGCAGTTTGAGGGCGACAAGCAGCATCTCTACCGCATCCTGCGAAGCCACAAGAACCGCTTTGGCTCTACCGACGATCTCGGCATCTACGAGATGAATAGCTCGGGACTGGTCGCTGTGAGCAATCCCTCGGAGCATCTCATCTCGGGCAATACGGAGGGACTCAGTGGGGTCGTGGTCGCCTGTGCCGTGGAGGGTATCCGCCCGATCATGATCGAGACGCAAGCTTTGGTCAGCTCCGCCATTTACAATAACCCGCAGAGGTCGACTACAGGCTTTGACCTGAGGCGACTCAACATGCTGCTGGCCGTTCTGGAGAAGCGGGCCGGCTTCAAGCTCATACAGAAGGACGTTTTCCTCAATATCACGGGTGGCATCAAGATCAACGATACCGCCGTGGATCTAGCCGTCCTCTGTGCCGTCCTCTCCTCCAATCTGGACATAGCCGTCCCCTCGAAGACCTGCATGACGGGCGAGGTGGGGCTGGCGGGCGAGATACGTGCCGTGAGCCGTATAGAGCGACGCATAGCGGAGGCGCACCGACTGGGCTTCACACGGATACTGATCCCCAAGGCAAATGCCAAGAGCCTACAGCAACGGAACTACGACATAGAGATCGTGCCGTGTGATCGGGTGGATCACGCCTTTAGGACACTCTTCTCACAAAGACAATAGACACTATATAATAATGAGTAGGATGAACTGGGATCAGCTGATCTCTAACCGACGCTTTGGAGCGGCTGCTCCGCAACTCTCTGGGGGCATGGAGATGCGCACGGAGTTTGACAGAGACTATGATCGTCTGATCTTCTCGGCACCTTTTCGCCGGCTGCAAAACAAAGCGCAGATCTTTCCTCTGCCTAAGAGCATCTTCGTGCACAACCGCCTGACGCATAGTCTGGAGGTGAGCTGTGTGGGGCGTAGCCTGGGCAACTACATAGCGTGCCGCCTGACGGACAATCAGGATACTCCTCATCGGGGGAGCATCGCCACGGTCGTCTCGGCGGCCTGTCTGGCACATGATATGGGCAATCCTCCCTTCGGGCATAGTGGCGAGCGGGCGATACGGGCCTACTTCACCGAGGGCAATGGTCGCCAATGGTATGACGCCGTAGTAGGGGAGGGGCACCCGTGGGAGGACTTCGCTTACTTCGAGGGCAATGCCAACGGCTTTCGCCTGCTGACCCATCAGTTTGAGGGACGCAGGCCAGGGGGCTTTGCTTTGACCTATACCACGCTGGCCGCTATTGTCAAGTACCCCTGGTCATCGGCTAGGGCGCCTGAGAGCGGGAAGTTTGGCTACTTCCAGTCAGAGCGGGCTACCTACCTCGATGTGGCGAACTATCTGGGCATCCTGCCCGTAGACCCCGCCACGGGGCACTACGTGCGCCATCCGCTGGTCTACCTCGTGGAGGCGGCCGACGATATATGTTATCAGGTGATGGACGTGGAGGATGCTTACAAGCTACGCATCCTGAGCTACGAACGTACGGTGGATCTGCTCCTGCGCTACTTCCCTGCAGATGGTCGCGATCATGCGCTGGCAACGCTGGAGACTATCGGCGATCGTAATGAGCGGATAGCTTACCTGAGAGCTAAGGCGATCAATATGCTTGTGGAGGCTTGTGCCGAGGTCTTCATCGAGCACGAGGAGGAGATACTGCGTGGCGCTTTCACTGGGACACTGGTTAGCCAAATGCCCGAGCGACTCTATGCGGCTTACCGAGCCAATAGCGCGGTGGCACAGAGTGAGATCTACACAGCGCGGGCGGTGATTGACGTAGAGCTGGCGGGGCATCGGATCTTCTCAGAGTTGATCGACAAAGTGATGCATTCGCTCCTACATCCGGACGATGCTTATAGTCGTACGCTCCTCTCGCTGGTGAGCAGTCAGTACAACCTGCACGAAGAGTCAATCTACGGCAAGCTCCAGTGCACGCTCGACTACATCTCCGGCATGACCGATCCCTACGCGCTAGACCTTTACCGACGCATCACCGGCATGAGCCTGCCAGCGATCTGAGAGATGAGAGGTTAGAGGTTAGAAGTTAGAGATTAGAAGTTAGAGCTCCGATGGTTCTGATAGCTCTGATAGCTCCGACCCCTCCGATCTCTAATCTCTAACCTCTATCTCCGCCAGGAAATACCGATTATGTCAAAAGAAATACCGAATATGTCAAGTCCCTTTAGTCAGCACCGACTATATTATGCTTACCTTTGCATAGTCCCTATGACATTTTCATTTCGGTGAGATATCGAAGCAGCTTTATATCAATCAAATAACAAGCACAGAATGAACAGAATAGTAAGAACTCTGCTAGGGTTGCTAACGATTGGCCTAGTCGCTCTGACCTCCTGTAAAAAGGAACCAGAGAAGCCTCAGAACGAAGGTACGACCTATGCCAACGTCTCCATCAGCATCCAGACCGACATGCGTGCGGGTGGCGATCATGATTTTGGCCGTTCTATAAAGTGGAACGGTAAGGATGCTATCAAGACCATCTCTGTCTACATCGTAGACAATGCCACCATCTCTTCAGGTGACTACGATGAGAGTAAGTTCACCATCACCAAGGCTACTGATAGGACCAACATCTCCATCACGCCTAAGGAGGCTATCCTTACGACTCCTGGTGAGAAGTCTGTCTATGTACTCATCAACGCACCTCAGAAGATTAAGGATTACCTAAACAAAGCTGTTACTCCCTTTGCCTTCAAGAAGGCTTACGCAGCTGCTGTCAATGTAATCACAGCTCAGGAGGCTGCAAAGACCGAGCTTAATGGAACTGACCTTGAGGACGTCATCATGATGACCAACGCTAAGGAGTGCACGCTCACAGTTGCTGAGGGCGTCACCAAGGATCAGGCTGAAGCTCCACAGAATCCTAAGAACCGTGCCCCTGTCCAGGTAAGGCGTGCCGTAGCTCGTGTCCTACTGACCACGACCTTTGATACCTATTGGGTTAACGACAAGAATCGTAAGAGGATAGGTGTCATCAAGGATATTACCTATGCTGTAGCTCAGGGCGAGAAGTCTTTCTACCTCATGCAGATGCGTGATAACAATAACATCATCAAGACTCCTGCATACGACTTTGTCCCAGAGAAAGATCCTGCACATCCTGACCAACTCACAGCTACTAGCTACGCTATGATGGATAAGTACTACGACTACAGCGACCTGCAGACGAAGGATCGTGTGGCTACTGTGGCTATAAATCTAGAACAAAACGTTTTGAGTGTCGGCGCTCAGGCACTGAAGCAGAGTGTCTTCATGTTTGAGGCTTCTCACAAGTACGGCGACCTTGATAACACGGACTTCCGTCGTGCTAATACACCTTACGTACTCGTTCGTGCGAAGTTTACCCCCGATAAGTTTGAGGATGATGCTGCCGATAACAAGTACACTGAGGGTAGCACCTTCTACATGGGTGAGAACGGTCGCTTCTATATAAAGAAGGAGAACGTTGTAGACGAGACAAAGGGTGGTATCAAGGATCAGAGGTACTACACCTATGAAAATGCTAAAGTGATCTACTACGCATTTCTTAATCCAGACAAGCGTGGTAAGACGATCAACGCACCAGCTTATCGTAACAACATCTACTACATCCGCATAACGGGCTTCAAGACAATCGGTATGAATTGGAATCCTCTCTTCCCAGAGGTGCCAGGTACGAAACCTAGCAACAACCCAGATCCTAGACCAGAGGGTGAAGTCCTGCCACCTCCTATCAAACCAGGTGATACGAATTCGCTAAAGGAGGCTTACATGGTTGTAGATGTTACGGTTATCCCCTGGAAGATACACGAACACAATATCGATCTTCCGGTCTAATTGACTGACTTTGGTTGCTAGCATGGACGCACTACGTGTGTCCGTGCTAGACAGACGAGTAACCCTTTGTAGAGACGCACGGATAGTATTTAGTAAGAGGGCGTCCGTTGTGTCAAAGCGTGAAAGCGCCGTGGTTTTAACGGGGACAGACGCCCTCCGGCTAGACACTAGGTGTGCGTCCCTACATGTCGCTACCCGTCTCTAACCTCTATCTCCGCCAGGAAATACCGAATATGTCAAAAGAAATACCGAATATGTCAAGTCTCTTTAGTCAACACCAAACTATATTATGCTTACCTTTGCGTAGATGTTTTCTATGACTAATTTCGGTGAGACTATCGAAGAAACTTTATATCAATCAAATAACAAACACAGAATGAACAGAACAGTAAGAATTCTGCTAGGCCTACTCACGATTGGTCTAGTCGCTCTGACCTCCTGTAAAAAGGACAATCAAGAGCCCAAGAAGAACGAAGGCACGACCTATGCCAACGTCTCCATCAGCGTCCAGTCCGACATGCGTGCGGGTGGCGATGATGAGAAGGAGCATAACTACGTGGACCAGTGGAATGGTAAGGATGCTATCGAGAGCATCACGGTCTACATCGTAGACAATGCGACCATCTCTTCAGGTGACTACAGTGATCCGAGCAAGTTCGACATCACCAAGGCTGCAGCAGATGGTAGTACAAACATCTCCATCACGCCTAAGGAGGCTATCCTCACGACTCCAGGTGAGAAGTCTGTCTATGTACTCATCAACGCAGATGCCAAGGTTAAGGCCCTTCTTGATGCAGCTGAAACTCCCTTTGCCTTCAAGAAGGCTTACGCAGCTGCTGTCGATGTAATCTCTGCTCAGGAGGCTGCAAAGGCTAATGCTGCTGGCGAGGATGTCATCATGATGACCAACGCTAAGGAGTGCACGCTCACAGTCAAGGACGGCGTCTCCAAGGATCAGGCTGAGGCTGCACAGAATCCTGAGAACCGTGCTTCTGTCGAGGTTAAGCGTGCCGTAGCTCGTATCCTGCTGACCACGACCGAAAAGGAGTATACGGTTAACTTCAAGAATGGTAAGAAGATGGGTACCATCAAGAACATCACCTACGCAGTAGCTCAGGGTGAGAAGACTTTCTATCTCACGCAGATGCTTGATAATAAGATCATCAAGACTCCTGCATACGACTTCCTACCAGTGGCTAGCGGTAGCAAGCTTGAAGTTGCTAGCTATGAAGGTATGTATAAGAACTACGACTACAGCGATCTAAAATCTACTGTCACTACGCCTCGTAAGGCTGCCGTAGCTACAGACCTGACTACTGCTTTGGCAATTGGTGCTCAGTCGCTCAAGCAGAGTGCCTTCATGTTCGAGGCTTCTCACAAGTTTGGCGATGTTGATAACACGGGCTTCCGTCGTGCTAACACTCCTTACGTACTCGTTCGTACAACATTCGTTCCAGCAGAGTTTGCAGATGGAGACGCCTCTAACTATAAAGAGGGTACTACCTTCTACAGAGGTGAGAACGGTCGCTTCTACCTAGACAAGGCTAATGTCATAAACGAAGAAAAGGGTGGTGTCAAGGATCAGAAGTTCTACACCTATGTCAATGGCAAGGCTCTTTACTACGCATTCGTTAATCCTGACAAGATCGAGAAGACGGTCAACGCACCTGCTTATCGTAATAACATCTACCACATCAGCGTCAAGGGCTTCAAGACGATCGGTACTAACTGGAACCCGATTTATCCAGAGGATCCTGATGATCCCGGAAAGATCGGTGATGGAACGCCAGGAACTCCCAGCAACCCAGATCCTAGACCAGATGATGAACTCCTGCCACCTCCTATCACACCAGGTGAGACGAACACACCAAAGGAGACTTACATGGCTGTAGACGTTACGGTTATTCCTTGGAACGTACACACCTACGCTATCGATCTGTCGATCTAGTGAACTGACTATCTGACTAGAGTTTCTAGTGGCACCAGTGCTGCTAGAAACTTTAGCAACTTACTAATAGGGACGCACTGATGGACGTGCGTCTGACAGTGCGTCCCTATCTTTTTTTCCCCATTATCGTTAGCCTTACGATCCGACCCCTTCCTCTAAACCGACACATCTGATCTCTCAATCATAGTTGCAATTTATGAAGCGACACATTATATATAGTATACTCTTGCTACCTCTCCTCCTCTTATCACTCGTCAGCTGTGATAAGCTCGTATACGATCGAGGCGAGTGCCCCACGATACTGGTCTTCACGCCCTATACGCAGACACCCTGTATGTCTGACAGTGCTTACATAGGCAAGGCGGGCTACATGGACATCGTCATCAGTGTCCCTTCGTCAGGAGAGATCATCGCATACAAGCATCTAGAGCCAGCTGACCTGACTGCTGCCTCTAGGATAGAGATCCCCGTACCCAACGAGTGCGGCGAGACCTATCGATACACTATCTGGGTAGGAGCTACCCCCCAGCACTATACTATGAGTGACCTAGCACCAGCCTCGGGCAATAAGCACCCCGACTGCCGACTGGCACTCCGGCTCAACGAGCAAGACAGACACGAGGGTCTACTGCCCGAGCCACTCTACTTCGCCACAGATACGGTCGAGTGTCCTATGCCTCGAGGGGGTGTAAGCACGAGAGTGCCCGTCGCGCCAAACCTCACGCGCTACAGCAACGACTTTGACATAAGCCTTACCGAGTTGCCAAGCAATGTGATCTATCCGCTTCATATGGAGATTGAGGATAGCAACGCTGCTTACGACTTCATGGGTCAGCTGACCAATCCTACCAAGCATGTCATCTATCAGGCGCCACTACCCAACGAGGGTACGACGCGCAGCGTCCGTCTGAGCACGTTACGACTGGATGACCCGAAGACAGCTCCCCAGCTGAGCCTTGTGCGTTCCGATACGGGTGCTAAGATCTTTACTTACGATCTCAAGAAGTTGCTCGCCAAGAAGCCAGACTACCGCCCCGAGTGCCAGTTTGAGTACGACGTTGAGTTGCGCCTCAAGACGCTTCCCGACAACACGCACTATGCCGTTGAAATCCTCGTCGATGGCTGGATGGTACACTCTTATGAGATCATCCTCTAAGCCCATTCTTATAGACCACACTAACGTTGTCACATCATTATGAATAGACTACGACATACCCATATATATACGTTCCTCTTCATCTTGGGGGCGCTCCTCACCAGCACCAGTTGTGTGCGGGACTACAACACTCTTGAGGGAGAGGATGACGGCAACAAGTACCTTACGCTGACGCTCTCTCTATCCCCCAGTGGCAACGATGAGCTACGCAGGCAGGGTCCCGACTACAGCATCAACTCCGACGAGGATAATCGTGAGGACTACGTGAACGATCTGCGCATCTTCCTCATCAACAAAAACGGAGTAATCAAGAAGAACGTCTTCTTCACCAATCTGGTTCCGAACCCTGCATCTACCGGCAGCAGCGAGGGATCAGAAGATGAAGGTATCAGCTATAACTATCAAAATGGCCAGGCACGGATCACCTTCCGTCTCACAGAGAGGGAGCTAGGCTACTACGACCTCGTCGTCGTCGCCAATGAGGGCGCTTATATGAATCCTCAGTCGTATAACCAAGATCTCTATCCCCCTCTCCCCCCCGAAGAGAAGACCTATTGGGATAATGAATATCAAAGAGAGGCGAAGGCTGACGCCGCGCTTAAGAAAGCGCTTAGAGAGGCGCAGACGCTAAAAGACCTCAAGGAGATTCGTATCCCCGTCACGAGACGGTTCTCTGATACGCATGAAGGATTACGCTATAATCAGCGCAATGCATATATAAAGGTCGTCTGTCCGATGACTGCCGAGTATGAGCATGTTGACTTCACCGGAGGTGGTACGAAGGACAATCCGCGCGTGATCCAGCTCGACAATCCTCATGGTGATACGAAAGGCGTTGAACTCTTGCGCACCTTTGCCAAGGTCGAGCTGCTCTACAAGAAGTGTGTGTGGCTCTCTTGGGATGAGAACGGGAAAGAGCAACTGAGATGGATAGGCCCGTGGAGATTTATACATCCCTATGGACCTCATATCTATCAGATGCCTAAGGATGTCAGTCTCTTTCCTATACAGGAGTACTCTAGTGCTCAGGATACTGTAGTTGGCTTCCTCGGTAGAGAGTCTGATGAATATGTACGTCCACAAGAACGCTTTGTTGTTGGCTATAGCGAAATAGCTAGCAAGGTTCGGAAAGAGGGTGTACCCATTGGTGGTGGCTATCTGCTGGACTATAAGATGTACTTCTATATCCCCGAGAAGCTCGTACCCGAGGGCTCTGATGAAACTGTGAAGCCTCTTTACCTATGGTTTATATGGTATCATTATGGCGATTTCCGTCCATGGTTAGATATAGCTGCGGGCTCCCATCAGTTACGTGCCGAAACAAGATGCTATTTTGATCTTCTAAATGATAATGACAAGGCCGAAGACTACGTAAAGCGTACAGGCTCGTTTGATCCATCGAACAAGAGTGTCTTCCGTAATCGCCTCTACAAGATAACGCTAACCCCACAGGAGGTAGAGCCCCCCGCAGGCAATGGCAAAGCCTTTGAGTAAAGGTGTATACGGAACATCTTCTTATCTACGCAGACACACATTTTACTAAGTAAATCTCCCCTATAAACAGATATAGGCTATGAAGCAATACAACAGCACGACACTCGTGCGCACTATATGGAGTCTCCTCCTCGCTCTCTCAGCGCTCTGCCTGCTACCCACCACGGCAGAGGCGCAGACCACACCACAAGGCAGTGGTGGGTTCGAAATCGTTTATCCGACAGGAGGATGGGGAACTCTGAGAGGTCGAGATGCTCTCAGAGGAGCACCACAACCTACTGGAACGCTAAACATTAGCTTTCAGCCATTAAGCCAAGGGACTCCGCCCTACAAGTTTGAGATACTCGAGTACCCAGCCGACTATACTGGACCGAAGGTACTCACAAGCGACTCTATCTCTAGTATCATCTACGGCCTTCCTGCTGGAGACTATGTCTTGAATGTCTCAGATGCTACTGGTTATACAAAGAAGACCAAAGGTCTTGTCAAGGAGACGACTGCACTGCAGTTTTTTCCAGAGCCATTTACCCAGAAGTTCACCTCTCCAGATCATCTCCGCTGGGTCGGTACAGTCCTTAATGTAGGAGGACGGAACAACTACAAGGACAACATAGATACTTTGAATCACTACTTTGAGTATGCTATCTGTACTCAAGGTGAGTATAAGCAGTATGAGAGCGGACGTGGCTCACTCAACTGGATGCCGAAGCTGACAGATACTGGTGTAGAGCCCGCCTTCACGGGCGACTTTGGCGTGTGGCGCGTTAAGGTACCAGTGAGAGACTCTTTTGGAGACACGACAATCGTTGAGAAGCCTTGTCTCTTCATAAAGGTGCCTGACGGTGGTCCCTCTCCTAGTGAGATGTATGCTAGGTGTGCTTATGCTCCTGGAGCCATAGACGAAATGCTCTCAATAGCTATACGTGTCAAGGGATCGACAGATCCTAAATACAGCAGCTTCGCAAGCCATTTCTATGGAGGTTTTGAAGGAGCACAGTCATTCGATCCTAACAACTGGCTGGAGGTGATAGGCGGAGCTCCCTCTCCTTGTGATGTGTATAAGCCCACCCTTAGGATCAAGGAGGAGTGGAAAGATAAGTTGACATTCCCTGTGACGCTCAGTGTTAGGAATATGAACGGCCGAGCGTGGACTAGGCCAGAGATGCTCTATATAACCTTTACCAAGGAGAACTATATGATCCCTCAAGAGTTTCCGGGGGGGCATATGTCGCCAGGAGTCTGGAATCGAATTTATATGAGGGATAGCTCAGTCCCGTTCAAAGACTCTTCTCTAGGACTCAAGCCTAATGACACGAGTGGAGAGCCTATTATACCTGGATACGCGCCTGAGAATAATTATTATAGAGATACAGACACGACCCGTATGTGGAATGAGTTCTCAGGTTGGTATCCAGACTTGAAGTCTGGTAAGGTCGGATGGGACTATTGTGAGGGTACGGTAGATAAGGTTTTAGCTATAGCCGTACAAGAGCGTCGCTGGGGACGAGCTTACAAGAGTAACCTTGCTGGTGCTAAGTTTACACTGGTCAAGGCTCCTGATGGCTATGAAGAGTACCGACAGCAGTACAAGTATTTCCCTGAGCTCAATGTACCCCTTGTCCTGCCAGAGAAGCATCAGAGCGACTGGTTTTTCCCATTCGCTAGTAATGATGCTCCAGCGGACAACCCCTATATGAATCCATGCTATGATGTCAAGGTTCCAGAAGGAGACTACTATTGGAGGATTGAGTTCACTGACCTCTGTGGAGAGCCGCAGACGCTCCCCACTCCAACAACAGAGGTGCAAGGTCCACTCTGGACTTCCATTCATTACAATGCTATAAAGTATGAGCTGGAGAATGAGGGCAAGGACTTAAAGCCACAGTACGAAAAGGTCGGCTGTGACAGTTTACGTGTCTATCCTTTCCGTGGGGCGAAGTCTCGTAACATTCTCTTGCGCAATGGTGAGCCTGTTCCAGTATATGCGAGGGCTGTCCGGACTACTACTAACGAATATGGTTATACGAAGTATGTTGGCTCAGGGACTACCTCCTTTGACCCTGCGGATGCTACTCAGAAGCCCGAAGATCAATACATCGAGTTCTCTTGGCGCAACTCTACTATAGATACTATAGAGATACAATATAACTATGAGCCTATAGATCAGTTCACCAAGATTATTCCCTGTTTTGATCTAGGACGCAAGCTCACTGTAGAGACAACAGGTCCTACTTATGATCGGGATCAGCTCTATACCTATATCTGTCCGAGTGGTCAGACTGCCTATGTGTCGGTACTGCCCATTCGTACGGCTGGTAAGACGCTCGTAGAGCTACGTGACGCAAAGGATGCTAATAAGCCTTCTTACGCTAGCCAGACGCTCGCCGGGAAGGATCAGGGTAAGCCAGTCGTCTTTAACCTCACTGGGGAGCAAGTCCAGCCTGAGTATATGCTCTATATTAAGACAGGGTCTGACGACTCAGACTGTCCCCTAGACAATGGTGGCGAGATCATCAAGATGAACGATCTGCGAGGCTCCTCTTTCATCATTGGTGCTAATGATACCAAGTATTGTGTGGGGGATACTATTAAGCTAGAGTGCCCGCCCATCACGCCTGAGTCGGAGTACACTTGGACACAGCCTGATGGAACGAAGCATCATGGTCGTAAGGTCACCGTTGGTGCCGCAACCTTGCCGCACTCTGGAAAGTGGCAGCTCGAGGTTACAGCGGTGCCGTGCGATGGCACACCAGCACCGCAGGAGGTGCCCTTCATCGTATCTGTCGCTCCGACCGAGCTATGGTGGCGTAAGGATGCCAAGTCTGCTGACTGGAACTCGTTTGATAACTGGGCCGACAGTAATGGCGACTCTATTAAGGCAGTCCCTGCTAGGTGTACCGATGTACACCTCCCAGCAGTGGTCGACAAATTCTATCCCAATCTAGCTCCAAACAAGCCAAATATAGATCCAAAGAAGGCGAACGGAACGAATTGGGAGCCCCTAGGAGAGCCCGTGTGCAACGATATCTACTTCCACTTCGGCTCTGCGCTCGGTCAGCCTCAGCTACTGACTGAGTACTCCCGCGCCTTTATCGACTACAACTTTGGTGTCGTACAGACTGACGGGTCTATCCAAGCGCACAAGGATCCCAAGCATCCAGGTGCTTACGATCGTCTCCTAGAGCGAGACCGTTGGTATATGATTGCTACGCCACTCAAGAATGTCTACACAGGAGACTTCTCTCTAGCTGGCTATCCACTCACCTATCAGCGCTACATCAAGGTAAAGTTTTATGGAGATAACCCTATGCCTAAAGAGGCTGCCTTTGACATTCCAATGAACAAGCTGGGACGTTCTACGGTAGCTTACAATCACGCTTTAGCATTCAAAGTTGAGGGTTACCACTCTGGTAAGACTGGTGCTGACGACCATAAGAACCTCAACGGGCTGCAGGGTATCATCCGCTTGCCCTACTATGAGAACAAGGATCGTGCGTCCTGCTATCCACTACATCGTTATTACGAGAAGTGGTATTGGTATAAGACTGATAGTATAACGAATGTATCTAAGGTAACAGACACAATAGTTGAGCGAAGATCCTACTTCGCCTACTTTGACATAAACACGTTAAAGCCAGTTACTAAGGTGGATTCGGTCAAGAGAGACCCCGCGCTGGACTACCGCTTCCTCTTTGAGGATGACAAGACGGGAAAGATCGGGACTACAAAGTCCTATGACAGGCAAAGTGGACAATGGCTTGATGTCGAGGGCTATACTATGAAGATTACCTCCAGCTCTAAGTCTCCTAACGGTTCTTATGTTATGATAGGTAATCCATTTATGTCGCCCATCCGATCCGTAAACTTACTCGGAGCTAATAGGGAAAATTTAGAGAAGCTAACTCTTTATATCTTTACGGAAGGAGCGTGGCGTTACGTAGGAGGTGGTGTTGGCTTTGGTAAGCAACTCAGAACCTTGAGAGTCATTGCGCCACTTCAATCTTTTGTCGTCAAGCTAAAGAAAGGGAAAGAGGATACCTCTGAGTTCTACTTTCCTACGAAAGCGCTTCAAGATCCTAATAGTACGTATGGAAAGGAGGCTGAGTTGCGCAACACGGACGAGGAGTCGGATGAGATCACCGAGCGGTATGTCGCGGTGAAGGTGACCGATGCCGAGGGAGGCTATACCTCTGCGGTACTGCTACCCGAAAATACGGAAGAACCGACGCCAGCACTGATTGCGCCGGAGGGTATGCAGACAGCTCCGCTTGTCTACTTCATCAGCCCGACCGATAGCACCTGCAACTTCGTACAGACCAATGTGCCTAGTGCCGTGGTCGAGCTAGGTGTCTTCGCGCCTACCGATGGGATGCTCACGCTAGACTTCACGACGTTGGCCGAGAAGCCCTTTGACAAGCTGTCTCTCTACGACCGTCTGCGCGGCACCGAGCAGGATCTGCTGGTCAACCCGACCTTCAGCTACGGCTATAGCGAGCGTGACGGACGCCGCTTCGAGCTACGTATGTCGTACGGCAACGTTCGCTACGACGAGCAGCAGGATCACCAGCCTGATCTAGCCATCGAGCGCACCGCTACGGGCTATCGCATATCCTACGATCAGGGTATAGCAGGCTACCAGCTATACAGCGTCCACGGCTATCTACTGGAGCGTGCTACGACCGATGGTCAGACGCAGGTAGATGTCGAGATGCCCGAGACGGACGTCGTACTGCTCGACGTACAGTCCGCCGACGGTCTCCGCTGGATCAAGAAGCTTCAGCGATAAGAACGCGCTCGTCGCATATAAATAATAGAGTAATCGGGGTAGTCCTCCTAGTGAGAGCTACCCCGATTGCTGTATCATAGCGATAGGAGTGTGGCTAGGGTGGGGGCAATGCCTCGCTAAAATAGGTAGACGGTGCAAAGGTAATACGACAGTTCATCAAGACGGAAAGACGGAGCTCAGGTGCACTCAGCGTCACGCTGTGATCTGCAATCGTCTCAACAGCCCCTACGTGTAGCGAAAAGTAGGAACGCACGGATCGTGCGTCCCTACAACCGTTACTCGTCCATCCCTTCTCGCCCTCTTCCCGATGGCTCCGATGGCTCCGATCCCTCCGATAGTTCCGATCCCCTCTCTGACTTCTAACCTCTAACCTCTAATCTCTAATCCTCTAGTTTCTAGCCTCTTTTTTGTACCTTTGCGGCGCAACATCTTTGAGTGGTGGTGTATCAGCTCGTCTGCCGAGCGATGCAAGAGGGAAGTCCAGTGCGAATCTGGTACAGTGCCCGCTACTGTGATCCCCCCATTTCACAAAGCCTATCACAAGAGTCGTATGAGCCACTGTCTGACTGAGGTCAGGTGGGAAGGCGGTGATAGGCTGGGGTAAGTCAGGAGACCTGCCTCCACTCGTAACTTAGTATATAACTGTGTACGCTCGGTGGCAAGCGTACCTCAATGCTATGTCAATTGATCAGAGGCATATCTCTCTCAGAAGGTGCTACGCTTGCGAGCGTGGTGCTATCCTTGTGCTATGCTTAGACTTGACCTAGCAGATCAAAGCAACAACCGTATGATGCAACGACTCCTATTATATATGACACTACTCCTAGGTGGGCTCTCGCTACAGGCGGGCAATAAGATCTTTGAGACCGACTCGCTCTTTGCCGCTATGGCACCTGGTGACAAAGGCGCTATTCTCGTGGTTCACTTTGGCACGACCCATGACGACACCCGTCGGGTCACCCTCGATGCGATCAACGAGCGCATAGCCTCCGGCTATCCCAACCTAGAGGTTCGTCAGGCTTACAGTTCGCGTATCGTGCGCAAGCGCCTAGCAGCACGGGGTATAGAGATCCCCACGCCAGGCGAAGCGCTCAAAGAGCTCGCCCGTGAAGGCTTTACCCATCTGCTGGTTGTCTCTACGACCATCGTCGATGGGGTAGAGATGGAGTCGCTATCCTATGAGGTGGCGCATCAGCAGAGCCACTTTAAGAAGATCAGACTGGTGACGCCACTCCTCTTCTACGAGAGCGATTATAGGGATTTGACCGCCATCATGACCGCTCATTTAGAGCCCGATGTGGCTTACCTATGGGTGGGTCACGGCACCTACGATAGTGCCACGGCTCAGTATGCGATGCTGGATCACTATCTGCAGCGCCACGGCTATGGACAGGTGATCGTGGGCTGTGTGGAGGGTTACCCGTACTATGAGGAGGCGCTCGAGCGTCTGCGTGCTACGGGTCTCAAGCGAGTCTGCCTACAGCCGCTTATGATCGTGGCGGGCGAGCATGCCCAGGAGGATATGCTCCAAGAGTGGCAGCCCCGTCTAGAGGCGCTCGGCTATCAAGTTGAGAGCGTAGTGCGTGGTCTCGGCGAACTGCCAGAGATACAGGAGATGATCCTGAGGAAAGTGGACTTCTTCATGACACACCGTCGTCTCTCCATTATGGACAAGAAAGCGATCTACGAGGAGACTGGCGAGAAGCTACACCAGTCCGACTCCTTAGCTCAGTAAGCCTATGAGACGTAGCTACCTTTATCTATTTCTGCTCCTAGCTAGCTGTGTGCTCCCGCTTACAGCGCAGCGGAAGACACGCACACAGCCTCACGATACGATAGACTATAAGAACCTCGGCGAAGTGATCGTCGTGGCGCCTACCCATAGACGTATCATGCAGCAGCAGACACTCTCGGCGATCAGTCTAGATGTCAAGCCCCTCATCGCCTCGATGGGAAGCCTCAATGAACTGATCGCTCAGAGCTCGGGTGTACGCCTCAGAGAGTCTGGTGGGGTAGGCTCAAGCAATGAGCTATCGATCAATGGTCTGTCGGGTCATGCCGTTCGCTACTTTATCAATGGTGTGCCGCTCTCTTCGATGGGCGAGGGGGCTTCGCTCGCTACACTGCCGGTGAACCTCATTGACCGTGTTGAGATCTACAAAGGGGTGGTGCCGCCAGAGCTCGGTATGGATGCCCTCGGAGGAGCGGTCAATATCGTGACCAACAGCCGTGGGGAGAGCTATCTGGACTGTTCGCTGCGAGGTGGCTCCTTTCACACCTTTGCGCTAGATCTAGCGGGGCAGTATAGAGAGCAGCGGAGTGGCTTTACGGTGCGCCCCACACTACGCTATCAGTACTCTAAGAATGACTACATCATGCGCGGCATGGAGGTGTGGAACGGCGAGACGCAAGAGTACGAGCAACGCGACTTCCGACGCTTTCACGATGGTTACCAGTCGCTCTTAGGACGTCTGCAGCTGGGTGTGACCAAGAAGCCGTGGGCTGATGCAGCCCTGCTCGGTGTAGGCTATACAAAGAGTGCCAGCGAGATACAGACCGGCTTTCGTCAGACGCTGGTCATCGGTGAGGCAATGCGTGATCGCGACGATTTGAGCTTCTCGGCACACTATGCCAAGCGCAATCTCTTCACCCCAGGGCTCTCCGCCACGATAGACGCTTCTTTCGCTCGCAATCGTATCATAATCACAGATACCGCCTATCGCAAGTATAGCTGGGACGGCACCTTCGTAGAGACACACTACAGCGAGTTGATGCGCCGCACACGTATGATCCGCCACACGGTGCGCCCCAGCTGGACGGCTCGTGCTAACCTCGCCTACAGTATCCCTCAGGGCGGGCATCTCAACTTCAACTATCAGATGAGCTCCATAGCCAATGAGCGGTACGACACTTACGACCCCAACTTTGAGTCGTCACGAGACCGCATGGCGCAGCACATCTTCGGGCTCTCGTACGGGACGACACTCCTTCACGGGCGCTTGCGTGGGATGATCTTTGCCAAGGACTACCTCTACCATGTCGCCATCGAGCAGGCTGATATGTACTGGCTGACGGGTGTCAAAGATGTGCCTACGCAGCAGACTAAAAACAAATTGGGCTACGGGCTAGGCCTACGCTACACGGTCGCTGACGAGCTAGCTGTCAAAGCCTCCTTCGAGCGTGCCACCCGCCTGCCGACAGCTCGTGAGCTGATGGGTAATGGAGCCAATATCTACCCCAACTTCAAGCTCCAGCCGGAGCAAGCTTACAATCTCAACCTAACGCTCTACGGACAGGCACAGTGGGGTGGCTTGCACTTCCTCAACTACGAGGCGACAGCCTTCTATCGCAATGTGTCCAACTACATCCATCGTGTGGTGCTGGGTGACGTCGAGAGCCAGTACGACAATGTCGGTTCGTCGCTCGTCCTCGGTGGCGAGATGGAGGTCAAGTACAACTATGCCAACCTCCTCGACCTCACGCTCAACGGCACCTATACCGACGAGCGGGACCGCACGCGCATCAACATCTACGGTAAGCCCAACCCGACCTACGGCTATCGAATCCCGAACGATCCCTTCCTCTATGGCAATCTACTCCTAGGGGCTAACTGGCGCAAGCCGTTTGGCATCCAGGCGAGTGCCATACACTTCAACGCTGGGCTGGGCTATATCCATTGGTTTTACCTCACCTGGGCAGCCTTCGGTCGCAAAAACACCAAGGCGGTCATCCCGACCAGCTACGACCTCTCGGCCGGGGTCACCTGGAGCTTCGCCCACGACCGCTACTCCATATCTCTACAGAGCAGCAATCTACTAGACCGTCCGCTCTACGACAACTATATGTTACAGAAGCCTGGACGCGCCTTCTACTGCAAGCTCCGCATATTCCTCAACTAGAAGACATACGAACACTTATATCAATCATCAAAACTTAGATTACTATGACTAAAGCTTATCGCTTACTGGCGGCCCTCGTGGTCGCTCTCGTCACACTCTCACTCACGTCGTGTGACACAGACAAGCCCAATCCTGAGAAGGAGATAACCGTGGGCTATGACCTATGGGTTCCTTTGGGTGGAGCCACTGGTCAGTCAACCGCCAACAAGGATGCACACATCATCGCACGTGTTGCTGACCTGACCACGGGTGTCCTGAGTATCAAGGGACAGGGGGTGGAGACTCCTGAATCTTTGACACCGAATGTGGTATACCACAAGGGCTACTACTACAATATCTCTCGCGATGGTCGCTTCGGCAAGTTCCGCGTGTCCAACACAGGCATCGAAACAATCAAGGAGTTCCCTATGCCACAGATCCTAGACCGTCGCTTCTCACACGCTTGGCTAGACGATAACACGCTCGTCATGGTTAGCTCTGTAGGTGACAAGCAGGAGATGTCTTGGGTCAAGGTCGATGTCAACAAGATGGCGATCGTGGCTGAGGGCAAGCTTGACCTACCTAAGCCTGCTGAGGACGAACTCTTCAACTCCAGCGGTCTGCTAGGTTACCGCAAGGCTGACAATATGCTCATCTTCCCACACGTCTATATGGAGAAGCCTAAGAAGGGCTCTATGGCACAGCCTCCCAAGCGTAATGAGATCTACATCGCTTTCATTGATGCGAGCACGATGGCGGTGAAGAAGATCGACAAGGATACACGCTGTGAGCATCTGAGCTCGACCTCTTTTGGTGAGACGCGTAGCCAGAAGACTTTCTTCGACTCTAAGGGCAACTTCTACTTTGCTGCAGCTACTTGCAATATCCCCGAGAATGCTAAGAAGAAGAGCAGTACGAAGCAGCGTAGCTTCCTCTTCCGTGTCAATGCTGGCTCCATGGAGACGGACAAGAGTTTCGACGGTTATGCTCAGCCTCGTGGTAAGATCATCACGGTCTTCCCGCTCAATGATGACGAGGTGCTCCTCTATATGCAGGACCCCGACTTCAAGGAGAAGGGCAGTACTGACTGGAGCAGCAAGACGAACCGCTACATCTACTACTGGCTACGCTGCAACATCAAGACGCAGCAGGTCGAGCATATCAAGGATATCCCCTTTAGCAATGGCAACTTTGGGCAGTTGGTCGTACGCAATGGCGACTTGGTCAGCATCGGTGCTAATGTAGAGGGCGCTCCTACGACCATCTACCAGTATAACCTCAACACCCGTAAGGTGACCAAGGGTGCTACGCTGGCTGACGGCTTCGAGATAGATCGCATCATACCGATCGCCAAGGAGTAACATCCCCTAGCACAGCGCGACTACAGCCAGTCTCGTAGTCGTAGGGACGCACAGAACGAGTAGCCCTTTGTAGGGACGCACGATCTGTGCGTCCGTTGTGTCAAAACGATACGTGTAACCCTTTGTAGGGACGCACGGGAGTGTCTAGCGAGAGGGCGTCCGTTGTATCAAAGCAAGACGTGTAACGGTTGTAGGGACGCACGGGAGTGTCTAGCGAGAGGGCGTCCGTTGTGTCAAAACGATACGTGTAACCCTTTGTAGGGACGCACGGGAGTGTCTAGCGAGAGGGCGTCCGTTGTGTCAAAACGATACGTGTAACCCTTTGTAGGGACGCACGGTCGTGCGTCCGTTGTGTCAAAGCAAGACGTGTAACGGTTGTAGGGACGCACGGGAGTGTCTAGCGAGAGGGCGTCCGTTGTATCAAAACGATACGTGTAACCTGTGCATTTGTTGTGTCAAAAGTTACGGCATCAGTGGTTTTAACGGGGACGGACGCACGACCGTGCGTCCCTACAGCCGTTACACGTCCCGCTTGGCCCCTTCATTTCGCTGTAAGAAAATAAAGAGGTATCTTTGCCAAACGGATTGTACAGTCACGCTCGCACACCCACACTCGATACAGAGTCTCACGGGTAAGAAAGCGTCTCTAGAACTCTCTTGCAAAGCAAAATACAGATAATACAACTATATAGACATGACGGCTAATAAGCAAATGAGAACGGAAGGCGACCTGCTAGGCGATCGCCAACTACCCGCAGACGCACTCTATGGGGTGCAGACGCTACGCGGTATGGAGAACTTTCAGATTAGCAACTTCAAGCTGAGCCAGTACCCTTACTTCATCAAGGGTCTAGCCTACACTAAGTGGGGTGCGGCTGTTGCCAACCACAGCGAGGGCATCCTGACCGATGAGCAGTACGAGGCTATCGTCTTCGCCTGCAAGGAGCTGATCGCTGGCAAGCATCACGATGCTTTTGCAGTGGATATGATCCAGGGTGGCGCCGGCACGACGACCAATATGGCAGCCAACGAGGTGATCTGCAATATCGCTCTGAAGAAGATGGGTCACAAGCCTGGCGAGTACAAGTTCCTCGCTCCCAATGATGGGGTCAACGCTTCGCAGTCGACCAATGATGCTTACCCTACAGCTATCCACCTAGGGCTATACCCCAAGGGACTGGAGGTGTACAAGCATATCGAGCAGCTCGTTGCAGCGCTCCGTGCTAAGGCTGAGGAGATGAAGCATGTCCTCAAGATAGGTCGTACGCAGCTACAGGACGCTGTGCCTATGACGCTGGGACAGACTTTCCACGGCTTTGCCTCTATCCTTGAGGAGGAGCTACCAAGGCTCAAGAGTGCCTGCGAGGAGTTCCTAACGGTCAATATGGGTGCTACCGCCATCGGTACGGGTATCGCTTCAGAGCCAGGCTATGCAGAGGCTTGTGTCAAGGCTTTGGCTGAGATCACGGGCTGGCCTGTCCAGCTGAGCGCAGACCTCGTCGGTGCTACGAGCGATACCTCCGTCATGATCGGCTACTCATCCGCACTACGTCGTATCGCTGTCAAGATCAATAAGATATGCAACGATATTCGCCTCCTATCCTCTGGTCCTAGAGCCGGTATTGGCGAGTTTAACGTACCCGCTGTGCAACCAGGCTCCTCGATCATGCCAGGTAAGGTAAACCCTGTCATCCCTGAGGTGATGAGCCAGGTATGCTACAAGGTGATGGGTAACGATACGACTGTCCTGATGGCAGGCGATGCTGCTCAGATGGAGCTCAACGCTATGGAGCCTGTCATGGCTCAGTGCTGCTTCGAGAGCTCTGACCTGATGATGCGTGGTATCACAACCCTCATCGAGCGTTGTATCACTGGCATCACGCCCAACGAGGAGCGTTGTCGTCAGCAGATCGAGGCTTCGATCACGATCGTTACGGCGCTCAACCCAATCATCGGTTACAAGAACTCGACCAAGATTGCCAAGGAGGCGCTTGAGACGGGCAAGGGTATCTACGAGCTGGTTCTGGAGCATGGCATCCTAGACAAGAAGGATCTCGACGAGGTGATGGATCCCAAGCACATGACCCAGCCCTCGAAGCTTGATCACATCAAGCCTAAGAAGCAACTATAAGCTCCTTAGACTGTAAAAGGAAATAGGAACTACTAACCTTTAAGACCTTATATATTATGAAGAGATTAGCTTTAATCAGTTTCGCATTCGTCAGCATGCTGGCGTTTGTGGCTTGTTCTACTCCCCAGAAAAAGGCGGAGCGGGTCGCGATGAACTTCTTCAAGGCGATCAAGGATGGCGACTACGACAAGGCTCGTACCTACACAGCGTCTGAGCAGGCTGAGGCGTATGTAAATGTTGTGTCCTACTTTGCCTCCGAAGAGTCTGAAGCGGAAAAGGAAGCCAGATCTAAGATGACGAGCCGTATCACCCGTACGGAGGGGCAAGATACGATTACTTGCTATGTCGAGACGATCGAGCCCTCAGAGGGTCCTGACACCCTCACTCAGAAGGTGGTCCTCACCCAGGTGAACAACGAGTGGAAGATCGTTGAGGTCCCTATGAAGTAACCGAGGCGACTGCCACTCTGGCATGCACTCCTTAGACTTAATCTCATGATGAAGTCTATCTACCACAAGCCCCAAGAGCTAGCGAGGTCACTCCTCCTACTGCTCTTGGGGCTTGCTCTATCTGGTACTGTCGCCTGCTCGTCTCATCATCGTGACCAGAAGATGATCGCCATTGATACGACGACACTGCGACCTGGCAGTCTCATACTGCGTCGTGGCGAGGGGATGCTCTCAGCATTCTTTAGCAAGGTGGCCTCCGAGGGGCAGCGCTACAGCCACTGCGGTATCATTGATTTCGACTCTACTGGTCATCGTTGGGTCGTATGGCATGCCTACCAAGACAGCTCGCTCGGTGCTGACGGCATCTTCCGCCAGTCGCTAGACAGCTTCGTGATGGAGTCGGAAGCGGTGGCTATCTATCCCGCCTTAGCGCTAGACAGCTTAGGCTTGCAGCAGATGAGAGCCTACATAGCGCTCCACAGCCCCGGGGGAAGGTATCCCAAGAGGTTTGACTCGCGCTTTGACCTCAGAGATACGACCACGATCTACTGCACCGAGTTTGTCGCACTCGCCTACAATAGTACAGGCATCCCAGACTATCAGATCACGCCTACAGGGCATCTGCCAGGCATCTCCAACTCTTATTACACTCTTGATGACTTGATAAAGGGGCTCCACCCCGTGCCGCTCTCATCGGGTGGTAGATTTTCTCAATCTCATTAAAGATCAGAAGTCAATCAATGAATTGATGCCTTTGTGCCATTAGACCGCTTCCACAAAGCATTTGACGCAACTGTTTAGACGGTTTGAAAGATCAAAGAACTAATTCTAGGTATCCTAACCCCTTGCACATTCGAAAATAATGTGTACCTTTGCACCAGTTACTAATCACTTATACTAAAGCTAATATGAAGAAGGTATTTGTACTCGTAGCTGCTGTTGCAGCTCTAAGCCTTGTTTCTTGCAACAAGGAGAACAAAACTCAGGACGCTCAGAATGCTGAGCAGAATGTTGAGAACGCTCAGGAGAATCTTGACGCTGCAGCTCAGGATCTACAGCAGGCAACTCAGGATGCAGCTCAGGTAGTTGCTGACGAGGCTAACGCTACTGCAGACGCTGCTGCAGACGCAGCTAACGCTGCTGCTGACAAGGCTCAGGAGGCTGCTGATCAGATCAAGAAGTAAACACCAACTTCTCTAGATCACTCAGAATCTGAGATAACCTAAGCAACAAAACATGTTGAAGGTCACCTAGTCCTCTTAGTGAGGGTTAGGTGACCTTTGCTGTTGTATACAGGCTGTTAGCTGTTAGCTATTGGCTGTTGGCTGTTGGCTAGAGCTACTAGTGCCACTAGAGAACTAATCTCTAACCTCTGATCTCTAACCTCTAATCTCTAGCCTCTAACTTCTTTTTCGTACTTTTGGAGCGTGAAGACAGTACGACACTCTTGGCAGTGGTGGCTGAAGAACTTCTTGCCACTCCTCATAGGCCTAGCGATATTGTTTTACCTCTATCGCCATCTAGAGCTCGCCGACACGCTACGCTTGCTACAGCATGGTGTGCGCTACGAGTATCTGCTCTTGTCTCTGCCTCTGGGACTCCTGGGCAATGTGGTGCGAGGCTATCGCTGGCATCTGCTGATGCGACCGCTCTACAACCCACCGGCACGACCTATCAATCCCATATTAATCACAGTCGGGAGCTATGCGGTCAACTTTGTCATACCACGTGCTGGCGAGGTGTGGCGCTGCACGGAGATGAAGCAGCGGGAGGACTATGCGCTCTCGGCAACGGTCGGTACGCTCCTAGTGGACCGTCTGTCAGATGCGCTCATCGTCTTAGCTCTCCTAGTCGCTATGATGCTGTTTCAGGCGGGTACTATATCACAGATCTTAGCCACACGGGGACTGTCGCTCGGAGGTGGGGTGGGGCGCCTCTTCTCATCAGACTACACCACCGCATGGATCATCGCGGGCGGAGTACTACTCGTCATCGTGCTGGTCCTCTATCGATTTAGGAAGAGTCACTTTATGCAGCGTGTCAGAAGCAAGCTACGCTCTGTCCTGCAGGCTGCCTCAACATTGAGAGGATGGCGCGCTTGGAGCCAGTTTCTCGTGCTTACGATCCTCTTGTGGGTCGCTTACTACTACTTCTTCTACGTCACATTTGGCGCTTTTGCTTTCACTGCTGAGCTGGGGCATCGTATTGCTTTTGCCACTTTTGTGCTCTCCACCTTGATGATTGCCGTGCCTACGCCTGCAGGGGTAGGTCCGTGGCACTATGCGGTGATTATATCGCTTACCGCCTTCGGTGTGAGCGAGGCTGAGGCGGGGCAGTTCGCCCTGATCGTGCATGCTGTACAGACGCTGTGGACGATCTCCGTGGGGGGCATAGCTATCATGCTCCTGCCTATCATCAATCGAAAATACAAGCGGGAGGAGTGGAGATAGAAACCTGCGAAAAGGCGATAGCAGCGGATGAATTGTCAATAGAAACAAAAATAGAGTGACACCAGTGTGCCACTCTATTCTCGTTTTAGCTTCTTAGTCGGGGTACCAGGATTCGAACCTGGGACCCCCTGCTCCCAAAGCAGGTGCGCTAACCGGACTGCGCTACACCCCGAAGCTTCTGATTGGTGTGATACGGGAGAGAAAGCTCCCTTCTCGTGCCGATCGTGGTGCAAAGATACGACATTTAATTGAATAAACAAGCGCCTGTGCGAGCAAATTGCGGGCTGACGCATGATGAAAACAAGCCCGTTTCATTTTCTACCTAGGAATTTCCAAAATTCCTAGGTAGGAAATGGCCAAATTCTTCGGACTTATTTTTTGATTCTTCCGAAGTTTCATTTGATTCCTCCGAAGTTTCATTTGATTCCTCCGAAGTATTTTTGATCCCCTAGGTAGGAAATGGGCAAATTCCTAGGTAGCTATTGGGACAATTCCTAGGTAGCAATTCAATTCTTCGGGAGTAAGGTGTAATCAGAGAGGTTCTGTAGCCACTCTGTAGCGATACTCGAACCATGTATCCCTAGCTATCGTTATGTGTAGCTTATAGACGACTGGTTATAACGCGTGAGCCCTGACGAGTCACTACACACGTTGATCCATTGACGGCGTTTGTAATTGCTGAACTACCTTCGGTCTGAGCGGTAGGACTGACTGCGCTTGATATACTTTCTAGCGAACTCTCGCTGTACCTGCTGATAGTTGACCAACTTACGAGCAGGTATCTGCTTGCGTAGCTTTGTCATAGTCTGCTCGTCTATCTCTGCGAGTTGCAGTTTGATCTGTTGCTCACGCTGGAGGCACTTAGTCGCTTGCGCCTCTGATAGAGTCTCGCTCTTTGTCAGTTCGTACTGCTCTCGGAGCTCACGCCATAGCGGTATCCGCTTTTTGTCTGCTTCTCGTAGGGTACGGTCTAGGTAAGTAGCTTCGTCAGCTGTCAGGCCTAGCTCCTGTGCGAAAAACTCTTTGCGCTGCTTGACCAGCTCCTCTCGTCTACGACTGTCTGTCTCACTACGAGACTGCTGCGCTACGACGAGGTCGGGCAGGAGTAGTATAGGAAGGAGTATCCATAGTAGGTGGTAAAGCGTGCGTCGTGTCATATCGTGTCTAGGCGTTTGTCATCGTTTTATAGCTCATCCTCAGAGAGTGCTCCCAGTGTCTCTCCTATAGCGTAGTCATCTAGGAGAATATCTACACAGGTCTCGTATAGATAGTCTGCGTACTCGGCGTCTGTGAGAGGGGTCACACTGAGATCGTAGACAGAATTGGCCACCTCATCGCTCGAGCGAAGCGGCTCCTGGACATCTCCCCGCCATACGCCCCATAGAGCTACGACAGCGATCACGACTGCAGCAACAGCAGTCCATGTGCGTAGCTTCACCCATAGCTTAGCTCTACGATGAGAGCTAGGCGCCACTACGGTGTCTGACGCAGGCACCGGCTCATCGAGAGGTATCTGCGATAGGATACGAGTGGATAGGTCATCAAAGTATCCCTCAGGCACATGGTAATGCGCTAGTCGCTCCGAGAGCGGGGGTATCTGACGGATGTTATCTTCTGAAGGTGTAGGCATGAGATGTGATTATGTCTAGTCTAGAGCGACCTCACGGGGGGAGGTCTCCTCTTACACCTTATTGGATATAGGTGAGCTTGGTAAGTTTAATCCAGATTGGAGACGTACTGCTGAATCTTCTTGACAGCATGGTGGTACGACGCTTTGAGGGCTCCTTCAGAGGTGTCCGTAATGGCAGCCATCTCTCGGTAAGGCATCTCATCAAAGTAGCGCATCTCGAAGACCTGTCGCTGCTTCGGAGGGAGCGTCTCGAGGGCTTGCTGTAAGATTAGTTCGCCCTTGTCTCCATCGAAGTATGTGTCTGCGACGGCACTCTCTAGGAGGTAGCTAGTATCTTCACTGACAGCGTATTCGTTGTCCGTGATGCGCTTCTTCTTTTTGTTGTAGTTGATCGCCTCAAAGAGAGCGATGCGATAGATCCAGGTGTAAAACTTTGCCTCTCCTCTGAAGGAACCAAGATTTTGCCACGCCTTCAGAAAGGTCTCCTGTAGCACGTCGTCCGCATCGTCATGCTGTCTGACGATGCGACGGATCAACCAGTAGAGCTTCTCCTGATACATCTGTACCGCCTCCGTAAAGGCGACGGCACGTGTCTCAGGCTTCATAATCTGCTCCTGCAGTTCATCTTCGGTCATGCTACGAGGCAACTACATAAAGTCTATTGCGACAACGATGCGGAGCTACTTTGTTGCTACACCCTTGACTAGGTAGACATACACGGGGAAGTGGTCTGAGTACCCCCCTTGCCACTGCCCACCGACGAAGGTGCGGAGCGTATATCCCTTGTACTGGCCGCTCTGCTGAATCATGAAAGGCTGCTTGAAGATAAAGCCCATGTCGGTCGTCTCGGGATCACGGTATAGTTGCCAGGTCGTGGGGTTGCTACCGATGAGCTCGCCATTGACGACGATGATGTCAAAGAGATTCCACACGTCACGATAGGCGAGCGTCCCCATACCCTTATTATATAGTTGTAACATAGGGGTGTAGTAGTCAGCCGGCTTCGTCTGCTCTGGATGATTCTGCACACCGAGGCCTTCGCGTACACTGGGGCTGATGGGGTCATCGTTGAAGTCTCCCATCATGATCACTTTGCTGCCTGGGAAGAGCGTATAGAGCGAGTCCGCAACGCTACGCATCGTCTTAGCAGCAGCCATACGACGATGCAGAGAGACCGCCTCACCACCGCTACGTGAGGGCCAGTGACCCACGAGGACATGTACGATCTCGCCGTCGATGAGTCCCGAGGCATAGACCACATCTCGTGTCTTGATCCACGGCTCATTAGGTATCTCTACAGCTCTGGCGCCTGATGCAAAGACCTTATAAACCTCTGGCTGGTAGAGTATAGCGCAGTCTATGCCACGACGATCAGGCGAGTCGTAGTGTACGATATCGTAGTGCTTGTCCCGTAGCGACTCCTCGGCGATCAGATCCTCGAGGACGCCTCTATTCTCTATCTCGGACACCCCGATGATTGCAGGCCCATTGCCACCGATGAGTGAGATCACGTGAGACATGTTGCGGAGCTTGTGCTGGTAGCGCTCGGGCGTCCAGCGATTGGCTCCCTCGGGGAGAAACTCCTCGTCATTGTTCTCCTGATCGATGGTGTCAAAGAGGTTCTCCAAGTTATAGAATGCGACCGTCACCCGCTGAGGCGTGGTGCTCTGCTGTGCAGATATGATCCCAAAGGAGAGAGCGAGTAGGGCGATCAGCCAGCCCCATCTATTATATTGTGTGCTATGTGTCATAAGTTAATCGTTTAATTATTAGGGTACGCTTTCACAAAAGTACTGATAAATGTCGGATTACCCAAGGCCTCACCTATAAAGCTTCAGTTAAGGCCGCGACAGAAGGTGCGATCTCACTGGCGAGATCACGTCAGGTGGTAGATCAGTCGGTCGATAAGCACAAAAAAAGACCCCGCAATAGTCATCGCGAGGTCTCAAAATCGTATCAGAGTGGTGCCACCAGGAATCGAACCGGGGACACAAGGATTTTCAGTCCTTTGCTCTACCAACTGAGCTATGGCACCGTCTTTTCTGCGTTTTGGTGATGCAAAGGTACGACAACTTTTTGAATTGACCAAACGATGGTGCAATCAAGCTTATTTTGTATCTTTGCGAGTAGTAACATAGCACAAATAGCATGGTGGACTTGACATCACACTACGGAGGTATCGTCCTTCGCAATCCAATCATAGCTGGCAGCTCGGGCCTCACAGCCTCACTCCAGCAGGTTAAGGCGTTAGCACAGGCTGGCGCAGGCGCAGTAATACTTAAGTCGCTCTTTGAGGAGCAGATAGAAGCGACGGCTTTGCAAGCTGAGGCGGAGATGACCACTTCTTATCCAGAGGGGCTGGACTACATGCTACACTACACGCGCCAGCATGAGGTAGAGAAGTATCTAGACCTGATCCGTGAGGCTAAGCAGACTATTGACATCCCCGTCATCGCCAGTATCAACTGTTATCGTGGTGGCGAGTGGCTCTCTTTTGCCCGGAGCATAGAGGAGGCAGGCGCCGACGCGCTCGAGCTCAACGTGATGCGCATCGAGACGGATCCTGCACAGCGTGGTAGTGATCTAGAGAAGGAGCTGGTAGATCTAGCTATCTCGATCACCCGTACTGTACAGATCCCTGTCGTCTTCAAGATCTCAGACCGCTTTACCAATATTCTTTACCTGGCACAGGAGCTGGTCAAGAGTGGCGTCAAGGGCTTGACCTGCTTTAACAAGAGCTGGCAGACCGATATCAATATAGATACCCTAGAGATCGTCCAGGGGCCTGTCATCTCGACGGGCCACGAGCTGTACAACACGCTGAAGTATACGGGGCTCCTCACTGGCAAGCTCCCTCAGCTCGCTGTCTCAGCCTCGGGAGGTGTCATGGACTACGCCGGCATCGTCAAGAGTCTCCTCGTCGGGGCTAGCTCTGTACAGGTTGCCTCGGCTCTATATCAGCACGGGGTACCCCATCTGACGAAGATGCTCGAGGAGCTTACACAGTGGATGACTCAGCATGGATACAGATCTATCGATGAGTTTAGAGGTAACCTCAACGCCTCTAAGCAGTCAGACCAAGAGCTCTACATGCGCTCGCAGTTTATGCGTTACTTCAGTAATAAGGCATAAGGTCAAAGCTTAGACACATACATACTAACAACATATTTACTAACTCAAATATCACAAGAACTATGAACAAACTATCTATCACAGCGGGCATCGTAGCCGTGGCTCTCTCCCTATCTAGTTGTGGAGATCTAAATCGAACACTCCTCGGTGCTGGCGCTGGTACAGCCGTAGGTGCTGGTCTAGGTGCTGGTATCGGTAAGGTCGCCGGCAATACGGGCGCTGGTGCCGCTATCGGTGCCGTCGTAGGCGGTGCTGCTGGTGCACTCATCGGTAACCGTATGGAGAAGCAAAAGAAGGAGCTCGAGCAGCAGCTACCCGAGGGTACGCAAGTCGAGACCGTCAATGAGGGACAGGCTATCAAGGTCGTCTTCGACAGCGGTCTACTCTTTAACACGAGCTCTAGCACGCTGAGCTCTTCTTCTCGCAACGATCTCCGCAAGTTCGCTGACAACCTGAACAAGAACCATGACACCGTCCTAGAGATCATCGGTCACACCGATAGTTCGGGCAATGATCGTATCAACGATCCGCTCTCACTGAACCGTGCTAAGAGCGTCCGCGACTTCCTCGAGGGTCAGGGTGTCTCCTCTACACGTATGAAGTACGAGGGACGTGGTAGCCATGAGCCTGTAGACACGAATGCAACCGCTGAGGGTAAGCGCAAGAACCGTCGTGTAGAGGTCTTCATCCTACCTAGCCAGAAGATGATCGAAGATGCTAAGGCTGGTACGCTGAAGTAGTCTCTCTTTCCCAAAACGCATCACGCTCTCGAACTCTCTCAGGGCGTGGTGCGTCTCTTTTTCACCCATTCTCTCACCACCATTCATAGACAGAGCTATATGCCTCACTTCCTACAACTGATCTCTACGACTATCCTGCTCACCCTAGCTCTCTTCTCCTGCAGTGCTACCGGCAAGCAACATACTCAGACACCTGTGCCGCTGGAGGCCTCCTTCGAGGTCGTGGATACGACGCGGGTCAACGAAGTGACAGCACAGCCCTATCCGATGGTTGAGATTCCCGAGAATGTACGGGAGCCACTAGAGCGGGCGCACTATGCCCTGAAGCACTTCTTCGACCGCTGGCCAGAGGCTGCCATGGAGCAGGTGATCGACTCCGCTGCCATGGAGCAGGGATTTGTGGACTACCTATATGTATATAGCAATATGCCTGCAGGGAGTGTCACCCAGGAGGACTTACTCCGCCCGCTCAAACTGATGCGTGGCAAAGCTCTGAGCGAGGCTCTACGGCTCTACACCAAGTACCTTTATGAGAGCAGATCGCCTCTGAAGAATCACAAACTCTATATCCAAGCCCTGCAGTGGGCCACCACAGCACCACAGGTAGAGTATGTAGACCAAGTGGTCTATAAAGACATGCTATCTATCGTGTCGCAAAACCAAGTCGGTACGCCTGCCTCAGACTTTACTATGATCCTAGCACAGCCAGCAGCAGAGGGCTACACCTTTGCCGACACAACGCTCTACGCACTACGTAGCAAACCCAAGGTGGTCATCTTCTACACCCCCGGATGTGATCGCTGTACGCATCTACTGGAGGAGGTGACTCACGACCAGATATTACAACGAGCTAATCAAGCTGGCAAGGTGGAGATACTCTACGTCTCGCTTGTCTACGAGCGTAGCGAGTGGGAGCAGGGCCTCTCGGCGCTACCACCCTTTGGTACACCCGCCTTCAATGGGGATCTGCGGCTCCTCGAGGAGTCACTCTATGACCTAGCTACCACGCCTGTCATATATGTTGTCTCCTCCGATGGTATCGTGCTACAGCGGGAGGCTTCGCTTGCAGAGGTCAGGCACTACGTTTCTACACTTTAATCTATGACTCTATGAAGGGTATCATACTAGCAGGCGGTACGGGTAGCAGACTCTATCCACTGACCAAGTCTGTCAGTAAGCAGCTCCTGCCGGTCTACGACAAGCCGATGATTTACTATCCGCTCTCTACGCTGATGCTAGCGGGCATTCGCGATATCCTGATCATCAGCACGCCACAGGATCTGCCGAGCTTCGAGCGCCTCCTAGGCGATGGCTCCGCTTTTGGTATCGAGCTAACGTATGCCGAGCAGCCTCGTCCTGAAGGCTTGGCGCAAGCTTTTATCATAGGACGGGATTTCATCGGTACGGACGATGTCTGTATGGTCCTTGGCGACAATCTCTTTCACGGAGCCAGCTTTGCTGCACAACTAGCTGCAGCTCGGGACAACGTCACCCAGCATCGCCTCGCCACCATCTTCGGCTATCCCGTTTCCGACCCGACACGCTATGGCGTCGTCGCTCTAGATGCCAGTGGCAAGCCTACAGATATAGAGGAGAAGCCTCAGCATCCCAAGAGCAATCTAGCCGTCGTGGGTCTTTACTTCTATCCAAATGATGTGGTTCAAGTGGCGCAAAGCATCACCCCCTCGGAGCGTGGGGAGCTAGAGATCACAGCGGTCAATGACTACTACCTGCAGCAACAGCAGCTCTCCGTCATATCCCTCGGACGTGGCTTCGCATGGCTCGATACGGGTACCCATGAGGCGCTCATGGAGGCGACCAACTATGTCAGTGTCATACAGAAGCGTCAGGGACTGGGGATCGCCTGTCTGGAGGAGATCGCCTTTCATCAGGGCTGGATCACGCTCGCTCAGCTGCAAGCCGCTGCCGATCAGCAACGAGGTAGCACCTACGGCCAGTACCTCGCCAGCATCAAGGGGTAGCCGAATAGACTGTCATAGGAATGCAAACTGTCAGCACGCACGAAGCCTCGTAGCGTGCTGATTTCGTTATATATACGAGTTCCAAAAGTAGTTCCACTTTTGGAACTTTTTAGTTCCAAGGGAGGAACTTTCGAGTTCCAGCGGAGGTACTTTTTAGTTCCAGCGGAGGAACTATCTGAAAACTCCGCCCTAAATCTCTGCCTTCTCACCTCTAATCTCTGACTTCTAGTTTCTACCCTCTAATCTCTTTTTCGTACCTTTGATGCGTTAATTAGACTACACGCCTAACAACTATGATGGACTCTATCAAGCAAATATATAAGATCGGTCACGGACCGAGCAGTAGCCATACGATAGCTCCTATGCGAGCCTCGAAGATGTTTCTGACGCAAATCAAGGAGCTACCCGTGGAGCGTATCGAAGTGACCCTTTATGGGAGCCTTGCTGCTACCGGCAAGGGGCACATGACGGACCAAGCGATACTCTCTGTGCTCAACCCAGTCCACCCGACGACGATCCTCTGGGAGCCTCGTGTGGAGCTCACCTTTCACCCGAACGGGATGAGGTTTGTCGCCTTTGACAAGGAGGGCAAGGAGCTCAAGGAGTTCAAGGTTTACAGCATCGGTGGCGGTACGCTCGCCAATGAGAACTTCAACGAGCAGGTCACGACGCCGGTCTACGAACTCTCGACGATGGCTGACATTATGGATTATCTGGACCAGCGAGGCCTCTCTTACTGGGAGTACGTCGAGCGCTGCGAGGGACCCGATATATGGGACTACCTCGCTGAGGTATGGGAAGTGATGAAGCAGAGTGTGCAAGAGGGACTGGCTGCCGAAGGTGTCCTGCCGGGAGGCCTGCGTCTGCGTCGCAAAGCGGCCGACACGCTGGTCAAGTCTCTGAGCTACAAGGATAGCGTCCGGACTCGTGGTATGGTCTACTCCTACGCCTTGGCGGTGAGTGAGCAAAACGCTGCTGGCGGACGGGTCGTCACAGCGCCCACCTGCGGTTCGTGTGGTGTCATGCCAGCGGTACTTCTGTATCTACAGGAGACGCGCGGCTTCCGTGATGAACGTATCCTGCGTGCCTTGGCTACGGCGGGACTCTTTGCCAATGTGGTGCGTACGAACGCTTCGATCAGTGGCGCTGAGGTGGGCTGTCAGGGCGAGGTGGGTGTCGCTTGCGCTATGGCTGCTGCGGCGGCTAGTCAGCTCTTCGGCGGGACGCTCCATCAGATCGAGTATGCGGCCGAGATGGGCTTGGAGCACCACTTGGGGCTTACTTGTGATCCAGTCTGTGGATTAGTTCAGATCCCCTGTATCGAGCGCAATGCTTTTGCGGCTAGCCGTGCGCTGGATGCGAATACCTATGCCAACTTTACCGATGGCCGTCACCGTGTGAGCTTTGATCAGGTGGTCGCAGCCATGCACCAGACGGGTAAGGACCTGCCGAGCCTCTACAAAGAGACGGCTGAGGGTGGACTTGCTCTCCTTCACGAGAAGTACGGTGGCAAGATCCTCATCGAGGACTAAGCCAGCTCACCTGATGAATCAACAGCGACATACGGATCAGCGCACCCGTACCATCTATCGGGTGACACTGGTGGGCGCTTTGATCAACGTAACGCTCACGCTCCTCAAGCTCGTCGTGGGCTTCGTCGGGCATAGTGTTGCTTTGATCGCTGATGCTGTACATTCGCTCTCAGACTTCTGCACGGATGTTATCGTGACGCTCTTTGTGGGCATTGCGGGCAAGCCTAGAGATACTAAGTATCGCTATGGATATGGTAAGTATGAGTCGATAGCTACGCTCATCATAGCGACTGTGCTGATGGGGATCGGCATCTCTATGCTGCTCAAGAGTGGGGAGGCGATCTATCTCTTCTTTGCCTCTGGGGTTGTTCCGAAGAAGCCTTCGCTCTGGGCGGCTATCATCGCTTTTGTCTCAATTCTATCGAAGGAGTGGCTCTTTCGCTATACCAAAGGGGTCGCTGAGCGGGTGCATAGTAATACGGTGCTGGCGAATGCGTGGCATCATCGCACGGACGCTTACTCCTCTATCGCTGTCCTCGTGGGTGTCCTGGGGGCAGCCTTGCTGGGCAATAAGTGGGCTATCCTCGACCAAGTGGCTTGTGCGGGTGTCAGTTTCTTTATCGTCTGGGCGGGTGCCCAGCTCATCTCGACTCCTTGGCGTGAGCTGACTGAGCATAGTCTCTCCGAGGAGGAGCAGCAGACGATCCTAGATATTATCGAGGCCGAGTACCCAGGGCATCATCCGCACAATCTCAATACCCGTAGCTTAGGCTCTGCCGTTGCCATCGAGGTGGACATTTACCTGCCTGACGAGACGCCTGTCATCCTCGCTCACGAGCGGGCTACCCACATAGAGAACAAGCTCAAGGAGCACTACGGCGAGCACACTCATGTGGTAGTGCATGTGGAGCCGATGGCGATTATGAATACAGATCACGAATAGCCAAAGGCTAGAACTAAGTCAAACAACCTTCCCATGAAAGCAACCATCCGGATAGTCAATGCACACTTCTACTCCTATATAGGAGCGCTCCCCGAGGAGCAGGTGCTGGGCAATAGATACATCGTCAACCTCACGGCTACTTACGATGCGACCCAAGCGGTCCAGAGCGACGATGTGGCCGATGCGGTGAGCTACGCAGACCTCTACAATGTGGTAGCGGACAAGATAGGCCACTCTCGGGATAATCTCCTCGAGTATGTCGCTGGACAGATACTTACGGAGATCCTAACTAACTACAAGCTGGTGGACAGTTGCGAGATAACCATCCAGAAAGCGATCCCGCCTATCGAAGGAATCATCGAAGCTGCCAGCGTCACGCTCGCAGCTAGTCGCGAAGACGACAAGTAACGGGTTACTTCTTTTGACCCTCTAGGCGACTCTGCAGTGCGTACATCTCGTCACGCAGTTGCGCTGCCTCGACGAAGTTGAGCTCTTTGGCGGCGGCATACATTTGCTTGCGCACCTGCTCGATCAGCTCTGGAAGCTTGTCCTGCGTGAGGTACTCAGCAACAGGCGAGGCGACAGCTATCTCTTCCTCGACATAAGCTTCGGCTTGTGCCGAGGATTTTGTTGTTACATAACCCTCCTGCGAGAGCGCATTCGTTCGCTTGCTCACCACCTGTGTCGGAGTAATGTGATGCCCCTCATTGTAGGCAATCTGCTTAGCACGGCGGCGGTTGGTCTCGTCGATAGTCGCCTGCATGCTGTCGGTGATGCTGTCTGCGTAGAAGATGACCAGCCCGTGTACGTTGCGGGCGGCACGTCCTGCCGTCTGGGTGAGCGAGCGGTGCGAGCGGAGGAAGCCCTCCTTGTCCGCATCCAGTATAGCGACGAGCGAGACTTCGGGAAAGTCCAGTCCCTCACGTAAGAGGTTGACTCCGACCAAGACATCGTAAGCACCCTCACGCAGACTGTCCATAATCTGGATACGCTCCAGCGTGTCCACATCGCTGTGTATGTAGGCGCACTTGATGCCCGCCCGTATGAGGTAGTCGCTCAGCTCCTCCGCCATACGCTTCGTCAGGGTCGTGACCAGCGTCCGCTCGTTGCGCTCCGTGCGTATGACGATCTCCTCCATCAGATCGTCTACCTGATGCTCCGTGGGGCGTATCTCGATGGGTGGGTCCAGTAGTCCCGTGGGACGTATCACCTGCTCGACCACCACGCCCTCGCTCATGTTGAGCTCGTAGTCGGCCGGCGTGGCGCTGACGTAGATCACTTGGTTCGTCAGATTGACAAACTCGCTAAACTCCAACGGTCTATTGTCCAAAGCCGCTGGCAGACGAAAGCCATACTCGACCAAGGTGGTCTTGCGCGCTTTGTCTCCGCCATACATCGCTCGTATCTGCGGTATCGACACGTGGCTCTCGTCGATGACTAGGAGGTAGTCATCGGGAAAGTAGTCCATCAAGCAGAAGGGGCGTTCGCCCGGCTTGCGACCGTCGAAGTAGCGCGAGTAGTTTTCAATGCCCGAGCAGTAGCCCACCGCCTTGATCATTTCCAAGTCATAAGAGACTCGCTCGTAGAGTCGCTTCGCCTCAAAGAGATGTCCCTCGCGCTCCAGCTCGGCCGTGCGGTCGCCCAGATCTTTCTTGATCTCCACGATGGCACGTTGCGTCTGCTCCTCCGTCGTTACAAAGAGGTTGGCGGGGTAGATGCGTAGGTTGTCCAGCGTCCCCTGGCTCTCCGCCGAGACCGGGTCAATGATGGTGATCCGATCGATCTCATCGTCCCACAGCTCAATGCGGTAAGCCACTCCCTCGAAGGACTCGATGGCGGGAAAGATATCGATCGTATCTCCCTTCACCCGAAAGGAGCCACTCACGAAGTCCGCCTTATTATTGACATAGTAAGACTCCGCCAGGCGTCGCATCAGCGCGTCCCGCTCGATCTGCATGCCCACCTCCAGCTTGATGATCTTATTCTCGAAGTCATTCGGATTGGCCATACCGTAGATGCAGGAGACCGAGGCGACCACAATCACGTCGCGACGACCCGAGAGAAGCGAAGCGGTCGCACGCAGTCGTAGCTTGTCCAGCTCCGCATTGATCGCCATGTCCTTCTCTATATAGGTATCCGTATTGATCAGATAAGCCTCCGGCTGGTAGTAGTCGTAGTAGGAGACGAAGTACTCCACCGCATTGTTGGGGAAGAACGCCTTGAACTCGCTGTACAGCTGCGCCGCCAACGTCTTGTTGTGGCTAATGACCAGCGTCGGTCGATCCACCTGCTGGATCACATTGGCGATGGTAAAGGTCTTACCCGAGCCCGTCACACCGAGGAGCGTCTGATGAGGCAACCCATCACGCACTCCCTGCGAAAGCTGAGCAATAGCCTCCGGCTGGTCGCCCGTCGGCTTATACTTTGAGGTTAATTGGAAGGACATGACACCTACTTGGTTCTACCGCTGTCCGTGCTTCTGCTTGGTCTCTAGGTACTTACTGTCGAGAGCCCAAGTCAGCCTAGGCTCTAGGGATATAACCTTGCGATACCACGCCTCTGCCTGCGTCTGCTCGCCGACGCCTACGTAGCACTCCGCAATCTGGACCAGGAGATTCAGGTAAAGCCACGACCCCTTGCTCTTGCCCTGCGAAACCATCGCACGCTCAGCACGAAGAAAGTAGTCAATAGCGCCACGCTTCGCATCCCCCTTGAAGAAAGCTGGCGCAAAGTACTGCGCATTGCCTCGCTGGATCAGGCCGATGACATTCTGCCGGTTCATCTTGATCGAACGATTCATCAGACTGATGCTCTTATTGCCCACGAGTGCTGCTCGGAGCCACGATATGCCGATACGATAAGTGTAGTAAGCCGATAGATAGGCGGTCATCTCAGCGGTCTTGTAGTCACACTCGATGAGATAGTCCACATGAGCCTTGTAGCGCTTGAGGTATTGCTCTGCCTCGCTGTTTTTGTCGCGTAGGATGCACTCAGCGATGTAGCCATACTCATACTCGACCAGCTCGGCAATGCGAGCGTAGCTCTTGTTTGGCTCAGCGTGCATACGGTCTATGACCCGCTTCCAGCTGTTGACGTCACGCTTCACATAAGCCTCGTAGACCTGCTTTTGGTCTGCCGTCTGTGCCCAGCTACTCCCAGCTCCCAAGAGGAGCACGAAGAGCAAAAGTCCCAATATCTGTCTTTGTCTCATACGATTATTATCTGTCTAAGGATTAACGAAACGACCCGTGCTATGACTGCTACCTGCCAACGGTCTCAGTCTCTTCCCGAGCCCTTACATCCCCAAAGATACAAAACCTCATGCGAAGCGACAAAGCCCTCGGGTCGCTAGCCTTCGCAGTGAGGGGCTAGCCTTAGTCGTTCTCTACGACGAAGCCGAGAGCGGCGAGCGCAGGACGGACGGAGGCGGGGACGCCTCGCACGGTGTAGTCGCGTGGCTCGTAGGGGTGCTGGTAGTGGACGCGTTGCTGCTCGAAGGTGTCGGGCGTGGCAACCAGTCGGCGCATGATAGCTGGCAAGTCGAGCGTGTGAAGCATCGCACGCCAAGGCATCTGCCACGGCTCGCATCCCGAGAGGTCTAGGTATGGTTCCGCCAAGGGACGAGGGTGTGCCAGCGCTATGCGCTCCTCACTGAGACCAAAGAAGTCGCACAGGTGACGCAAACTCTGCACAGCGCCTTGCGCCTTACCATGTACCGAGAAGCCCGCAATGTGTGGTGTGCCGATGAAGACACGGTCTAGTAGTGCCTGCGCTATGTGTGGCTCGCCTTCCCAGCAGTCGATCACGGCTCCTGAGACCGCCTTGTCGTCTATCGCACGTACCAGTGCAGCGGTATCCACGACAGCTCCACGACAAGCGTTGATCAACCAAGGTCGTTGCTGAGCACTTCGCAAGAAAGCGTCATCGACCAAGTGATAGGTTGGGTATGCGCCCCCCTTAGTCAGAGGCACGTGGCAGGTAATGATCGTAGCCGATGAGAGGAGCGTCTCTAGCTCTACGTAGCTACCTCGTAGAGCCGGCATAGCCTCCGCAAGGTAGGGACGTGGGAGCCCTTTGCTGTCCAGCTCCTCCAGATAGCTCTGCCAGTCGGGGTGCTCATCGTAAGCCGCCACGAGAGGCGGGTCGTAGAGGAGCGTTCGTATGCCGAGCGCTTTGGCACGCTGATAGATCCGTCCGCCTGTATGTCCCGTACCAATGATGCCGAGCGTTATATCCTCAGGGGCCAAACCCTCCTCTAAGGCGATACGAGCGATCGCCGTCAGGACATATTGCGCTACGGAAGCAGCGTTGCACCCAGGAGCATTGTACCAACGAATGCCTGCCTCACGGCAGTAGTCGGTGTCTATATGGTCAAAGCCCGCTGTCGCTGAGGTGATCAGACGTACAGCACTACCCTCCAGTAGTGCTCGGTCACAGCGCGTCACGCTACGGATCATTAGCGCATCGGCCTCGGCAACCGCATCGGCCGTTATCTCACCGCTCGGCAAGTAGTGCGCCTCGACTCCGAGGGGCATGCCGTCGGCCATGTAGGGGATAGAACTATCTACGACTATTCGCAGGGACATATATAGCTACTTAATATAAAGACTTAGACTCCGCACATCTAACGAGTAGCCCTTTGTAGAGGGACGCACGGAAGTGTCTATCGGGAGGGTGTCCGTTGTGTCAAAGGTTACAGGGACGTGGTTTTAACGGGGACGGACGCACGACCGTGCGTCCCTACAAATCGTTACTCGTCTCATCTGGCTAGTCGATTTGCAAACCTGAGTACAGAGGAAGGTGACTAGATCTACGCTCCCCATCGTGGGGGAAGTCTAGTCACCTTCGCTGTTAGTTATGCGTTGCTGAGAGCTACGATTACCTGAGACTGTTGCATAAAGGCGAATCGCTGTGTTGCTTTCGGGATTCGGCTTCGGTCACATACGTAGGTATGCTCCCTTCAGACCTCACCCTCAGCGCCTTGCGCTTCATCCTTTCTGCAAAGTCTAGACAATCTTGCAGGCAAGATTGTGAGACTGTTGACTTTTGCAACAGTCTCTACTTGATCACGCCGAGCTCTTTGCCAATCTTGATAAAGGCAGCGATCGCCTTGTCGAGGTGCTCACGCTCGTGAGCTGCTGAGAGCTGTACACGGATACGAGCCTCGCCCTTCGGTACGACTGGATAGTAGAAGCCAGTCACATAGATACCCTCCTCGAGAAGACGAGCAGCGTAGCGCTGAGATAGGGGAGCGTCGTAGAGCATCACCGCGCAGATAGCGCTCTGTGTAGGCTTGATATCAAAGCCCGCAGCGAGCATCTTATCACGGAAGTACTTGACATTCTCCATCAGCTTGGCATGTAGCGAGTCATCCTCCTCCAGCATCTTGAAGACCTCAAGACCAGCACCGACTACTGCGGGGGGCAATGAGTTGGAGAAGAGGTAAGGTCTAGAGCGCTGACGTAGTATCTCGACGATCTCCTTAGGACCAGCCGTAAAGCCACCGATAGCACCGCCGAAAGCCTTGCCCAGCGTACCCGTGTGGATGTCGATACGGTCGAAGCAGTCAAACGCCTCAGCGACACCACGACCTGTCTTGCCGACGACACCAGCCGAGTGGCACTCATCGACCATGACGAGCGCATCGTACTTGTCAGCGAGGTCGCAGATCTTATCCATAGGAGCTACGTTGCCGTCCATACTGAAGACACCGTCCGTGACGATGATGCGGAAGCGCTGCTCCTGAGCCTCCTGAAGGCACTTCTCGAGCTCCTCCATATTGGCATTAGCGTAGCGATAGCGCTTAGCCTTGCAGAGACGTACGCCATCGATGATGGAAGCGTGGTTCAGCGAGTCGCTAATGATCGCATCCTCTGGGCCAAAGAGAGGCTCGAAGACACCGCCATTAGCATCAAAGCAAGCAGCGTAGAGGATCGCATCCTCCGTGTGGAAGTAGTGAGCGATAGCCTGCTCGAGCTGCTTGTGGATATCTTGCGTACCGCAGATGAAGCGTACGCTACTCATGCCGTATCCGTGCGAGTCCATCATATCCTTAGCAGCCTTGATAAGGCGAGGATTGTCAGATAGACCTAGATAGTTGTTAGCGCAGAAGTTCAAGACATCCTTGCCCCCCTGTACCTTGATGGCAGCCGTCTGAGGGGTGATGATAATGCGCTCCTCCTTGTAGAGACCCGCATCCTTAGTGTCCTGGATCTCCTTGGTGAGGAAGTTCTTCAGTTCTTTGTACATGATATTGTGTGGTAAAGTTATTAGACAAGAGTGGGTGAGCCAAGCGTGGCTCGATAGGTCTCTTACTCCTCAGCGGGCGTCTCGCTAGCCTCGCTAGTCTCCTCAGGCGCAGGCTCCGAGAAGTCGGTCAGCCCCGTCTCTACGAGGATATTGTACCAGCGGAAGATCTTCTTGATATCGTTGTCGTGGACACGCTGGCGGTCGTACTCAGGGAGTACCTCTGCAAAGAGGTCGAAGTAAGCCTCCTTGCCACTAAGGCTCTTGAGGTCTACCGGCTTGCCCTCGTACTTGTCGAGGAGCGTCTGTAGGATCACGCGCAGTGGCGTCTCCTCGGTCGTCGTGTAGATCGATATATCGCCTAGCGATACGACACGATCGGAGGCGTAAGCGGGGATACGACGCTTCGTCTCTAGATCCTCGACGATGATACTATTCTTGGTGTGGGTCAGGAGCTTAAAGAGTCCTGGCTTGCCTGAGATGGATAAGATTTCTTTGAGCATAAACTATACTATGTGGCGAAAGCCCCCAAGGCTCTCATTATATCATCTGCAAAGATACGAAATTAGAGATTAGAGGATAGAGGTTAGAAGTTAGAGATTAGAAGTTAGAGATTAGAAGTTAGAAGTTAGAGATTAGAGGCTAGAGATTAGAGATCCTAGCTTCACTAGGAGCACTAGTGCCACTAGGAGCACTAGAGCCACTAGTGCTAACGGCCAAAAGCCAAAAGCCAAAAGCCAAAAGCTAACAGCCAGCCCCCTCCTGGCGACCCAATAGCAGTGCTTAGTCTAGTCGAGGCTTCACCCAGCTGTCTAGGCGTGAGGTGAAGTGCAGCCCTGGGATGGTCCGCTCGGGGTGATCTACTTGTAGGGTGCTCAGTAGCGTATAGTTCGTCGCGTCTAGCGCATAGTAGCTTGTGACATCGGCTGTGGAGACCTTGAGGGTGTAGCTGTCTAGGTCGTTGCCGATGATGGTGAGATCCTCACGGAGCGGATCCCATGAGGGGATCTCTAGGCGACAGGGGCGATAGCCCTCACGCTCGATCAGATAGAGCTGATGATCTCGAGTAGAGATGAGACCGATATGTCGGCGACTCGGCAGCTCCCAGACGAAGGCTTCGGCAGCCTCCACGCCTTCGGGCAGGTCAATAGCTCGCAGGTAAGGCTTGCCAGCCATTTGCTTGAGGTGAAAGAGCTTACCACGCTGATCAATGAGGAGGTAGCCGTTGTCATATTCCTTTTGCGCAGTGGCATTGCCTGCTATGCGCTGTGCGGGGAAGGCGAAGCCTTTCTCCTGAAAGAGCTTCGTATAGAGATCACTTTTCGCCTTGTCGATCTGATTGCTCTTCATATCGACGAACTCGATCGCTTGCCCTGTGATGCGAAAGAGATCTTCGGGCATCTCTAGCTTGACTCTTCGTGAGGCACTCTCTAGGAGTGGGTAGAGCGCCACGGCAGGCGCAGCGAGGGTGCGTGGCGAACAGCGGAAGGTGACTGCACCCCGCTGTATAAGCTGCGGGGTCACCGCCTCTCCATAGAGCGTGTCGGGTAGGCGACCATCGGTCAGAAGCTGACGGTAGTAGAAGGTGGGGAGCAGGCTATCGACCTCCTCACGACTATACTGTCCACCCTGACCACTACGGTAGGTCATCGTACCCTCGTCGTGATCTGTGATGATGAAGTCGCCTAGGAGCTGACTGTAGATGGTGAATGGCTCACGGCTCGCATCGGCTCGGAGGTAGTTGTACCACCAGGGGATCTGCCAGATGATGAGTAGTGCTACGGTGATGTATAGGAGTATTGTGGCTATGCGCTTCATAGTAGTCTAGTCTTGTCTCCCCTCTTTGAAGCGGCTCACAGAGAGCCATACTAGTGTCGAGGAGAGGATGGTGTAGATAAGTAGCGTAGGCAGGAAGGGTGCGTAAGCTCCTGCTGTGGGGGTGATGAAGTTGATGCGTATCAAGAGTACAGCGACTAGGGTGTAGAGGATGCGTCTACGCCAAGTGGGCTCTAGGAGTATCCAGCTCATCAGGAGGTAGCCGAGGAAGCCCGCCAAGATCCAGGGCAATGTAGCGGAGAGGACATAGGCGAGGAGTTCGTAAGCTAAGACTCCTTGCAGTCCGAAGAAGAGGACACCCAAATATAATAGGGTGTGCCATAGCAGTAGTGTCACCCCGCAGGCGAGCATCTGGTAGGTCGAGCGGAGTGGTGACTGGGGCAGGTGCAGGGTGAGCTTGAGGCTACGACGAGAGAGCTCTGGCGCAAACTGAGCGATGGCACAGAGCAAGCCTAGGATGAGGGGTACGTAGCGCATACTCTCTACGAAGACTACTCCCTTCTGTATCATCACGAGCCAGATATGGTCAGCGCCTTGTAGTGCGATGGCTCGATGTATGCGTATTACGCCGTAGAGCGGTACGGCTAGTGCGACGAGTGTCGATAGCAGTGCGTATAGTCGGAGCTTGAGCCACTCCTTATATATTATAGAGGCAAACATATAGATAGCGTTAATACTTACCGGTAAGTCCTATGAAGGCATCTTCGAGCGTTGTCTCGTGTGCTGTGAGATCTTGGTAGGATACACCAGCCTGAGTGAGTCGCTCAGCGACCTCTGGCATGGGGAGAAATGAGTAGCACTCCCCACGTCTGTGGTGCGCCTCGAAGTGGTACAGTCCGTCGATCTCAGGGAGAGGACGATCGTCCGTGAGGGTGCATCTGTAGAGGCGCCCCTCGTTTAGGATCTCAGCAACTGGGCGCTGCAGGAGTATAGAGCCGTAGTCCATGATGATGCAGTCATCGATCAGGCGCTCCATATCCTGGATAATGTGGGAGGTGAGGAAGATCGTGGTGCCCTGCTCCTTGGCATAGTGATGCAGGTAGTCTACAAAAAGCCTTCGATAGCCTGGGTCTAGTCCCATTGAGAAGTCATCGAGGATGAGTAGCTTGGGGTTTTGCGCTAGGAGCAGTCCGAGAGCGACCTGCGAGCGCTGGCCACAAGACATGCGACTGAGGTGCTGCCTCTCGGTGACCTTGAGTAGCTCCATCAACTCGTAGTAAGCCTCCCTACGCCACTTCGGATAGAAAGGTGCGTAGAAGCGCTCTATCTGCCGTATAGTCATAAAGCTATACTGGACGTGCCCCTCGATGAGCAGCCCGATGTCTTGTCTCAGTCGGTCAGGCATGCGGGTGATATCTTCGCCTAGGATACGACAGACACCCGACTTAGGGCGGAGAAAGCCACTGAGGATATTGATTGTGGTGGTCTTGCCGGTACCGTTCTTGCCAAGCAGACCGAGGATGCGACCACGAGGCACGGCAAAGGATAGATCACGGTAGATCAGTCGCTTGCCGTAGTAGTGGGTCAGGTTGTGACACTCGATTAAGTTGTCCATGTTAGTTAAGTGATATAAGGGATGGGCCGACTACATTTATAGGAAGAGGAAGAGCAGTGGTACCGCCAGTCCGATCAGTAGGAGGATGCCACCACGACCTATGAGCCCACGCCGCCCAGGCACGATGAGTAGTCCCGTGAGGGTGATGAGTATGAGTCCGAGGGCTAGCACATCAGCGACGATCGTCCACCAGCGCCCTGGATTGTAGTGTAGGCGTGTCATAGAGCTGATGAGCGGGCGTCGCTCGATCGACTCGTAGACGGCTACCCCCGTTGAGGTGTCGAGGAGTAGGGTGGCACGTCCCTTGAGGAAGACTTTGAGCGTATGATCGTCTGGGTAGTAGTGCTTGGTATAGCTACCCGACAGGTCTATCTCGTCTAGGAGCTTACGGACGGCTGGCGCATCAAGGCGTCCAGCAGCTTGTAGCTCTTCTAGCGGGATCTGATACTCTCGCTGGGTGATGATGTAGTGTGGATTGATCGAGTCTCGGTGGTTCATGTAGAGACCCGATAGGGCATAGATGAATATAAGTGTAGCAAGTAGGTAGGAGAGGTCACGGTGTAGTAATCTACTCCAGCGACGCACGCTCCTGCCTACTTTCTTGAAGTTTACTTTCATAGAGTCTTGTCAGTTCCAGATGTGGGTTACTGCTGCTCTATCTTATAGCTTGTAGCATTGATGTGGTAAAAGGAAAGGTATGCCTTGCCCTCCTGAGCTTCGCGCTCAGCGATCTGCTTGCGAAAGTCTGCGATACGGGCCTCAGGCGTGTCAGCCGTTTCGCCACGAGCCTTCTTCTCATTGGCGCAGCCTGCCTTACCCTCGCCATGCTCTTTGGCGGCTTGAGCTTTGAGCTGCTCCTCCCAGTTTTGCAGATAAGCCTCGTCGATACGATCCTCGACAAGCTGTCCTGTGACGGTGACTATGCTGTTGATACACTCCTGAGCAAAGGCGCCCATCTCCTCACTAGCCTCAGCGCGGATCACCTTGGTGTCGTCGCTACCCATGAGGAAGGCTTTCTTAGCTCCATGCTTGCAGAGGTGGGTGCAGATGCCCTGCACGGTAACCGTCTGACCAACGAGACTATCGGCAGAGGCGAGGAGTGCGTCCACATCCATATAGGTCGGAGCCTCCGTCTCTGCGGTTGCAGTCTGATCTTGCTTTTGCTTATTGCACCCGATGAGGACGATGGAGAGTAGTGCTGCGAGGAGCACGAGAGATAGTTTGTTGTTCATACTGCTTGGGTGTGAAAACTATGCTTTGAGATAGTAGCGTGTGAAGTGCGAGCTTCACAGATTTGCTTATAAAAGAGGATAGTCCCTCTCCTCCACATAGGGAGAAGAGGGACTAAACAGATTAGATAGCGGGGATGTAAACTCGATAGGTCTCACGATCCGTCTGGATGAAGTAGATACCCGCAGGTAGTGAGATCTCCATATCACCAGAGAGTATTCGCTGTGCGACCATCTCACCAGCTGACGTGTAGATAGCTACTGGACGAGCCACATCGCTATGTACGTAGAGTGTACCAGCAGCGGTAGCGATAGAGAGCTTGGCTGCTGCGACCTCTTCAATAGCTGTATTGCTCTGACCAGATAGTGTGACAATCGTCTTGACATCGCCAGAGGTTAGGACGAGCTGAGCTGTCGCCTTGGCATTAGCTGCGATGGTCTTGTCAGGTGTGTAGGTTACCTTGAGGGTAGCTGGCTCATTGGAGATGGCGATCTCGCTCTTGTCCACTGAGTAGTACTTAGCACCCTCACCCTCGATCGTACAGGTGATAGCGTTCGTGAGGTTCTTCTGTGTGACCGTCAGATCAACAGACTTATGCTCACCGACAGGTATCATCGAGAAATTGATCTCGCTCTGAGATGCCTTGATGTACTGCTCTGTCTCAGTCATTGCATAGAGGTAGACCTCATAGCTAGCACCGCCAGAGGTGAGGGTAAGCTTGCCGATACGCTCTTCGGGCGTCTTGGTGACTGCTGTCTTGAACTGTATCTCGAGAGCTCCACCCGTAGCAGGTAGCTCCTTGAGCTGTGCCGTAAAGCCTTCGCCAGAGCATGTCACCTGGATCGGATCTGTCAGATCTGACGCTAAGACTTGTAGAGCACCCTTGCCCTCTGATAGGTGGAGAGCCTTGCAGCTAGCTGATACTGAGGGGAAGGGAAGCTTGTGAGCAATAAAGAGGCTAAACCAGCCCTTGTATGTCATCTCCTTATAGCCCTCGGTCGTAAGGAGCTTAGCACTATTGCGGCAACGTGATGTAGCTACATAGCTATTGGCGACTACATCGCCACCGAATGAGACGGCAGCCTTGCTTACCGTAGGATAGTCTTGTATAGAGCCCTCAGAGAGGTTGAGGTCCAGCACTCGGTAATAAGTCTGCAAATATAGAGCGTAGGAGCTCAAGATGACCCGATCTCCCTGAATGGAGATAGCCGTGCAGTTAGAGATCCCCTTCTCCGGGAGTAGCGTATGACATTCCACATTAGGCTTGCCCGTAGCTTTATCTATCGCCAAGGCATAGCCTCTGTGTTGTTTGAGCTTCTGCTCAAGGATTACATTCCCCTCGGCATCAACGAGAGCTCCAGCACAGCGACCTGCTATGTAGACCTTGTCCTTGCCGACAGCCACGCCATCGACAAAGACCTTCGTCCAGGGGTGCTCGGGGACAGCCTTGACATCAATCTGAGAGATCCACGAGACCTTTAGATCGGTGTCTAGGCAGAGGGTGACAAGGCTCTCCTTATCACTGGGGATGAGTTGCTTGCCATCGATGGTGATAGGCGTTTTCTCCTTAGTTCCTGTAAAGCGACCCGTAGCATAGAGCTTACCATCTTGATACTTGATGACACCGAGCATAGAGCGTCCGATGGGAGCCCCCTGCTCGGTAAGCGTCTTGACGAGATTGCCCTTGTTATCAAACTTGAGGATAAAGAAGTCTCCCATATCTTTTTGTGAATCCCCATTCCATCCGACATTGTTCTTTGCCTTGATAGTCGTCTCGCCGATGGTTATGGCCGTGCGGACGAAGCCACAGACATAGACATTGCCCTCGGGGTCTATAGTCGTACCCTTGAAGTCACAACCCGTAGGGGTACCATAACTATAGTACGTCGCATCGGGCATTGGCGTATGATCTACTTCAAAAGCCTTGTGATACTCAATCTGTCCCGCAGCACTAACCTTGACAAGGATAGGCATGACCTTGCGGTGCGTAGCCCCTGCAGAGGCATCTTCATTCGCTCCGACAAATCGAGACTTCATCTCTATGTTGTAGGGCTTGCCGTCAGCCTGGACTAGGCGCAAGATGTCGACATCGGTCTTGGACTTGGACTTAGCATCGCGAACCATCAAGATGGTCACAAATCCCCCGTCAGGAGTTGCTGTGATACAGTGGACATTGGAGGCAACATCTCCTCGGCTGTTGTAGATATGCCAGAGTAGCTTGCCCTCAGGATTCATCTTGTAGATGGAGATAGCGGTATTGCCATTGGCCGCCTCACCATCATCACCGTAGGAGACCGCCTTGTCTGCACTGTTGGGTGCGTCATAGTTGAAGACTGAGCTAGAGTCAGCGCGCTCCTTACTGTAGAACATATTGCTCGCAAAGAGATTGCCGTCCATTGAGGCGACCACTTGCTGAGGTACTTGGATACGCTCTACACTATTGGAGACAAGACGGTACCAGAGGAAGTTCTTTGCTACTCCCTCAGTTGGAGTCTGTGCTATCGTCACACTCGCGGTACAGAAGAGCGTGAGGAGCATAAGTAATACTGGTAGTTGTTTTCGCATACTGATGATATTTGATTGTTTGGATTTATTGTTAGAATGAGATGCCACAACGTATAGCTCCGTAGTCGCTACCACACAGCTTGGTCTGCGTATGGAGGTAGTCTAGTGAGAGCCACAGCGCATAGCGACTGCTAAGCTGATAGCCGTGAGTCATAGAGAGCCCGTAGGTCATCTGCGTGGAACTAGCTATCTGGAAGGCTCGCTCCAGTGTCTCAGCATAATTAGGTATAGACTGGTGCTGAGGTGCCAGCTGTAGCGAAGAGTGTCCCATCTGCGACCATACACTGTAGGTAGGGGTTAGAGAGACAAAGTACTGTCCACGATGAAAGCTAACATGCGGAGCCAATGTCCCGCCTAGATGGTAGAAGAATTGCTCTGCCTGAGGGAGCAAGTCCTCCTCATGTAGTCGGTAACCCATGGAGAGGGTTGTACCCCAGGACCAAGGGGTGCAGGAACTGCCTCGTTTAAACCAAAAGCCTTTAGCGCCAAACTCTAAGGTCTGGCCATAGTATGACCGCTCCGTGGCTATGCGTGGATAGATATTCCCCTTAGGATCTCCGAAGAGATGGACAGCCCCTCGACGTATGTCGCCTTGGGTGTAGAGCGCTACGCCCCAACGTCCCAGTCGTGCTGAACGGGCGGTGTATCCCGCCTGCAGATCTAGCGTGTGCAGATGAAGTGTCGAGAGGGGAAGGTTGTTGAGCTCACGTATGATTCGGTCGGTCGTCAGCAGATGCCACGCAGCTAGAGCATAGAAGCCTTGACGCGCTTGACCCGTAGGGGTTACGCCGAGTGAGAGTCCATACGATATCCCTTGATAAAAGAGGGACGTGTTATTGCCTCTAAAGCGATAGTAGTCTCCCCCGACACCAGTAAAATGATATTCACTAGCCACCCCGACCTCACTCAGGAAGTCTACCTGATTGTTTTGCTTGTAGCGACCTAGCGTACCTGCTATGGCGAGCGCATAGTCGGCAAACTGATAGCCGACGCCTAGCTGCCCCTCTAGGAGCGTCGCCAGATTGCGAGGACGAGGGTCTTGCGTGCGGTAGGCAAAGGTGGCACGGTAGTCCGCTTTCAAAGAGAGGAGCCAATTGCCGAGGCGATGTACTGTACCCGCCCCAAAGGTGTAAAGATCTTGATGCAGACGAGCCGTGTATGCTGTGTCACCCATAACGTAAGGTGCGAGGAGCTGGTAGTCGGTCGTCTCGTTGAAACGTATCCCCTCCGTAGCACGATAAGTGTAGGAGGCAGCACCCCAAGCGAAGTTGTTGCGCTGACGCAAAGCGCTCTCGATATGCACCGATCCATCTATGTCCTGCTTGCCTAGTTGTGGAACCATCGTCTCGCCCCCATCTCGACGCACAGCTCCGCCCAGCGAAAGATCTGTGCGAGACCCTCGCTCTGAGAAGAAGTAGAGTGGCGACACCGCTGGCGATACCGAACAGTCATAACCTGGGCGTCTTTGCTCCAGTAGCGTGCGAAGCGTAGTGGATGTATCTGCAGAATCTGCAGGGATAGCCTGAGTCTCGACCTGCTGCCCATATAGGTTGCCGATGAAGAGACTCAACAGTGTCCAGGCTAGAGCCAGAGGACTGAAGTGTATGACCATAGGTCTAATTGTTAGTAGCATAGAGTCCTCGGAATGTTTACTTAGCGACCATAGGTGTCACACCATCATAGGTCTTGGTCGTGCAGGGTGTGCCCTTGGCGTCAATAGCTGAGCCTTGCTCCTCTACGAGAGCTGGCGTGACCATCGGGTTAAAGTCTTCAGTTGAGTTGTTTGTATCCTGCAGGATTGGATTACCTAGCGCATCTAACCCTAGGAACTTGCGACGCACAGAGTGGAAGTATCGATCCTTCTGATGATCAGCCTTGCCACAGTTTGTATAGCCAGCGTCTATCGTCTCAGGCAGTATTGTCCACTGGATGTTTGCCTCGACACTACAGTTGACACCATCGAGGATCCAGTCGTTGGGGATCTTATAGCAAGAGCCAGACATATCGTAGCTGACCCCAGCATGTGTCAAGACCCAGGTGAACTTGTAGACATAGTCTCTCAGATAGCTTTCCTTATCAATAGGCACACGTGCTATGATATACGATCTGAAGCCTCTATTGTGAAGGACAAAGAAGGACTTTGTGTAGCAAAACCACTTGTCTAGGTTAGGCACCAAGGGGCTGTCGAAGTCTTGATGAGCAGGCACGGTAGAGACATCATACCACTCAAAGTTTGCCTTGGAGAGATCGAAGGAGTTGGGATTGTTTGTCTTATGGTCTATCCCTGTATCACAGAGTATGAGCCTTCCGCCAGGAGGTATAGCGACATCTTTACCACTGCCAGGCACTACATAGACCGCCTGCACCGCCATCGCTTCATGGCGGATGTCAGGCTTGTAGTCAAACTTCATTGTGGAGACAAAGCGACTCTCACAGAAAGCTATCCCATCGGCATATAGTACATGGTCTGTGCCGTTGTAAAGCACGACATAGTTGTCGCCATGATACTGCTTGCCTGCGGGAGTCAGTGTCCCTGTGAAGAAGATCTCCTGTATCACAAAGTCCTCTACCTGTGGCACGACCCTCAGAGGCAAGAGAAGCTGCACAGCTTTATTGTCTTTTTGCTCTGTAAGGCTCACATCAGCGAGCTGAGAGACGAGCCGTCCTCGCATCTGTATCCCATGGAGCGTGAAGGTACACTCCACAGTATAGGCTATATCGTACAGCCCGACGATAACAGCGATACTATCTAGCGAATTGTAGCGGGTGTCGACTCCCGTTGCTTTATTCGTCAAGTGCACCTCCTCGCCCAGTACAGAGAGATCTGTCAGTCCCTCGGGGAGCTGCGTAGTGAAGGCGCACGAGACCGTAGGTAGCGGAGCTCGGCCATGCTCAGGGCGGCATGAGCTGACCGCTATCACGGCAGATATGATGAGGAGTAGTCGAAAGAGACGATTCATAAAGAGCTAGTTGGAGTGTGACGAAGGGTATATTTTGATGTGTAGCTCCATGCCACAGTAAGGCGTGGCAGCAAATCCTCCTGATGTAGTCTGGAACCCATGGCGAAGGCTGTACCCAAAAGCCAAGGCGCGCGAAGAGTGCCTTGACTATCCCCAAAACCCTTAGCTCCAAAATCTAATGGCTCTCCATAGAGCGAGCCCGTGAGCACAGCTAGGAGACAGAGTAAGAGCGCAAGAGATCTACTAAGACATACAGAAGGATGATGCACCATAATCTATTGAAGAGACTTTACTTCTCCATAGGCACGACACCATCATAGGTCTTAGTCGTGCAGGGCGTACCCTTAGCATTGATAGCGGAGCCTTGCTCCTCAATGAGCGAGGGAGTGACCATTGGGTTGAAGTCCTCGGACGAGTTATTAGTATCCTGCAGAATCATCCGCCCATCGGCATCCTTGCCTAGGTACTTACGGCGTACGCTATGGAAGAAGCGATTTGGATCGCTATTCACCTTACCACAGTGAGTATAGCCCGCATCTATCCGCTCGGGCAGGATTGTCCACTTGTGCGCAGCCTCGACGCTACAGTTCACACCATCGATGACCCAGTCTAGAGGGATGCGATAGGAAGACCTCTTGACCTCTTTACCCGTACTAGCGAAGACGTATGAATAGTCGTAGATATAGTCTTTGAGCCATGCCTCCTTAGTGACAGGCATACGAGCGATCACATAAGAAGCCAGCCCCCGGTTATGGAGTACAAAGAAGGATCTCGTGTAGCAGAACCACTTGTCTAGATTCGGCACTGTGGGACTGTCAAAGTCTTGGTGTGTGGGTACACTAGACTCGTCATACCACTCGAAGTTAGCCTTAGAGAGGTCAAAAGCGTTTGGATTGGTTGCCTTATGATCAATACCTATATCGCAGAGGATCAGTCGCTCTCCAGGCTTCACGGGATGTCCCTTACCACTGCCTGGGACTACATAGACGGCGTGTGGCACAAAGTCCGTCTGTCTCAGGTCTGGCTTATAATCCTGCTTGATAGCGGGGTTAAACTCAGACTCGCAAAAGGCGATCCCATCAGCATAAAGGACCTTGTCCGTTCCGTTGTATAGGATGACGTACGAAGTCCCATTGTAAGGCTTGCCTGCCGTAGTCTGTGTGCCAGTAAAGAAGATCTCTTGGATGACGAAGTCCTGAACCGTAGGCACGATGCGTAGCTCTAGGCGTAGCTTGAGTGGATCGGTCGTTTGGTCAGTTACCTCCAGATTCTCAATCTGTGCGACCAGTCGGCCTTCCATTGAGACCCCTTTGAGCTTATAGCGACAGTTTGCTGTGTAGTTTAGGTTGTACAGCCCAGGAGCGAGCTTGACTCCTTCTAGCGTCTTATGCTCCACGTCTTGACCTGTGGTGATGTTGTGTAGCGTGAGTAGCTCCTCTTGTATTGTCAAGTCCGTGACATCCTCGGGCAGTGTGCGCTCGAAGAGACAAGCGATGGACTTTTGCTCCTTGGGGTTGTCTGGCGTGACAGGGTCAGGGCGACAAGAGGTCACAGCGACTAGGAGCGCTGGTAAAAGCAGTATGTAAAGTAATCGTTTCATAGAAATCTATTGTTGAGTTGATTATATCTTAATGCGAAGCTCCATACCAAAGTACGGTGTGGCAGTACGTCTGAGCGTTGCGGTACCCACCTTGTAGTCGGGTAGGTAGTCTATGACGTTGTTGGCAAAAAGAGATAGCGTAAAGAGCTTGCCCAGCTGCTTAGACACCTTGAGATTAACCCCAAGAGCTAGGGGAATGCGGCTCGGCTTAAAGAGCGTATCGCTGTAGCGTATGAAGAGATGCTGCAGATAGGTATCTCGCTCCGACTCGTCCGTGTAGGGGTGTAGCTTACCATCGTGCACATCTAGGTAAGCTATCGGTCGACCATCCTGGGGAAGGCGACGACGAGAGACCAGCCAGGTACTCTCTACGGCAGTCGTCAGGATAAGTCCCCACTGTGGGATCTGTGTGTCAAAGAGTAGGTTGGTCGAGAGCGACTGATTCTCCGAACCATCCTGCCAGTTGTAGAGACCCAGGTACTGATCTGAGAGGATTACATTGCCATAGACTCCAGAGACTGCGTAGTAGAGCGGTACACTATTCGAGTAGGTAGAGCGAAACCATGCACCCCCTAGGATCAGACTGGTATTGATCACAGGGATACGCTCCGTCATAAGTTGAAGCTCCACGCCCTCTTTGCGGATCATGCTACCATTCTCAGGGCGACTCGTCGACTCGATACGAGCTGCTGGAGTGTAGGGGATGGTAGAGATGTCGGGCTGTTCCGTCAACTTATTATAGTCAATAGCCGAGGCGTCATACTTATTGTAGCTGTAGACCTGAGCCGTGGAGCGGTATCTAAAGCCCGTAGTCATCAGCTCATTGAAGTAGCTCACAGAGATCCTATTGCGCCCCCACTCGGCAGAGAGACGTAGATCCAGCTTCTGGTTGCGCGTGGCGCGTAGCTTGTAGTTTGTCGCGTCCTCTATGTAAGTGCGGACGTAGTATAGGCTACGCTCATAGGGAGCGTTGATGTCGTAGTAAGCCAGCTGAGTTATGTCTACGTAGCGTGGGTCAGGGTAGAGATAGTTGAGCGTAGGCATACGTGTCGTCAACCCCCATCCCGCATCGAGTGAGAGCTTGAGGTCTCGTGACCAGAGCTCCCAGGCGGGCAAGCTCCAGCGCAGGTTGACACGAGGATCCAGGTAAGGCTTATAGCTCAGCGTGTACTGCGGAGCGAGTCCTAGGAGCATAGAGAGACGCACGCCCGCCTCTAGCTGGAGCGTATGAGCTCCGAGAGGTTGCGTGTATAGGTCCTCCGCATAGAGTGCTAGCTGTTGCAGAGCTGGAATCTGGTAGTAAGGACGTGGACGAGTGTCCCATGCTTTGGGAAAGAGTGGATAAGAGAGATCGTAGACCTGCCCGCGACCGAAGTTTTTGGATAGGTCATAGTTAAAGCCCCCCTTCAACCTATGCGAAGCTTTTCCCCACTCTATATTATATAGTGTCTGCCCCTTGGCAAAGAGTGTCAGAGGCTTGCCATCACTCACATAGTCCGCCACGTACTCTCGTCCGATCAATGTAGCTGGATGCTCTCCCGCCTCGACACCGGTAGGAGTTATCGTCATACGGTCTGGAGCCACCAGTCGGCGTTGGTGTAGGTAGTCAAACTGCTGAGCCGCTGAGAGGGTCAGCTCCACTCGCTGCAAGCCTCCCGTACGCTCTGTCGGGGTATAGCTATATCGTGAGGTGAGAGCTATGCGATTGTAGTCTGAGAGGTACTCGTCGGTGCGTCCGTAGGAGAGATCGGGGTCAATCTTGTTCTTGTCAAAGCTACCCGTATAGTCTCCGCTCACCTCCCAGCGATGTGCCTGATTACTACTCGTGCCGTGGTAGCGTAGCGAACCAGTCAGTCGCCTGTAAGTCTCAAAGGGGACACGCGGGTCGGGCTTAGCATCTAGATAGCTCACATCCCCATTGAGGATATGATGCTGGGAGGGTGTGAGGGCAAAGCCTTTCTCCACAGAGACCAACTTACTGTAGCCATCTACCTTAAAGCGACTCTGCACTGGCGAAGCTTGTCGCTTACGATGCACCAGTACTACGCCAGAGGTTATATTGCCATACTCTACGGAGGGGATACCACGGATGAACTCAACCCGCTCTATATTGTCCGTCTGCAGCGTACGCATATCCACACCTCGATTCACATTGACCTTGCCAGCACCGAGGAGCGAGCCCGAGGAGGAAGCCGTGTACTGCATATCCGCATCCGTATTGAGCGGAGCCCCATCTACCATAAAGAGGGTCCCCAGCGAACTGATGGCGTAGTCTTGGTTGTTCGTCTTATTGCCCTGCACATTGATCGTGCCTGTCTCACGGAGCAAGAGGTTGTTGACCCCGCCCATATTAGGGATGCTACTTTTACCTCCAGGCAGTAGTGCCGTCAGGTCGGAGAAGCTACTTGGCTGCAGGTGATCAATGGCCGCCCGCTCAATCGTCGAGGAACTGGTCAGGTGCCGTCCCTCCTGTGCCGTCACAACCACCTCGCCTAGTACCTGCTCCAGCTTAAAGGGGATACGCAAGTATTGGTCTCGCTGCAATGTGATCGTCTGCTCCTTGCGCAGACCTGCGTAGCGCACCTGTAGACGGTATCGCCCCGCTAGTACTGACTGAAAGGCAAAGCGCCCATCATCGTCCGTGTAAGTCACGACATCTTTGTGCCCCTCAGCCGAGAGAGCCACCAGAGCGTAGGCTATCGGCTCACCCGAAGTCGCATCGCACACCACACCCGTGAGGGCATGACGAGCGCCCTGACCATAGAGCATCTGCGACAGTATGGGGAGCAGCAGGCAGAGCAAGAGTAGGCGAATGATGGACTTCTTCATAGTGTCTCTGTAAAGTGGTTCTGCAAAGGTACAGCACTGCTTGCCTCTGTAAATACCCAAGAATAGGTATTTGCTTCACCGTTGACTAGTCCATAATAGGGACTAGACGCTGCAAACTGGGTAGTCTGACGATTACTATCATCCGTCCGTGCCGACCACTTTGAAGACCTTAGCGCCCCGTTCCTTTTTCGGGTTGCCCTAAGACTTTCTCAGGAGCAAATTGAGATTTTCCAGTGAGGAAACGAAATTTCCCCACGGAACCGGGAAATGAAACTTCGGAAGAATGAAATGAAACTTCGGAAGAAAGATTTCGAAGTTCCGAAGAATTTGTTTGTTCCTCCGTGGAGATTTGCAGATCCTCACGGAGGAATCTCTCGATTTCCTCGATAGTGTGTTTCCTCTTCCTGAAAGAGTATACCGAGCGGAGAGGGCGACCCGCTAGACGCGTACGGGGCGGGGACGGGCTAGGAGGTACTGCACCCAGGCGTAGAGGAGGAGGTAGTAGGCGATGCAGAGCCAGAGCGGCATGGCGATGGTGAGCTGAGCGGTGAAGTGCTGCTCGAGGAGTGCCATCGCACCGCTGGTGAGGTCGCTCACGCCGACGAGGAGCATCGGTAGGAGCGTCGTGGGTAGTCCGAGTGCGAGGAGTCCCATGGTGACAAGCCCCGTGATGATGAGGAGCGTGGCGAGGGGCGACAGGAGGAGGTTGGCGAGGAGTAGCCAGACGGCGGTGTTGCCGAAGCTACGTGCGAGGATAGGCCAGACGAAGAGTTGTACGGCTAGGGTCGTGACGATGAGGTAGTAGAGGTAGCTGACGATGCGGGAACTACTCGGTGTGATGCGCTGGTTGAGTGCGCCCCAGGTGACGAAAATGGCTAGCACCGCTCCGAAGCTGAGCTGCATGCCTACGTCAAAGAGTGCGTAGGGTGAGACAATGAGCAGGAGGACGGCCGCTTGCGCCCAGACGTTGAGCCGATCGGTGGAGCGTCCCAAGAGCCGAGCCACGGCAAAGATGGAGAACATGAGCGAGGCACGGAGTGTCGGGATGGAGAGTCCGCAGACGAAAGCGTAGAGCCATACGGCTACGAGGGTGAGGCTCCAGCGCAGGAGGTAAGCGGTACGGACGTTGCGGATGAGTCGGAGCGGGTAGCGGATCAGCCAATAGACGAGTAGTAGGACGACCCCAACGTGAAAGCCACTGACCGACAGCAGGTGCGCAACGCCTACGGAGCGAAACTGCTTCTCTGCGACGGTTCCTTCGGAGCGATCGCCTAGGCAGATGGCACGGAGCGTCTCTCGCTGTAGTGGGGTGAGCCGGTCGATCTCGTCTAGCGTGCCACCGATGCGCTGCTGGAGGGTGTAGGCGCAGTAGCGTAATTGGTCCCAGAGCGACCAATGGGTAGTGGTTGGCGCATCGCAAGCTTCTGCGGTGGAGACGGATAGCACGCCCGAGGCCTTTCGTGAGAGGAGGTAGTGCTGATAGCTTGACGAGGAGACTTGGTCTAGAGGTGTGAGCCGTCCACGGACGAGGTAACTGGTGCGAGGTGTGAGCTGCAGCGAGTCATTATATAGGTATAGCATGATGCGCTGACCACGCCAGCGAACGAGGGTTGCTCCGCTCGGGTCTGTCGCTTGCTCGATGATAGCCTCGGCACGGGAGCCCTGTTCGCGCGCTGTGGGCGGACGGGAGATGGTGACGAGGTAGGTCGTTTTCTCGCTGGGCTGTGGAAGTTGTGCGACCCGTTCCCGTGGAATTGTTGCCAGACAAGCTCCCATACAGAGAAGAACTAAGTACCAAGCGGAGCCGGCGAGGAGCGCTTTGTGCCAAAGCCTAGAGAGGACGAGAAGGAGTGTCGCCACGGCGATGCCGAGGAAGTACCACTGCGCCGCTAGTAGCCCGAGACTACCTAGATAAATGCCCAGCACTAGCGACAGGAGTGTCACCAATGCTGGGCGCATGATTGTGGCGTGTAGCCCTCGGACGAGGTAGTGCAAGGTGGCTTACAAGGCGTGTAGCTGTGCGATCATATCCTTGGGACTGGGAGCCTTAAAGACGGCACTGCCCGCCACGAGCGAGTCGGCACCCGCCTCAACGAGCTGGCGACCCGTCTCGAGGTTAACCCCGCCATCGACCTGTATGAGGGTGGAGAGTCCCTGCTCTTGGATCATTTTGCGCAGGCGCTCTACCTTGCGGATAGAATGCTCGATAAACTTTTGCCCACCATAGCCAGGGTTGACACTCATGAGGAGCACCATGTCGGCTTCGCAGAGGATGTCGGTGAGGAGCTCCACGGGGGTGTGCGGATTGAGCGTGACGGCTGGACGCATGCCCGCCTCACGGATAGCCCGTAGCGTGCGGTGCAGGTGAGGGCATACCTCGTAGTGTACATTCATAATGTGGATGCCGAGCTTGGCAAACTGATCGATGAACTTCCACGGCTCGACAATCATCAGATGCACGTCGAGAGGCTTCTGACAGATGGGGCGTATCGCCTCAATGATGGGAAAGCCAAAGGAGAGGTTCGGAACGAAGACACCATCCATCACGTCAATGTGGAGCCAGTCGCACTGACTCTCGTTGATCATCGTGATCTCATCGGCGAGATGCAGGAAGTCGGCACTGAGGAGGGAGGGAGATACAATAGCCATAGTGAAGGGATTTTTAGACGATTCTATATAGATGCTTTACTTGATGCGTAGTAGGGTAGTGGAGCGGAGCCTTTCGCCAGCCTGCAGCGTCAGGGAGAGCTGTTGCTCGGGGGCAATGGCGGGAGCCGCTGTTATGGGGATTGCGTTGAATAGGAGTACGTCGCCCGTGTGAATGGTGAGGCACTCGGAGAGGAGCGAGAGCGCTTGGCAGACCGCTGCACGTGAGAGCGTCCAGCTCTGCTCGGAGAGGGTCAGCGTGTAGTGCTCTGCGAGCGCAGTGTCAAGGGGTTGCCAGTCGAGGGCTACGGCACTGCCATCGTACACCTTAGCACGCTCCCAGGGAGCGCCCGCCTTGCGTAGCTCAGCGAGTAGCGAGCGGCAGGTGATGTCCCAGCCAGCAGCGCACGACTCGATGTACCGCTCGGCAAAGGGAGGCGCCACGCACTTGCCCGTCCGCCCTATCTTGATGGCGAGCGAAGGGATAGCACACCACTCCGCTTCGAGGTGAGGAACGAAGAAGGGGTAGCCCGGGCGAAGGAGTGCTTCGCCTTTGTAAAAGAGCCGCGATGCGTCGTCTATGCCGTAGACCTTCATCGTCCGCTGTACATCTGCTGGTAGTAGTGCTGGTAGTCTTCGTCAGTGATCCCCTTAACCCAGTCGAAGTGGTCGAGGTACCAGTCGATCGTGTAGCCGATGCCCTCGGCAAAGGGGATCGAGGGGAGCCACCCTAGCTTCTGATGAATGAAGGTGGGGTCGATGCCGTAGCGGGCGTCGTGCCCGAGGCGATCACGGACGAAGGTGATCAACTGCTCGTTGATTAGCTCGGGCTGAACCTGAGCGCCTAAGATCTCAGAGATGCGCTCGGCACGTGCTGGCTCTTTGCTCAGACGGTCGTGTAGCTGGTTGATGATGATACGGACTATCTCTAGATTGGTATGTTCGTTGTGCCCGCCGATATTGTACGCTGTGCCCGCTTTCCCCTGGGTCACCACGAGGTGGAGCGCACGACAATGGTCGGTGACGTAGAGCCAGTCACGGACATTCTCGCCCGTGCCGTAGATCGGTATCTCCTTGCCGAGGAGACACTGACGGATGACGAGCGGGATGAGCTTCTCGGGAAACTGGTAGGGCCCGTAGTTGTTCGAGCATCTGGTCCAGACGACTGGCGCATGGTGCGTGTGAACGGCTGCTTGGCAGAGGAGATCTGCCGAAGCTTTCGCAGCGCTGTAGGGACTGCGTGGGTCGAGCGGTGTGCTCTCCACGAAGAAGCCTTCCTTGCCGAGTGACCCGTACACCTCGTCCGTGGAGACCTGAAGCATCATCCGTCCCTCCTGCCATACGGGATAAGAGCCTCGCCCACTGGTCGTAGACCAATGGTTGCGAATGGTGTCTAGCAGGGTCTGCACGCCGAGGATATTGGTGCGTACGAAGATGGCGGGGTCCTCGATACTTCGATCGACGTGGCTCTCGGCCGCAAGGTTGATCAGGTAGTGCGGAGCGTAGCGGGTGAAGAGAGCGTCCATCGCCTCGGCATCGCAGATGTCTGCCTGGACGAAGACGATCCGTTCGTTGTCAATGAGCGGTTCAATGGAGCGGTAGTTGCCCGCATAGGTTAGTTTGTCGATCAGGACGATCCGCTCGTCGGAAGCGAGGGCTTCACTCAGGTAGTAAGCAAGGTTAGTGCCGATGAAGCCAGCAGCTCCAGTCACGGCGTAGGTGTGTCGGTATGAGGTCATAGCGTAAGGTGTCAAAAGCGTGATGCGGTGTAGTCGGCTAGGGAGATACCCCGCAGGTCTTTGTCCGAAAGGATCAGCTCCTCGGGCGAGATGCCCCACGACTCCCAGGGGATCGCCAGTTGCGGGTCGTCATAGCGTATGCAGAGCTCGCTCTCGGGGGCGTAGCCGTTGTCCACTTTGTAGAGAAACTTCGCTTGCTCCGAGAGAACGAGGAAGCCGTGCGCAAAGTCTCTCGGTATGTAGAGCTGCCGATGGTTCTGCTCCGAGAGATGATAGCTGCGCCACTGCCCGTAAGTGTCGCTGTCTCGTCGTAGGTCCACGATCAGATCAATGATCTCGCCCACGACGCAGCGCACCAGCTTCGCTTGGCTCGCTTCGCCTCGCTGGAGATGCAGACCACGCAAGACGCCACGGACGGAGGACGATTCGTTTTCCTGCACCCATGGTCTAGGCGAAACGGTCGCTGCAAAGTCTGCCGTGCGGTAAGTCTCGGCAAAGTAGCCACGCGCATCGCCGTAGCAGTCTGGCTCAATGAGGTAGACGCCCGCTAAGTCTGGGTCCGCTTGGTAATGTATCATTGCTTAGGTCACTCTATATATTATTGTATGACGGTAAACTCGGTGCGGCGGTTGAGCTGGTCGCAGATGACTTGTTGCTCTTTGGTCAGCGTGCCGACCCATTCGGCCGTTAGCTCCTGTCCCTCGGGCAACCAATCGAAGCGTGTCGCCATTCCTTTGGTCACTACGTAAGGACGCTCCTTGCCGTAGCCACGAGCCTCTAGGCGGTCGGCCGCAATCCCCTTGGCGATGAGGTAGTTGACGACACTCTGCGCACGACGCTGCGAGAGCTTCTGATTATAAGCCTGCGAACCCTTGCGGTCGGTGTTACTGCTCAGTTCGAGGCGCACGTCGGGGTTTTGCTCTAGGAGCGTGACGAGGTAGTCGAGACTCTTCTTCCCCTCGGGGCGTAGCGAAGCTCGGTCAAAGTCGTAGTAGATGTCGTGGATCTGCTCCGAGTGCAGGCGCGAAGCTAGGTAAAAGTCGACCAAGTAGTCGGTGCTCTCGGTGGCGCTGTCGGTCTCGAGTGGCATGTATTGGTTGAGGTAGTCTGGGTGCGAGGCGTGTAGCACGTAGCGGTTGGACCCCGCAATCTCAAGGACAAAAGAACCGTCGTCACGTGTCGAGACAATGGGTGTAGCGAGCAAACCTTGCTCATCGGCAATGCGTACCGTCGCCTGCGGGATGCCGTACCCCTCACGGTCCATCACGAAGCCATCGATGCGTATGATGGTGGCGGGCAATGAGAAGCGGTAGAGATGTGGCCGTCCACGCTGGTCGCCACGAGTCGAGGAGAGGTAACCCTCCTCCGCTAAGCCCGACTGTGGCTTCGGTGAGAAGGTGAGGGCGTAGTCATCGGCGGGGGAGTTCATCGGAGCGCCCAGATGCGTCACCTGCCATCCGCCGAGCGAGTCCATCTGCGCCTTGTATAGGTCCAGTCCGCCCAGCCCCACACGTCCATCGGAGGAGAAGTACAGGGTACTGTCGCCCACCATCGTGGGGAAGAGTTCGTCGCCAGGCGTATTGATCTCGTTGCCGAGGTGCTCCGGCTTGCCCCAGCCATGCTCGCTGAGGGCTATGCGGTAAAGGTCTTTGCCCCCAAGGCCAGCCCCCTCGCTCACGAAGTAAAGGTATCGTCCCGAAGCGTCAATGGCGGGATGCGCCGCCATGCGTAGCGAATCCTCCCAGATGGGTACGCGCTCGCCTTTGCCCCAGCCTCCTTGGCTAGACTTGGAGGCTTTGTAGATCTGCACGGTGCGGTCGTAGGTGGAGCTTTGCTCAGCGTAGGAGTAGTAGAGCGTGTTGCCGTCTGACGTGATGGAGGGCGTACCCTCATCTTCGGGCGTATTGACACTGCCTGGTACGCTATCGGGGCGGGACCACTTGCCCGCAGCGTCCTGCTTGATCATAAAGAGATTGTTCGTCCCCAGCCCCGTCACTTCGCTCTCCTGCAGCATATCACGGAGAGGCACCCGGCTACTGGTGAAATAGAGTATCGTGCCGTCGGGTGCATAGCAAGGGGCAAACTCTGCATAGGGCGAGATCAAGAGACGATCCGTCTCGACCGTGTGTCCCGTGGGGTTGGCGAGGAGCGAATCAGCCTGACGCACGCTCGCCAGTCCTATGCGTCCGAAGTAGTCGTGCGGGTAGTACTCTAGAAACTGCTCGTAAGCTTTGCCCGCCTCCCGCCAGCGCCCCAGCTGTTGTAGCTCCTGAGCAATGCGTAGGTGGAGGATCGAGTCGGGATAGTCGCCCGAGAGCGCTAGGTTGTAGCAGTTGAGCGCACGGGGCGTGTTGCCCAGTCGTCGGTAATTCTCCGCAGCTTTGAAAGCTAGGTAAGCCCGTCGCTCAGGCTTCTTGCGAGAGGTGCGGCGGTAGAGCGTGTAGTAGCTATCGGCAGCGAGGGCATAGCGACCCGTATGGTCGTACAGCTCAGCCTTGCTCAGAGTCACACTCTTGCAGCCCATCAAGCTACAGAGCGCCATAGCGCACGGGAGTAGCACGAGCAACCAGCGAATATGTGACGACGAGACCTTCATAGCAAACCGTTTACTTAGCGAAACCCTAGCAACTTGTGTAGCTGTACGCTGAGCCGCCACTCGGGGTGGGCTAGGACGAAGTCCATACAGCGTGCCACCACTGCCGACATCTCTACGCCCGTCTCCTCTACGGGGCTGACGTAGTAACGCCGTGCCTGCACCAATTGTTCGATAGGTGGCGGTAGTGGAGCGCCTAGTTGTAGTGGCCAGCGCACCTCATCAATGCCGTCAGGGTAGTTATCTACAAAACGCTCCCGCAGTCCACTTATTGCTTCTGCCTTAGGCGAGCAAGTGACGTAGTCCAGTCCCCGAGGCACGGGGCGTGTGCCATTTGTCTCGATAGACTGACGATAGCCCTGCTCGTGAAAGAAAGCTATATGCTCCTCCCGCAGCGCTAAGGTCGGTTCGCCACCAGTCCAGAGGATGTCACGGCAAGGGTAGCCCTCCAGCTTTGCCAAAATCTCTGCGACGGTCATGAGCCGATGACCCGCAAAGTCCGTGTCGCAGTAGTCGCAGGCGAGATTGCACCCCGAGAGTCGCACGAAGAGCATCGCACGCCCCATCTGTCCTCCCTCGCCTTGGAGACTGTAGAAGATTTCGTTGACCGGTAGCGACTGCATACTATATAGGTAGTGAGTAGGTAGCGCTGCATCGTGCCGTCTCCTCGACACGGCAGCTGACGAGCGTTACGCCCGTGCCGGCAAGTTGTGCGGGAGCAATCGTCTCGACGAGGTAATGTGCCATCGCTTCGGCTGTCGGATTAAAGGGCACCACGACCAAGTCCTCTGGTACCAGCTCCCGTAGTGATGGGAGTAGCGGGTCCTCGTCGTAGATCATCATCTTGTGGTCCCAATGCTCCTCCAGCCACATACAGAGTAGCTCCTTGATTACGCCAAAGTCTATCACCCGCCCCAGCTCATCAAGCTGTGCTGCGGTGCAGGTGAAGTGTATTCGGTAGTTGTGTCCGTGTAGGTGGCGGCACTTCGACTCGTGTCCCACGACACGATGTCCCATACTTATATCGTGATATCTCTCTACTGTCGTCATAGTTAACTGTCACAAAGGTAAGGAAAATGCAAGAGCTAGTGGTAAGACCGGCGGTGTCTGTGAAGAAGAAGAGACTGCTGCACGGGGGCAACAGTCTCTTACAACTAACGCTATTTGGAAAAGTGATGATTGCGGATTAAAGCGGAGGCGAGCTAAGCGTCAGGGTCTCCCTGCTGCTTGACCCAGTCGGCGTGCCGTCTGACCACCTCTAGGATGTCCATGTTAAGCACTTTGAGCTGAGCAAAGAGCTCGGGGAGCTCCTCCTCGGTTAGCACGCGATAAGCCTCATCGCGTAGGAGCATCTCGGCCGTTTCGGAGACATAGAGACCGAGCCCTTTCTTCGGATAGATGAGCCCCTCGTTCTGCAGGTTTTCATAAGCTCTAAAGATCGTATTGGCATTGGTCTCCAGCTCGGCAGCCAGCTGGCGCACGCTCGGGATCTGCGTCCCGGCGGGGTACTCGCCCGAGAGGATCTTCTCCTTGATGCGCTGCTCTATCTGAGCGTAGATGACTACTTGCGGATTAAAATGTGGTGTGATCATGATTACTAAGTTAGAGCGGTTACGCCTTGACCTGCTTGCGTCGTAGCGAGTGCAGGCCGAGCCAAACCATCGCAAAGGCGTAGAGGTAGAATGGTATCGTCATAGCGAGGAGCGAGATGCTGAGTTCATCGCCATTGTCCAAGTAGAAGACGAGATAGCGATTTGTCTCATCAGGGCTTATACTACCAATGTCTAGTAAATGCATCATCATACTCATGCCAAGCATCGATACGACAAAGATCCCAAAGCCGATCCCTAGGAAGCGCAGGACTGCACGTAGGGGTTTGCGCGCCGAGATGACACAGTAAAGGTAGGTGGCATAGCCCGCCAGCTGCATACCTATCATCAGGCTGACATTCCACCCATACTGTGGCGAGACACCATAGTAGCATAGTGGATCTGTGAGTATATCTGGATAGAGGGCGAGTACCTGACTACCATCCATCAGGGCCCATATAAGCATGTAGACAGTCCAGGCGATCGCCCCTAGAAGCGGCGTGATGATGTGCAGTGCCAGCGTCAGGAGGATGAGCGAAACATACTTCTCCGTGGCCGAGGCGGGTATCTGTAGGTAGAGTGGTGAGAGCGGGGCATTGACACGCTGGTTGTAGCTGATCATCACACCGAGAGAGACCGCTAGGAGGCTACAGTATAGGCAGGCAAAGTACACGCTACGGGCAGAGAAGTCACTGATTTCCATCCCAAAGAGTAAGCTAGTTAGCACCGAGACGACCACAGGTATAGAGGCTGCGAGAAAGCCACCGATCAGGATCTGTATCCACTGTCTATGGTGAAAGGCGAAGTCCAGTCGCAGGAGCTGGCCGAGACGCTTGAAGTTAAAGGAGCTGCCACCCGTCTTAGGCGCAGCGGTCGTAAGATTAGCAGATTGGTTCATAGTGAGAGAGGGGCTTGTGGGGTGAGTGTATCGTTTGCTGGTTGGGATAAGTGCTGTAGCACCGCTTGGGTGTTGTACATCAGAGCGTTGAAGAAGAGCTCCATCGAGAAGCCTCCCGTCTCGGTCATCTCTGCCGTGCGGGGTGTCATCACGACCTCTCCCCATACGGAGGGCTCGCTATAGAGCGGTGCTACGTGAGGTGCCTCGGCAGCGGTGCCGCAGTAGAAGGTGCTCTCGAGGCGAGCTATCGTCTCGTTGCAGATGATCTGGTTTTGGTGTAGCACGACCAGACGATCTATCATTTGCTCTAGGTCACGCACCTGGTGGGTGCTGATCAGTACGGTCTGCTCGTCAGAGATGTGCTGCACGAGGAGCTGGCGAAACTTGCTCTTCGACGGTATGTCCAGTCCATTGGTCGGTTCGTCAAGGAGCAGCAACGGCACCCGCAGAGAGAGCGCCAGCACGAGTGCCACCTTCTTCTTCTGTCCCATCGAGAGGCGGCGCAGATTGTTGGTGGGAGGCACGTCAAAGTCCTTCAGCAGTTGACGAGCAAGCGAAGCATCATAGTTTGGGTAAAACTGCCCCGCACCGTCGAGGTACTGGACGGCAGAGGTGGCGGGCAGCTGCACCTCCTCGGGGAGGTAGTAGAGCTCTCGAAGGAGTGGCACCGAGCGCTCTCTGCTAGAGTGTCCGAGGACTGAGAGCGAACCGCCCTTAGCCAGGAGCAGTCCTGAGATAAGCTTGAGGAGGGTCGTCTTGCCCTCGCCGTTTTTGCCTAGCAGCCCTGTGATAGAGCCTGCGGGCAGGGTAAAGCTAACACCCTTAAAGAGCGGGTGCCGGCCATAAGAGAAGCATACCTCCTGAGCCTGCACGAGAGGCTCTGCGGTGAGGTGGGTATCTGAGTGCGAATACATAATTGTTGTGAAGTTTAGGGGTCTGACTAGATTCTACAAGACGAATAACGATTTGGACGAATTCACTTGACGTGTAACGATTTGTAGGGACGCACGGTCGTGCGTCCGTTGTGTCAAAGGTTACAGCATCGTAGTTTTAACGGGGACGGACGGACACACAGGTCTGCCCCTACGGAGATCGGGGTTACAGCGTTTGATGAGTGGAATTGTCGTGCTGACGTAGCTTGTGTAGGGGCGGACCTACGTGTCCGCCCGCAGAATAGACTGCGTTCAGGTGAGGACGGGCGGACACACAGGTCCGCCCCTACTATCAGATAGGTTTCCATAGGCAGTCCTTTTGTAATGACTTGTCCGCAGAGCCTTTTTGTACCCAACGCTGTGGATTAGTCGCAATATAATTTGTTATCATATCGTATTCATGCGGATTACGTATAATGCGCTCCCAATAGCTCCGTTGCCATAGTTTACGCAAAAAGGGGCTCCAACATTTCTGCTTCACGCCCTGTATATACTCATTTGTTGTCATTGTTTTGAACCATTGAACTACAGCTCTTATGTCAACTGTCCCCTCCTCGTTTGGCAAATATAAACTTTGCTGAGGCAGTCCAATTTGTTCATGTTGATGTAGATCTATTTGTCTACCTAGACATGCTGTATCATTGTCATTTAGTAAGTGGGTATCTATGCGTCCGCCTGCAGTTACAGAGTTGAGAATAACACAATGAATGTGGTTGGGCATAACTACCAAAGTATCGCACCATATACTAGGGAACTTATGTTGTAGTTCATAATACCAGCGTGCCACCATCATACCTGCATCATTAAGAATCATCTCGCCTTCTTGTATCCGCCCAAACAAACATAGATTCCCTTGCACACAAATAGTTATGAAGTAGAGTCCGCTCAGAGTATAATCATACCCCTGCCATCGCATTGTCTTACGATTGGGAAGATCGTTTGAGTACTCGTTCATAATACAATATTATTCTAGTCGTGTAGGGGGCGGACCTGCGTGTCCGCCCGCAGAATAGACTGCGTTCAGGTGAGGACGGGCGGACACACAGGTCCGCCCCTACGGAGATTGGGGTTACAGCGTTTGATGAGTGGAGTTGTCGTGCTGACGTAGCTTGTGTAGGGGCGGACCTGCGTGTCCGCCCGCAGAATAGACTGCGTTCAGGTGAGGACGGGCGGACACACAGGTCCGCCCCTACGGAAATCGGGGTTACAGCGTTTGATGAGTGGAATTGTCGTGCTGACGTAGCTTGTGTAGGGGTTCAGGTGAGGACGGGCGGACACACAGGTCCGCCCCTACGGTTGGAGCTTCCACCCCGCCGAGCGGTTCACCCGAAGAGAAGTCGACCGAGCTTCCGAAACGAGAAAAAACTTCGCATTTTACTTGCATATGAACTTAGAAAGCAAAGGGTTACTCGTAAGTGTTGTGAAGACTTTACTTAGTCTCCTCTGCGGGAGAGATGTAGCTGTGCAGTACGAGCACACGGTAGAGGTAGTCGTAGCGAGCGCGGAGCTCTTCGCTCTGAGCGACGAAGTGACGGTTCTGCGCCTCGGCCAATTCGTACGAAGAGGCACGTCCCGCCTCGTAGCTGATCTGCGCATAGTGCAGCGCCGTCTCGGCCGACTCGGTCGCCCGCTGGGCAGCGTCTATCTGACTGTAAGCGGCACGGGCATTGATCTGAGCTGTGTAGAGCTGCTGCGTGAGCTCTTTGTCTACCTTGCGCAGAGCGATCTGCTGGTCGGAGTAGCGGAGACGAGCCTGCGCCACATTGTCTGCCGTGCGCATCGCATCAAAGATGGGCACAGAGAGCGAAAGCCCAACGAAGTAGCGTCCGTTGTTGCGCATCTGATCCCCAAAAGGCTGGTTAAACTGCCGTAACTCCTTATTCAGAATGTAGTAATAGCCGGTGCTGTAGCCCGCTCCAAAGGAAACCTTCGGTATGTAGCTCGTCTGCTCCAGTCCGATCTGTCGCTCCGCCACTTGTAGCTGTAGCCTTGCCTGCTCCATCTCGGGACGTCTCGAGCGCGCTTGCTCGAGGAGCGCATCGTTAGCCAGTGCCAGCTCAGGAGCGGGCGTAGCGCTGAGGCTCTTGACATCGGGTAAGGTGATCTGTAGCTCTGTGTAGTCGGGCAACTCAATGATGAGTGCCAGCTGATGACGCGCCAGCTCCGTATCGCTGCAGGCACGGAGGTAGTTGACGCTGTCCTTAGCGAGCTGCGCCTCCACCTCAGCGAGCTTGTCACGAGACCATTTGCCCGCACGGACTAGTGCCGCCGTTTTCGTGAGCGTCTCACGGGTTAGCTTGAGTTGCTCATCGGCCACGTGGATCATCTCTTGGCGGAAGAGCAAGTTGTAGTACCCCTCAGCCACCTGCAGTCCGATCTGCTCCTTGGCGTAGGAGAGTCCAGCGGTCGCAGCGTCTAGATTGAGACGCGCTATCTCCGTTGCCTTAGGACGAGCCATACCGGAGAAAACGTCCCACGAGAGATTTGCCCCAAAGGAAGTACTGCTCGAGGATTGATCGCCGATGACGCCCGTCTTGTCGGCACTACGTCCGAGGCTGACGCTCTGGCTAGCACTCGCCGAGAGCGAGGGCAGGTAACTGTGCTGCGTGGTGGAGAGCTGCTGCTCACTCCCGGCTAAGCGTAGGCGCGCCTCCTCGACGGTGATGCTGTGAGCGACGGCGTGGTCGATGCACTGCTGCAACGTCCAGCTCTGCTGCGCTGCTAGGGTAAAGCTCCCCGCGACCAGTAGGGCTAAGGGGAAGATATGACGAAGTGTAAGCATAGGATTGTCTTGTCTAAATGATTTGGTTGCGCTACGGCTGTCTGATGATTGGAGTCGGTCGGAGTTTGTCGGCTTGCTGGGGTGAGCCTTCTAGTTCCTCCGTTGGAACTCTTTAGTTCCTCCCTTGGAACTTTTTAGTTCCTCCGCTGGAACTTTTCAGTTCCTCCCTTGGAACTTTTTAGTTCCAAGGTTGGAAAAGTTTTGGAACTCGTAACCGCTTCATCTATTGGTAGGTATAAATCGGACAGTGCAGGGCTATAAATAATCGTCGGTCGGTTAGGCAGCTACTGGAGTGCCCTTGACCTTTTCACCCTCCTTGAGACCACTCTTGACCTCGATGAGGCTACCGTTGCTGATGCCAGTCTTGATCTCACGGCGCTCCGTCTGCAGATGCTTCGGGTCAGCGTCGGAGGTAACCACCTCGACATAGACCTTGTCACCCTCAAACTGAAGTGCGCCCTCGGGAATGGCTAGGACGTTGGAGACCTGGTCAGTGATAAGCTCCGCATTGGCACTCATATCGGAGCGTATGCGGCTGTAGTCGTCGATGGTGATGGCGGCCTTGAGCTCGTACTGCGTGCCTTGCTGCTGCTCGATCGTCTTGGGCGAGATGTACTCGACGACGCCCGAGAAGGCGGAACCCTCGATCGCTCCGATGCGCACCGTGACGGGTAGTCCCGTAGCGACACGAGCGATGTCGACCTCGTCCACCTTGCCGATGAAGATCATCTCCGTCATGTCGGCGATGGTGGCGATGGTGGTGCCAGCGTTGAAGGAGTTGGCCTGAATGACCGAGTTACCCTCCTTGACCGGTATGTCGAGTATCGTCCCGTCTACCGTGCTGCGCACGAGTGTCGTAGAGCCCTGAGCGTTGCGCTGGCTCATGCCAGTGAGGACGATGTTGTAAGCATCCTTAGCACTCGCAAGGCGCTCCTTAGCCTGTAGGTAGTTAGCCTTGGTCGTGGCATACTCCTCCTCGGCTACGATCCCTTGCTGGTGTAGCTCGGTCGCTATCTTGTACTTCTGCTGTGCCTCGTCGAGAGCAATCTTTGCTATCTCGACCTGCGACTCTGCCTGATTGACCGAACCCATCTCGGGCACCACTTTGATACGCGCGATGATGTCGCCCGCCTTGACGAGGTCGCCAGGCTTCTTCATGATCTCGGCAATGATGCCGTTGAGCTGTGGCACGATCATCACCTCATTGCGAGGAGCTATCTTGCCAGTGAGGATGATAGACCGCTGGATAGAGGGGACGCGGGTCACCGTCTCTACCGAGTAAATGGTCGCTTGGGGCTGTGCCTTCTTATAGAGGAAGACGAAGGCCATGACAACGAGCAGGCCGAAGATGACCCAAAGGGAAAGTTTGAAGATACGCTTAGCTTTCATAGTTCTTTATGTTGTGTTTGTTTTTACCTATAGTTGAATGGTGGTTTACTCCTCACGGATCGCTTCGATGGAGCGAATCTCGAGTGCTTTCTTGAGTGGCAGGAGACCGCCCACCACGCCACCAATGATAATGAAGAGGAGTGCGCCAATCGCAGTGCCAAAGGGGATCAGCGGATTGACCAGCATCTCGTTTTCCATAGAGGCGGCGATCTGTGCGACGATAGACATAATCCCCACACCGAGGAGAAGGCCTACGAGCCCCGCGAGGAGGCTCAGCATGCCGCTCTCTAGGAGGATGAGTCGTATGATGTCTTTGCGCTGCGCTCCGAGCGCACGACGTATGCCGATCTCACGGGTGCGCTCCTTGACCGAGACGAGCATGATATTGCTAATGCCGATGATGCCCGAGAGGAGTGTGCCGATACCGATGAACCAGACGAAGACATTGACACCCCACAGCATGGAGTTTTGGGCGGTGAAAATCTCTGAGATGTTGAACTCACCTATGGCGCTCTCATCGTCTGGTGCTATGTCGTGGGTAGAGCGGATGTAAGCTTTGATGCGGTCGTTGATCGCTTTGCTATCCTTACCATCGCCATGGAGCGAGTAGATAACTTGGTAGACCTCATTGCTCTGGCCGAGCGATGCGGTAAGGATCGTGTAGGGGATACGTACCTTTTGCTCTTCAGAGCCATTGATATTCATCCCTTTAGACTTGCTCTTGAGGACTCCCACGACGGTATAGTAAGAGCCATTGATATTGATAACCTTGCCCAATGCCTCCTCGTGCGAAGCGAAGAACTTCTGGCTCACCTCTTCACCGATGGTGCAGTTACGACGGTGCTGCTGCTCGTCGCTCTCGTTGAGCCGTCGTCCAGCTAAGAGGGTTGAGTAGACGATCTTGTCATAAGAGGCCCAGGCGGAGTAGAGCGGTGCTGTCATACTCTTGGTGCCGTAGCTGACGGGCGTGTTCCACGAGCCTTGCTGCATAGCAGCTGTCGTCTCTATCTCGGGGAAACGCTTCTGGAGGTTGGCTATATCGCTCACTGAGAGCGACCACCAGCGATCGGTGGGGTAACCTTTGTACGGTTTACTGGTTGTGGAGCAGTAGAGCATCGTGGTATTGCTTGAGATACCACCTAGCTGCTTGCGCATGCCGTTGGAGAAGCCTTGGCTCAGGCTCATCAAGATGACCAGCATCAGGATGCCCCAGAAGATGCCGAAGGCGGTTGCGATCGAACGCTTGCGATTCGTTCGTAAGGAGTGAAAAGCTTCACCCCAGATGTCTCGATCAAATAGTCTCATAGTACAGTCTTTACGCTAGGGTGTTACTAATCTCTCATCGCTTCAATAGCCGAAATACGTATTGCTCTACGAGCTGGTGTGTAGCCCGCCACAATCCCCGCAATGATCATCACAACGAGGATGCCCAGCGCCATCTGTGGCGAGAGGACTGGCGTGTCAAAGAGATGGATCGTCTCGCCCATCACGGAGAACTCGCCAATGCCGTAAGCGGTCACGAGGTAGTCGCCCAGAGCGACGAGCCCCACGGCAATGACCAGACCGATAGCACCCGCCACCGCCGTGATGAGTAGGCTCTCGACCATGATCATCGCTAGGATGTCACGGGGCTTGGCGCCCAATGCCTTGCGTATGCCGATCTCTTTGTATCGCTCCCGCACCGTGACCAGCATGATGTTGCTCACGCCGACGATGCCGATGAGGAGCGTGCTCAGCCCGACGATCCAGAGGAAGAGGTAGAAGTAGTTGACTACCTTATTATACTTCTCGTTGTTGACATAGTTTGAGAATCCCCACATCGCACTTTCGTCATCGGGCGAGAAGGTCAACATAGAGCCCAAAGCTTGTCTAAGTTCCTGCTCAAAAGCTTTGTAGTCCTTATCACTACGTACCGACGGAACGTAAGCATACACTCTGTCTATAGTGTGCGCTGCAGGGTAAAGTGCTTCAAAAGTTGTACTGGGGATAAAAGAGCCAGAGTTCTCTTTGACATCTTCATATACGCCAATGATGGTAAAAGAGATATCGTCTAAAGAAACCTTCTTTCCTAAAGCGTCCACATACGATTCGGAGCCAAAAAGGTGCAATGCCTTAGCGGATGACAGCAGTATCACTTTTTCTCTATTATAAGTGTCGTACCCTGAGATCGAGCGTCCAGCAAGGATCTTCACACGAGAGTCAAAGTGTCCGAAGTGGTTTGCGCTTATTCCTAGAGTCCAGCCGTCAGACACTTTAGCTTTATAGGTGATCTTACTCCAGTTCTGATAGGCGGGAGCAATGTCTTCAATAGCTGGTACCATCTGTTGCAGCTGTGCTAGCTGAGGCTTGGCAAGATATAGGGGGCGTCCAGCTTGATATCCTTGATAAGGTATAGAGGTCATCCAAAGTCCGAAGCGCACTCCACTGTTTGGCGTCATATCACTACCCATCGCTCCCTTAGAGATGCCACGGTTGAGCCCCACGCCGATGCTGAGGAGGATGACCAAAAAGATGATTCCCCACGCTACGGCAAAGCCTGTCAAGAAGGTACGCAGGCGGTTGCGCTTGAGATTGTCTATGATCTCGGAGAAGTATTCGTGTCCTATACGCATAATGTGTGATCCTCTTTACTCAAACACCTCCTCGGGCAGACTGCTCGTCAGACCGTCCCCCTCGATCACTCCATCCTTGATATGTATCGTGCGGTCACACATCTCAGCTACGCCGGGCTCGTGCGTCACGATAATCATCGTCAGGTGCAACTCGCGATTGATCTCTCGCAGTAGCTCCATCACCTCGATGGTGGTCTTGCTGTCCAAAGCTCCCGTCGGCTCATCGGCTAAGATGACTGAGGGCGTGGTGATGAGGGCTCGTGCGATTGCTATGCGTTGCTTCTGCCCTCCCGACATCTCGCTCGGCAGGTGCTCCGCCCAGTCGGCTAGCCCCATGCGGGAGAGTAGCTCGGCGGCACGCTTGGTGCGCTCCTTGCGACCGACTCCCTGATAAAAGAGTGGCAGGGCAATGTTGTCCAGCGCATTCTTGAAGGGGATAAGGTTAAACGACTGGAAGACGAATCCTATTTGTCTAGAACGGATCTCGGCAGCGCGGTTCTCCGAGAGGCTATTGCTCAGTAGCTCCTCTCCTAGATGGTAGCTCCCCTCGTCGTAGCTGTCGAGGAGCCCGAGGATGTTGAGGAGCGTACTCTTGCCCGAGCCCGAAGCTCCCATGATAGCGACCATCTCGCCTGGAAAGATGTTGAGATTGATGCCCTTGAGGACATGTAGCGGCTGCGCGCCTTGATAGGTCTTGTGCAGATTGCGTAGCGATATGACTGGTTTAGCATTCATAAGCGTATTGGCTTAGCGTTTGTCTTAGGTAGTACACCGCAAAGGTAGTACAAATATTTGAATCTGCAATAGGAAAAACGCATCAGTGTATAACTTGAATCAAACAGTATCGTCGAAGCGAGGCGTGTAGTCCGCTGTGGGGGTGCACGGATAGTATCGAGTCGGAGAGCGTCCGTTGTGTCAAAACGAGACGAGTAGCCCGTTGTAGGGACGCACGGATAGTATTGAGTCGGAGAGTGTCCATTGTGTCAAAACGAGACGAGTAGCCCGTTGTAGGGACGCACGATCCGTGCGCCCGTCCCCGTTAAAGCCTTGATGCTGTAACCGGCTATACAACGGACGCACAGATCGTGCGTCCCTACAACGGGTTAGTCGTCTTGCTGTACTACAACGGACGCCCTCCCACTAGACACTTCCGTGCGTCCCTACGGCGGGCTACTCGTCTCCTGTGGCTATTCGATTTGCGAAGTTATCCGACCCGAGTGCCTCTAGTCGGAATAGTTTTAATACCTTTGTAGCGAGTAAACGAGTATACGACCTTAGATATGGATGATTCGTCCGCCCATAGTACCCTTGAGGAGCCTCCAGCGAGTCAGATGCTGGTAGCGGGTCCCTGCAGTGCAGAGAGTCGCGAGCAACTGCTTGAGATCGCTCAAGGACTAAAGGCGCAAGGTGTCACGCATTTCCGGGCTGCCTTGTGGAAGCCACGTACCCGTCCGGGATCCTTCGAGGGTGTCGGAGTGGAGGGGCTTGCTTGGCTCCAAGAGGTACAGGCCTCTACGGGACTCAAGGTGGGTACCGAGGTGTGCCTGCCTGAGCAGGTCGAGGCGGTACGCACTGCGGGCGTTGACTTCGTGTGGATCGGTGCTCGCACGGTGAGCAATCCCTTTATGGTAGAGGCGATTGCCGAGCAACTGGAGGGAGCTACGCAGACCGTTTTGGTGAAGAACCCTATCAGTCCCGACGCTCCTCTATGGATGGGCGCCATAGAGCGTATCAAGAGCCGAGGAGTTGCCGAGGTGATGGCGATCCTGAGAGGTTGTACGCCTGTCTACACCAAGCAACTACGCAACAGTCCTCACTGGGAGATGATAGCCCAGCTGCGTGCGCTCTACCATAAGCGTTATGGAGCGGAGGAACACCTGCCCATCTTACTGGATCCAAGTCACATAGCGGGGCGAGCTGATCTCCTAGAGGCGGTCTGCCGTACGGGGATGCTCTATCCGATCGATGGCTTTATGATCGAGTGCCACTGCGACCCCGAGCACGCTTGGACAGATGCGCGTCAGCAGATCACGCCCGAGCAATTGCGCCAGTTACTGAAGTCGCTGCAACATCCTAGCAGTGATCACGAGGCGATGCTCCGCCCGATGCGCTATCAGCTACGGGATCTGGACGCTGCACTCGTGGAGCTACTGGCGGAGCGCTGCAAGCTTACGCAGACCATAGGGCGCTATAAGACGGCTAACCATCTAGGCCTTTATCAAGCTGATCAACGCGCAGCGGTAGAGGCTCACTATATAGAGCTGGCTACTCAGTATGGACTGGATCCGCACTGGGCGGCGCAGCTATACAACCTGATCCACGACTACTCCCTGCGAGGACAAGAAGCTGTGGACTCGAACGATGTCAATAACTTTTAGAAGCTAGACTACTATAATAAGCAATGAAAAACAAAGCGATCATCAGCATAGGCAGTAATGAGCATCGCACGGCCAACGTAAAGGCGGTTATGGAGGTTCTCACGGAGTACTTCCCCACGATACGCTTTTCGACGCCCCAGCTCACGGAGCCTGTGGATATGCCCGAGGATGCCAAGGCTTTTCTCAATCTGATCGCACTCTTTGAGACCGACCTAGATAGAGAGACTCTAGAGGCTAAACTGAAGAAGCTTGAGACTAAGCTCGGACGAGATCACGATGACGATGAGGAGGGTATCATACCGATGGATCTAGACATCATCGAGTGGAACGATGAGGTCTACAAACCACGAGATATGGTCCGCCCCTATGTCGTCGCCGGACTAGACGAGCTAGACGAGCTGTAGAATTAGAGATTAGAGGTTAGAAGTTAGAGATTAGAAGTTAGAGATTAGAGGTTAGACCTCAGAGGTTCTACTCTTCCTAGTCTCACAAACTTCTCTCCCTTCTAACCTCTAACTTCTAAAGTCTAATCTCTAACCTCTAACCTCTAATCTCTAAATCCATGCCGACCCATCACAGAGATGATCAAGAGCTCATGCGCTACCTCCTACGGACTGCAGATCAGTTGGGGGTGGCGAGCTACGTAGCGCCTTATCGGGAGCTACTGGAGCGACTCATCCGTGAGGGACAGTATGGTGCTAACGAAGAGGAGGACGATCGGGAGATCTTTATGGAGCAAGCTGAGATGGCTCAGCTGCTCTGCGACGAGATAGGGCTGGGAGTCGTCTCGATATCGGCGGTCCTACTGGAGCCTCCGTACATCCGAGGAGCTGTCACAGCTCAAGAGGTTGAGGCGCTTTGCCCGCCTGGCACACTCCCTCTCATAGAGCGTCTGGCGCAGACGCATGAATTGTACCATCGCTACGACCTTCGTCAGGCTGATCAGGGAGAGGAGTTTCTCCTGACCATCGCCGAGGACATACGTGTCGTCTTGATACTCCTTGTGGAGTGTCTCAACAAACTCATCTATGCCAAGGAGCGCATGGACGAGAGTCGTAGGGTACTGCTAGCTCAGGTGGCGCAGGTACTCTTCGTGCCGACAGCTCACCGCCTAGGGCTTTACAAGATCAAGAGCCAGATGGAGGACTTGATCTTTAAGTACACTGATCCCAAGCATTACTACGAGATCAAAGATCTGATGGGGCAGACCATCGTGGCGAGACAAGCTTATATGGATGCTTTTGTTGCTCCTATCCAGAAGCGTCTCGAGGAACTTCCCCTTCGCTGGCCCTACACGATCAAGTCGAGGAGCAAGACTTTTACCTCCATCATGAATAAGATGCGCAACAAAGGGGTCTCCTTTGAAGAGATCCACGACCTCTCCGCCATGCGCATCATCATTGACGCACCGCCCGAAGAGGAGTACGAGGCGTGCTGGCTCGTCTACTCGATCGTGACGGACCTCTATACGCCCAATACGAAGCGTCTCCGCGACTGGATCTCGCAGCCCAAGGCAAACGGCTATGAGTCTCTACAGATTACGGTGCAGGGCCCCGAGGGCAAGAGCGTAGAGATCCAGATCCGCACCACTCGTATGGACCGCATCGCCGAGAGCGGCATGGCAGCCCACTGGCGCTACAAGGGCGTCTCGGGAGAGGCTAGTCTAGACTCGCAGCTCACCAGTATGCGACAGGTGATCGAGGACTTGGCGGGGGATAAGGAGAAGGCGAATGCGCAGCTCTCCCTCCGAGTTGAGTCGAGAGATATCTTCGTCTTTACTCCGACGGGACAGATGATTCGCCTGCCGAAGGGCGCCACTGTCCTGGACTTTGCCTTTGCAATACACTCCAATGTGGGGCTGATGGCGCAGAGTGCGCAGGTCAATGGCAAGCGCGCTAAGCTGAGAGATAAGCTGAAGAATGGCGATGTGGTCAACATTACCACGGCAAAGAACCAGCGACCCTCTATAGACTGGCTCCAGTCGGTCACCACCCGCAAGGCGAAGAATAAGATCCGCCAAGCGATACGTGACCAGCAAGAGAGCGGACTGCAAGCGGGCAAGGAGCTCCTTGAGAGACGCTTTAAGAATAGACATCTCGTCTACCAAGAGTCTATCTTCACCTCCCTCCTACGCAAGATGGGGTACAAGGGGAATATGGACTTCTTCATAGATCTCTCCGAGGAGCGGGTCAATGTGCCTAACTTCCTCGATCAGTATGCTGCGCTTAGTGCAGAGGCGGAGGCTCGTGCCGCCGAGAGTAGACGCGTAGCTTCCACACCGACAGCGATCAAGGCACCAGAAGCTTCCGACGGTCGTGAGATTGTGGTCTCCACGGCAGACTTCAAGGGGCTGGAGTACACGCTGGCCAATTGCTGCAACCCTAAGATGGGCGATGAGATCTTTGCCTATCCCTCTAAGTCGGGACTGAAGATACATACTCGTAGTTGCCCGAATGCTATTGACATCTTAGGCCGTCACGGAGATCGTGTCTTGCCGGCTCGTTGGCGGGGCATGGAGAGCTCTGCGGTGGTTGCGACGCTCTATGTGACTGCTCTTCACGATGCGGTCACAATAGGACGAGTCGTCTCTACGCTACATCAAGCGGACGAGTGTAGCTTGATCAATGAGGAACAACAGCTCGACGGAGGACTCTGGCACGGCACCTTCACCTTTAGAGAGGGAGAGCGCCAGACGCTCTTTGCCCTGCAAGCACAACTACAGAGCATCAAAGGGGTGCAGCAGGTGCGCCTCCAGCAGTAACGCGCTAGACTAAGTAACTCATACGTGTATCCCCTGTGTAGGGGCACGCATCGTCAGAACGGCTAGACGAGTAGACCTCTATTCCCGTCCATGCCAAGAGTCAATCATCGCAAGCATATAAGCAGAGACTGTTGCAAAAGTCAACAGTCTCACAATCTTGCTTGCAAGATTGTCTAGACTTTGTAGAAAGGATGAAGCGCAAGGCGCTGAGGGTGAGGTCTGAAGGGAGCATACCTCCGTATGTGACCGAAGCCGAATCCCGAAAGCAACACAGCGATTCGCC
>QWCH01000636.1_pt1 | contig 100172 bp, 99 predicted proteins | sample 1972671 | NCBI WGS metagenome assembly QWCH01 (sample SAMN09866713, study PRJNA288562) | Human gut metagenome isolate term3_stool, whole genome shotgun sequencing... | isolation source: gut | host: Homo sapiens | place: USA: California
TGTCTGCATCTCGCATCTCCTGAATGATTCGTATTTGTTCCATAAAGAGGCCGGAACGCGCACCGTTCAATCCGGCGCGCATTCCGGCCACGCTGAGTCTTGATTATCCCGAATTCGGGATAACCAGGATTATGCCGAGAAAATAGTTATTCCGAAGTAATCGCTGCAAACCCTGTAGTACAAGGCGTTACCAGCAAAAACTTCGGAATAACATAATCGGCATATATAGAACAATAGGATTAGAGCAGACCAGATAACTTCAAAATCATTTCCTCGTTATCAGCCCAAATCTCATCCGGTACGGGCTTGGTTCCGCGGACAGCATCAGCTTTCTGAATTGCGGCACGTTTCATCTCGGTATCCGCATAAGCATAGATCATTGTTGTCTCAACCTGTGCATGGCCAAGATATTGGGAAAGAAGTACCATGGGCATCCCGGATTGGTATAAGTGCATCGCCCGTGTGTGCCGCATCATGTGCGGATGGATATGTTCAGGAACTTCCTGACAAACCGCCTTTGCCATGCTCCCATACTTCGCAAAGAATGCTGCTACCGTATCGGGAGACATCTTTTGCTGCCTCCCATGGATCACGGTATAGAACAACGGTGCCTCACTGTAGTCATCCTTGTTGGGATGGAATTTGTTCAGATACTGTTTGCAGTGTTGGACTGTTCTGTTCAGCAACGGCACTGTACGGGTTTTTCGTCCCTTACCATGCAAGTACGCAATTGGATGTTTTGCGTCAAGACGCAGGTCACAGACCTTCATATCGAGAAGCTCACTGCATCGGGCAGCGGTATCATACATGAGGATCATGAATACAAGATTCCGCTGGTCTTTCTGCCTGGAAGGATTGGGCTGTTGAAGCAGCGCGGTCAACGCCGGTTCGGTCAGGAATTCAACGATTCGCCCGTGAGCCTCGTTGGAGGGAATATTGCAGGCAGAAAGATACAATGACGTCTGCGTACAATCGATTTGTCCAGCGAAGTCCAGAAAAGACCGCAATGCCATTAAACGCTGGTTGCGGGTAGAAACACTACATCCCCGCGCCTTTTCCAGCCAGGTTAGGAAGTTAAGAATGACGTCCCGGTCAACACGGGAGAAGGTCAACTCAGCAGCTCCAATCCCTATCTCATCCCTCATATAAGCCACGAAAATATTAAGTGTCTGTCTGTAGGAGAGAATCGTATTTTCACTAAGGCAGCGCTGCTTGGGCAGATAGTCCAGCAGAAAACGCCGGATTGCATCAAAGAAATCACTCATCGTTTCCTACCTCCGGCAAGAATACCTCGGCAGAAGAAAACGTGAACCCGGACATTTCCTCCAACAAGCCAGGAACTAAATGAATGTAGTAATAGGTGTCCGAGAGCTGCGCATGTCCCATGTACGTGCTCAGATACGGAAGCATGGCATTCAAATCCTTACCCTCACGCATCCAATGATACAGACGGTGGGTTGCAAAAGTGTGGCGAAAATCATAAAGGCGTGGGGAACGACGCCCAGTTCTGTCAATATCGGCTTTCCTTAAAGTCTGACGAAAGGTCTTTTCCAATCCGCGTTTCCCATAATAGCCGCCCTCAGTGTTGGGAAAGAAGGGCTCACGACCCGGCATAACAGCGGAGACAACAGCATTACAATTCGAGAGCATTTCCACCACATCATCTGCCATCATGACTATACGGCTTCTGTGCTGCTTGCTCTCCATAATATTCAGCCGCCCTTTGTCCAGATCTACGTCTCTAACGCGCAACCGCCTGACCTCTGCCGGACGCAAGCCGCAGCAATACAGCAGTTTCACCATGGCAGGAATCACAAAATGCCGTACAGGAAAGCCCCTACGCGGTTTTAAGGCGTCAAGAACATTCCAAATAGCCTGAATTTCTGCCTCGGTGTAGATGTACGGCGCATACGGCGCATCTTTTCGGGCAATATCTGGCGGCAGAATGTAAGCAGCTTCGCCGTTGCGGTTTAAGTATCTGGCAAACTCACGCACCGGCATCATACGGTTGCGGAAGGTATTGTTGCCTTCGGTATCCTTTTTCGTGGCCCAAGCTAAGCAAAGCTCCTTGGTCAGTGTATTTTCTTCCTGGAAATGCGTCAGGCAAAAGCGGTCAAAGTCTCGCAGGAGACGGGAGGACTCCAGATAACCAAACCCCAGAGCGTTTTTCTGAGCAATGAAATCCTCGATCTGAGATGCAAAACAACTCTTAAAGGTGTACATCATTTTAGTTCCCTACCTCCTTTCCATGAGAGAGCAGGGGCAATGCACATCGCTTCAGTCCCTGTTCGTCAATGGACAGGTACGGCTTTGCTGAATCAATATGAGTTTGGCCCAGCATCTGTTGGATCAACTCAATTGGCACTTCGTTCTGGAGCAGATTTGTAGCGAAGGTGCGCCGGAAACTGTGAAATCCGCGATACCCGGAATGAATTCCTGCGCCCTTCATGTATTTGGAGACAATTGCACTTCCGGTTCGACTTTTCAAAGCACGGACAGCGCCGACGTGACAGAGGAAAATTTGCGGTAGTGAACTCTTGGGGCGCCCATTTAACAAGTAATCTGCTATAGCGTTGCCTGTTTCCGGTTCAAGAGGAATTACGATTGGTTGTCCTGTTTTGTGCTGAACAACACGAATTTCCCTCGTTCTCCAATTGATGCAGTCAAATGTGAGCCGTATGATGTCGCAAGACCGCAAGCCGCTTTGCACTGCCAAAACCATCATAGCGTAGTCTCTTTTCCCGACCGCAGATGTGATATCTGGCTGAGAAAGTAGACGTTCCAATTCATCATCGGAAAATCCTTCACGAAAGTTCTTCCGAGGGCAAACAAATTCCGGGAGTGTTTTGCAAAAATTATCCGCAGTGATCTCGGCCCCATATAAAAATTGTAGAAAGGTCCGAATGCCAAAAAGAGCAGATCTCATTCCACCAGTGTATCGTCCAAGCATTCTTGTAACGCATGTGGCAATATCCATCATTGCGACAGTTTCAATGGAGACTATTCCATGGTCCTCTAATTCAAGCAAAAATACACGAGCCACACTTGTAACTGTGCTAACGGAACTTTCAGCCCAGTTGCTCTGCGTTGTGACATGCGCACTGAATTTATCCAGAATCGCTTTGTGCTGAGGAATAACTTCGCGCCGTCCCCAATTAGGAATCCTTTCCAGCGTGATTTTCCCTGTCAGGCGGAACTCCTGGAGCATCGCCGCCGCTTTGCGCAAATTCTGATAAGTAGTTCTGCCAACCTCCCCTTGCTCATATTGCAGTCTTCGCTCCTCTGTAAGCTGGGATATAAGTTTGTCTGAGTAACTTTCTGTACCAGAATCATAGTGCTTTTTCAAAATGACGGCTAATCCCTCTTCCGTGTAATGGCGAACCGTACTTTCCGAAAGGCCAAGTTGTTCCATACGCTTGTTGACCATCCAGACAAGCACATAAATATTTTCCGATTCGGCAAACTGTTTCGCCGTCGGTGCGTCGTGTTGGATGATTTGCTTTGGACGATTCCATACAGGGTCCCATGGCTGAAGGTCAGGCAAATCAATAGAATCTCCAGCAAAAAATTATCGAGCATTTCTGCTGTAGCATATAGTATGCCTTTTGTGTGAAAATGTCGAAGTATGCTGCCAAAGCCTGTATGAGTATAGTCGTATATGCTTCCATCACTCATCCCCGCATTGGTTAACAACTCCAGGGCACGCTGTGCAGTTGCGTCTAATTCAATCAGTTCCATAGGCCCTCCTTATATTTTGTGGTGTCAGACGGTTGTCTGCATGTCCACATTATATAAAATGAGGCCCGCTTTGTTATTCCGAAGTTTTTGCGGAGAATCCTTGTTTTACAAGACTCTATGCAATGACTTCGGAATAACTATTTCCTCGGCATAATCCTGGCACGGGCTGCCCCCGCAGATGATGTCCACAGGCGGCAGATACGCGCCGTTCAGTTTTGTGATGTCTCCCATCTGCTCCATGCGGGGGAAACGGATCTTTGATACCAGTATGGGGAACGGTTCGATCTCACTGGCCCAGATTGGCTCGATGCCGCACCGCACCGAAGCCAGAGGGAAACCGGAGATGCCATCGAACAGGCTACCCATCGTAAGTTTTCTTGTTGACTGTGTCATTTCATACACACCCTTTTATTTGATTGCTGCGGCGATGGTTCTCGTCACATTCACCGCAGACTGTGCCGTATACACGGCGCTCGTAATATTGGCCTTTGTTGTGGTGTCCAAGCCAAAGCTGCCAGCGATGCGGGGCACCTCTCCCGCCGAGAGCATGAGCCCCACGCCCATGAGCGCGTGATCCTTGAACACCATGAGTCCCGCGATGAGAATGGTGGACTGGAGAAAGGCGGTCAGGCACAAGCCGATGACCTGCCGCATCCAGCCCATGAATCCATCCAGATAGCCACGCGGAACGCTGAACATATAGAGGCTGCCCACCGCAATCTGGATGAGCAGGATGCCCCCGCGTTTCAGGTTGGCAAAAAACACCTTCAGCACCGCATAGCCCATAAGGATCACGCAAAAGAGAAGCATAATGGGGCTGGTGATGATGCCGAGACCAAAGTGGGAACTGTTCACTACATCGGCAAGGGTCTGGATCTCGTTGAGCTCCGTAATGATGTCCTGCCCCACCTCACCGATGCTCCGTCCGTAGCCGGTGAGTCCCGCGGAAAAGTTTCCCTGCAGCGATACGGATAAGGCGTAGAGGCGGACGGGGACAACGGTGAACAGGCTCACCGCCAGAAAGCCCTTGATGATGTTCATCCCGCACTGCAGGAGATTGCCCCTGCCGGTGGAGTATTCAATGCCGCACTCAAAGGCGCAGACTACCACGCTGACGGCAAACAACGCCCACGCAAGGCGCGAGAAAAAGAGAATGATGGCGCTGACCCATTCCAGTTCAAAAAGTTCCACGCCCATATTGCCCATGAGGGCAAAGAAATTGCCGAGAAAGCCCACGATCTGCCCGTAGATCCAGTCCACCAGCTGATCCAGGACCGTCGCGGCAACAAAGTCCCAAATAAATATTTCGCTCACCTCCTCGAAATGCAGAAAGCCGCCGCCCAGGTGGGCGACGGCCTCGCACAGTCTGTTTCATCTTGTGCTGCTTAAATCCCAATGATATTCCAGATGTATTTCGGCGCGATCAAGCTGAAAATCAGGCAGGCAAAGAGGATGGCGGGGCCGGTCCATTCAAACTGACCCCTCTGGCGATAATCAAAGTACGCTCCGCCAAGTTTCACAAAGAATGCGATGGCGAGGATCATATCCAGCGCCGGGAACACCACCTTCTCCACCACGCTCTTGATCTGTTTGGCCGCCTCCGTCCACGTCTGCTCCACCGCTCCCGCAACATCCCCGCCCGCAGCGAGCGCCGAGGTGCAGCAGAGAGAGGTCAGAAGCAGAAGCGTCAACGCCAAAATCATGATTTTTTTGTGTTTCAAGATATTAACCTCCTTGATATGGGGATGCCGCCCCTTGCGGAGCGGCATCCGTTGTTAGTCCTTAATAGCCGGTGCGAGGCAGGGGCTTGCTGGGGGCATAGACACGGGTGACCCAGCGGGAGGTCGCCATGATCCACTGCCCGTTGTAGACGCCGCCCGCGTCCGCCTGATTAACGAACTGCGTACCGCCGGTGAGCTTGGCAAGGGCCTTGCAGTCATTGGAAGCAAGTCCCAGCGCCGCGGGCGAAGCATCCAACACATAGTTTTTGGATGTACTCAGATTATCCGCCAGCGTGCACCAGGTATCCCCGCTGAGATTCGTGCGGTAGACGATCTTATAGTTGCCGGGGGAATTCCACGTGCCGGTGTAGATCTTTTCAAGGCGCACCGCCTTGACGGGCAGAGTGTCTCTCCAGTAGAACGACTCCAGCGCCGTGGTGGAATTGTTGGCAATACCGGTGAAGTTGTAGCGGACAAGCTGCCCCGGCATGACCTCCACGTAGCCGGTTTTCTTGATCGACACATTCGTGTACAGGCTCTTATTGGTCATGGCCGCCTTAACGATCTGACCGGCGTGTTCGATCTCCACCTCAATGGGTGTCTTATCTAGCCCGTAAAACTCCGCTGCCTTGGATTCCACGATTTTATATCGCGCCAAGGGCAAGGGCTTGCTGACCGCGAGCCCGTTTTTATCCGTCTTGATGGTATCCACCAGACAGTTGGTGCGGGCATTGTAAACTTCAAAGACGGTGTTGGGGATGGGCGTTCCGGCGGGCCAGCCATTCATGGAATTATAGTCCGCCGAGGTCTTGACGATCTGGATCTGACCGGTGATGGGGGTATTCTTCCACTCGACTTCCGTGGTTTCGCCGGACTTTACATACACGGTCTTTTTCTGCGTGTCGGGAATATATCCCTCATTTTCCAATTCACGCAGATAGTAGCGTCCAGCTGTCAGATTTTCAAAACGGACATAACCGCGGTCATCGCTGGTTTCCTGCGCAATGGGATTGTTGCCGCTGTCGTAGAGAATGAAGGAAACGCCGTAGATGCCCTCGCCGGTGGTCGAATCGACCTTGTGGATCAGGATACCGGAGATAGCTTTGTTGGTCACCGTTTTGGTTGTGGTTTTACCATCCTCCACGGCAAAATAGATGGGGGTATTGTCCAGCTGGAAGCCCTTGCCTGCCTCCGTTTCCACGGCATAGTAGCTGCCGCTTTCCAGCGGCACATACACGCGGCCATCCGTTCCGGTGGTGACGGTGTCCACCAGTCCGCCATCGCTGACACGGCGGATCTCGAAGGTGGTGTTGGGGATACGCTGGGTTTTGTCCGCCGCATTCACTTTCACCAGCTCCAGCCCGCCGATGGGAGCATTATAAAAATAGAGGGACTGCGTGTCATTGGGGTTGACCACCACGGTCTGCGTGCGCGTATTCTCGTCGATGGTGTAACCGGAGATGGATTTTTCCTCCGTTACCACCAGTGTGCCGGTGACGCCCTTGAGAATGATCTGACCGTTTTCGTCGGTATAGTACAGACCGTTGGAGCTGATTTTTCCGTTTTCGTCGGGGATAAACTCGCCGGTAGCCGTAGTGATTTTGAAGGTAACGCCCTCCAGCGGCGTCTTGCGGTCCAGAGAGGACAGCTTGTTGATGATGAGCGCGCCCTGTCGCTCATTCCAGAAGGTCATGCGCTGGGGAGACTGGCTCTGGTCGATCTTAATGCTCTGCGGTGTCCCATCCAACACGAATCCATCCACAGATTTGACCTCTTTTGCGGTAACAGTCATGCCGTCGGTCAGACCCTCAATGGCGATCTGGCCTGCAGCGTCGGTGGTATAGTAGCCGTTGTTGGGGCCGACTACCGCGCCGGAGGAGTCCGTCACAAGGAACTGTACCCCGGCAAGCGGTTCATTTTTCGTGCCGGAAATGTATTTCTGGAGAATCAATGTTGTAGTGGGTTTGTTGTAAAAGGTCAGCGTCTGCATGTCGTTGGGGTTGACCACCACTGTCTGCGTGCGGGTCGCTTCGTCGATGGTGAACCCCGGAATCGTCTTGGTTTCCGTTGCTACCACGGTGCCGACGACGCCGGAAATGCGGATTTCACCAGATTTATTGGTGTAATAAATGCCGTTGCTGGACAGCTCGCCGTTGGCGTCGGGAACAAAGCTGCCATCCGCGTAGGTGATCTTAAACTCTACGCCCTCCAGCGGCTCCTTGTTGGGACCGGAGCTGACCTTGCGGATGATGAGATTTCCGGCAGGCTGGTTCAGAAACTGCAAATGCGCCGTTTCGCCGCTCTTGATGAGCGCGTGCTGGGGGCTGTCATCCAACAGATAGCCCGTTTTTGCTCTGACTTCACGGGCAATGACCGTCATGCCGGGTTCCAGACCATCCACCAGAATTTCGCCTGCGGCATTGGTGGTGAAGCGGCCGTTGTCGTTGCCGAGATAATGGCCGCTGCTGTCGGTCAACAGGAACTCTACGCCGGAGAGCGGTTCGTGCTTGCTGTCATCGCTCAGCTTTGTAATGAGCAAACTTCCCAGCGGGGCATTGCCGAAGCGGAGCGTCACCACATCCTGATCCTCGCCGGAGATCCACACGGTTTGGGGTTCGCGGTCGATGATGTGATTTCCGTCACTTTCGAGTTCCTGACAGATGTAAGTGCCGCGTTTGAGGTTTGTCACGGTGAACGCCCCGTTGGGGCCGGTCAAATAGGTCCCGATGACTGTACCGCCAGTACCGGAAGTACCGCCGCCTAAATATCTCAGTTCAAATCGGCAGCCCTCCAGTCCCTTTCCGGTTTTGGCGTCATATTTGTACACAACGAGGGCACTGTGAGGAACATTGTCCACGGTCACGGTCTTAGAGGTATTGGCTTCCAGATAGAACTCGGTGACCCCGCTGCCCTGAATGCCGAAGCCCTTGGGAGCGGACTCCTCCACCAGCTTGTACCAGCCACGGTTTACATCGGTGAGCGTGATTTTACCATCGGAGGCCGTTGTGAATACACCGAGGTCGTTGATCTCGCCGGTGGTGGTATTGTCCGAGCCGTAATAGATATGGAATTTGGCATTGGAGAGAGGATCACCGGTGACGCTGTTTCGCTTTAGGATCGTCAGGGAGGGTTTGACCGCGTTGAAGAAGGTCACCGTTCTGGTGCAGCCTGCTTCCAGATAGACCTTCTGGGGGATCTCAGAGAGAATGACATGGGAAGGCACATTTTTCTCCGTGATGCGATAGCTGCCCACGGGGATGGAATCGAGGAAGATACGCCCCGCGCTGTCCGTCGTGGCACTAGTGGAGTAGCTGCCGTCGATCTGCTCAATGAGATAGGTGACGCCCTCGATAGGCTCCCCGGTGGCAATGTTTTTCTTCAAAATTTCCAGACCGGGCTTCTGGTAATCCTGAAAGCGCACCTCAGAGGTTTTGCCTGGTCGGAGCGCTACGGTCTGCTCGGTGTGAGACAACACATAAGGCTCCGGCACGGATTCCTCCCGCACCACATAGACGCCTGCGGGAAGTGCCGAAAGCGTTGCCGAACCGTCCGAGCCGGTGGTGACGGAGGTGGAATAGCTGCCGGTAACGGACTTAATGGACAGCACCGTGCCGGCAATCGGTTTGCCGCTCATGGCGTCGCGCTTGGTGATCTTCATATCGGGCTTTTCGTAGTTGACCGCCGCAACGGTGTATTCGCGGTCACCTTCGGAAACATCTACATAAACGCTTTTGGGCGTAGGATCAACACAGAAGCCGTCCGGTGCGGAGGTCTCGACAAAGCTCCAAAGGCCGGTCGCGGCATCCTCAACATAGATCTCGCCCTGCGCATTGGTAATGTCGCTGCCGACGATCTGACCGTTAAAGTAGATGCTAAAACGTGCACCGGCGAGACCGGTTGTGGTCCCACCGGCAGTTTTCTTCAGCACGATTTTGCCCGTGCCGCCCGTTGGCTGCTCCGGCTGGTCAGGCGCAGGCTCGCCCGTTACGAGCTTGCGCGGTCCATAGTAGTTAAAGAATGACTGATTTTTGCGGTTGCTGGAGATCGCATACACCGCCCATCTTGCACTCTCATCCTCCACGATGGTTGCAGCAATACCCTGCGCAGCGTACTCCTCGATCTGACGCTGGAACTCGGCATCCTCAGCTGCTTTCTTTGCAAGGAGGGAGTCGATGAGGCTCAGATACAGCTCGTAGGTGTCGGCGTTGGCGTAGCCGCCCGCGTCGCCGTCTCCACCGGGTTCGCCTTTATAGGACTGGTTCTCCCAAACGTAGGTCTGTACCGCCATAAAAAGCTGGCCGACGTTGGACTCTTTACAGTCGTTGAGGTAGGTCATCATCCACTTGACGTTCTCGACGGTCGCGGCGTCCATCTCGCTGAGACCACTGTTCGTGAGTGCCGACTGCAATACGGCATCTGCATCTGCACCGGTGCCGGACGTCCATGTAAAGGAATTCAGGTATGAAGGCGTTGCGTAATGATAGCCGAGGCCGCTATCCATGCAGTACACGAGCTTGCCGTCTGCCAGCGGCGGGCGGTAGCTGTACGGGGTTCCGTTGGCAAGCAGGCGCGTGCTCCAATATGCCTGGTTAGTGGTAATTTTGAGGCCAGAACCCGTGTTCGACGCAGCGAAAGCCGCAGTCGGCAGCAGGCTCAAGATCGTCACCAGTGTCAAAAGCAGAGACAGTAGGCGTTTTTTCATAGGTTTCATAGGGTTCTCCTTTCTAAAAATGCGTAATAAAAAGAGCAGACCTTGCCGATCTGCTCTTGCGTGAGAGTTGATGATTTACTTGCTTGCGGGAGTATCCACCCAGGTGACTTCACAGCCGTCCAGCAGGAAGACCTGCACGCAGTACCAGCAGTCAAGACCGCTTTGGTTAACGCCCCGCGCCAGTCCGACACCAATCTCGCCGTAGCGGGAGCTTGTCATGTTGTCCGTGTGAGCCTTGGAATTGGACCACAGATTGACCACTGCCTCGGAGAGCGTTTTGTGCTGTTGTTCGAGGTACAGCTCCGATATACTGTGAATATTTTCTCCAGTGTATCTGCTGTCGGTGACGGTGTTGCTTTTGCGTCCATCCGGACGGGTGTGAGAATAGATGCCGCTCGCAGCCATCTCATCCGCGCGAACCTGTGCCGCCTGCATGAGCCTGTCGTTGACGCACAGCGCGGCAACGCCATTTTCTTTGCGCAAGGCGTTGGTGCGGTCAACGATGTCCTGCTTTGCAGCGGCGACATCTGTCTGCGCGGGCTGCTCCACGGGCTTTGCCTCCGCAGACGTTACCGGCGCTTCGCCGGTGTAGGGCTTGCCCGATTCGACCTGTACACATTTGGCATCGCTGTTCCAATAGACATTGAAGCCGACCGCTCTGCCGATGTCGCGCAGCATAACATAGTTATTGCCGTTGATGTTGTACGCCGTCAGGCGGACTTCCTGCCCGTCTACAAGGACGCGGTTTGTGGAAAGCGTTGCTTTCAGCGATTCCACCGCCTGCGCCGCGGGAGCACTCAGCGAAAGCCCCAGCACGAGACCGCAGAGGACGAGCCCGGTATTCTTCAATCTGTTCATCGTTCTGCCTCCATTCTGAATGTGTATGTGGAAATCTTTGCAGCACGAACATATCACAGGCAAGGCTGAGAAGTCGAACAGAACCGATCCGGCAAAACGGAGAAAAAATCAAGTTTCCACTGCGGTGACGCACCAGCGCTGGTCCCGCTGGTTGCGGACGCAGGTGTAAAGCGTGAGCATATTCTCGCCGGAGTCCGCAAGACCGCTGCGGTCTGTCTCGCTGACCTTGCTGACATCCGTCACCTTGTAGGTGCGGGTACCCAGCTTGGTCGTCAGGGTGATCTTGTCCCCGATGTTCAGCGTGTGGATCTGACCGAAGTAGCTGTTGGCGCCGCGGTTGTGGGCGGCGAGGCAGACATTGCCCTCCCAGATGGAGGTATCTTCAAAATGCCCAACGCTTTTGGCAAGCGTCTTGCTGTCCGTTCCCTGATAGATCCTCACGCTCAGGCCCAGCGTGGGGATCTCGATCTTGCCGAGGGAACCGTTTTTGTAGTAGAGCTCGCTCGTTACATCCGTGAACAGCACAGAGGGCTGATAACCGTTGCCGCTGCTTACCGTACTCCCTGGGGTAACCACATCACCGCTGCCGCTGATCACGGCGCCAGCCGTGGGAAGGGTGCGCGGCGCAAGATTCGGCGTCAGGTATTCGCCGGTATGGAGCGCATTCATGCTCTCCGAGCCAAAGGCAGGCGGAATGAGGGCGGCGTTCTTGCTGACGTCGGTATTTTTCATAGCGCCGCCATCTGCCGTGTGAATCACTTCAATAGAGGTGTCCTTGCCGAAGTCGTAATCATTCGGCGCGTCGATACTGTATTCCAGCGCATACGCCGGAGCCGCCAGAGCTGCTGTCAGGCAAAGGCTCAGGCAAAGGGTAATGATCTTTTTCATTCTGCCGTTTCCTCCTCATCTGCATTTTCTCTTCTGCGTTTTACCAGCAGCGCGCCGCCGACGCCCGCGCCTGCCGCGGCCACGACTCCGACGGGGATGAGCACATAGGACCAGCGGAGCGAGGATATTGCGCCGGCAGTTTTTGCAGGCTCTGCGAACTGAATAGGCACGCCTTCGAAAATGGCAACGTAGCGAACGCGATTTAATGCGATGCGGCTCACCGTGCCGGTATAATCCGCCGTGACGGTGTAGCCTTTCACATAGCTGCTGGTGGCGCTGCCAGTGTAGGTGGCAACGGCTGTAAAGCGGTCACCCACAGCGTATCCATCCATGTTTGCGGTATTGTCGGTCTGCCACTGAATGTCGGAGAGCGTCAGGGTCCTGCCGCCATCCTCAATGCTCTTGGGGATGTACTGTGTATCCTGCTCGGCAAGATTGGGATAGCTGCGCTTGACGGAAAGCTGCTTTGTAGAACTGCCATAGCCGGACTTTTAGCGCTCTCGATAGAAACATGCTCTGTGTGCTGGCGGCTCTCGTTCTCCGGCAGTTCCTGACGCAGCAGATCGACGAGCGTATAATGATAGCCGTCTTTTTCAAAGTCTGAGCGGGGAATGCCCGCAGGATCGTCTTCCGGACTCAGATCATAGATTTTCTTCAGTTCTGTGCCATCGTCGTTTCGGACGATGGAAGTGGGATAGCAGACCTTGGCGTCCGGCACCGCGGGTTCAAAGTCCGCCGCCAGCGCAGTGGGCGTCAGTGCCAAAGTCAGGCACAGCGCCGCAGCGCAGAGGGATAGCATTCGTTTCATTTTGTGTTCCTCTTTTCTTTATTTTTATAGTGATTTTTCGTCTGCTCCAGCAGAAGGTCATATTCCCAAGGCTCCAGCTCTAAGGAGAGGTAGGCACCGTCTTTCGTCATACCGTCCACCCGGTAGCTCAGCACAAGTGGAAGATGCCGCTGCTTTTTCACGTCCTGGGGTGAGATCCAACCAACGCCGCCCACAAAAACGGAACGGATGGCGGAATCGTAGTTTTCTTCATAACCCTGCCAGAGAAGCGCCTCCCGCAAATCTCCCCGCAGCTTCCCGCTTTGGGGAACGGGAACCAGACGCTCCGGCTCCAACAAAAAGCGCGGATGCAGGGTTTCTAAGCAACCGTCCAGCGCAACTTTCAGGGCGGCATCTTTTTTCGTCAAGCCGCTGCGCCGGTAATCTGCCGCCAGAACGTCCTCACCCTGGGCGTCGCCGGGGAAAAGGCGCACACAGCGGATGAGTTCATAGGCGTGGGCATCATCCATCATACCAAGGACACGGGTCCCATCCATGGGGAGCGTCCGGTAATGGTCGATGGCCTCCGCCAATGCGGAAAACTGTCTCACATCCCATCCGGGTCTTCCGGGGCGGAGATCGTCCACGGTGTAATAGGTCATGCACATTCAGATGTCCTCCTCACTTCATATTCATGCCGCCAAGGGCCTCGGTCTGTTCCTGCGCGTTCAACTCCGCCAGCTTCGGCTTTGCCCATTCTGGAAGGAACTTGTCATCCAGTACGCCAATGAACTCGTTGCGGTTCCAGCGTGTCATCTCCCCGTCGCTAAGGCAGGTGCAGCGCACCGAGCGGCCAATGGCGTGAGGCGAACAGCCAAAGCCGTCATGGGCATACCAGAGCTGGTTTTCCTGACTCCAGCAGGATTCTTTCAGCGTGTCGGGGCTGAGTACCAGCACCTTGCCGGTATAGTCCTGCTCGGCGCGGTCACCGACACAATGCTCCGCGCCAAAGAGATTTAACGCCTGCACCGCCTTGCGGTAGAAACTGACGAAGCCATCCAGCACGGCCGGATGGCTTCGGACAACAAAATCGCTGTTGTGGTTGAGATCCGTGGGAATATATATCTTCTCTGCCCAATGCTTGTTGGCGTAGCTAAAACGCCCATCCCACTTGAGTTCGTGCAGCGTATTGGCGAGCACCCATGCGGTGCGCTTGTAGCCGTATTCGTCCAGCACCGGCGTGATACAGTTCTTGTCCAGATGCATCCCATCGAAATTCTGGCGAATGGCTTCCTCGATAGCGTTTCGGCAGGCAATGTTTGCCTTGTGGCTCTCCCGCCAAAGGGAAAGCTCATTCCGCTCGCGGGCTTCAGCAGCGGAATACGGGTAGGGATAAGTATTGTTCATCCCGAGATCTCCTCCTTTTCCAACAGACGGCATACGCCCTCCAGCTGCACACCGGAATCCTCCAGCATGGTGCGAACATCATCGTCCAGCTCGTCGATGAGCACATCTGCGGCGGTTTTCTCCGCTGCCTGCACGATGACTTTGCCATCCTCCACGAAAGACTCCAGCGCGGCGTTGGGCGAGATCCCTGCCTCCGCCAGCTGGCAGGGCGGAATTTCAAGACCGGAGCAGTGGGGTTCGTGTTCACAGGCACCGCATGCCGTTTCCGTCATTCCGGCCTCCATTGCCATCTGGCTTCTCTCCGCCAGACGGGAGATCAGCTGCGGTGCAACGGCGGAGATAAGAGAAATGGTTTTCAGCAGTTCCGCTACGGTAGGATCTCCCGGCAGCAGCAGAATACAGCCGCTGTCGGTATGGAGGATCAGGTCGCTGACGCCTGCAAGTCCGGAGAGCTGCAAAGCGGCGCGGGGGATGGCAAGAGTTTTATTGTTAGGATCATGGTTCAAATTGAATTTCATGCTGTTTTCCTCCTTGGTGGATATTTTGGGATATGGACCAGCTTCAGCTCCCATTCGCCCAACGGCTCGTCGAAGAGGTTCATCTGGCTGGTCATGTAGGGGCGGGGATCGTAGTTGGTGATGATGAGTTCGCCAAAGGACGAGCCCTTTTTCTGAGAGAGCGGATTGCTGCGCTGGAAAGATGAAATGTACCAATCCTGATAGAGCTTACGGATAAAGGGACAGTCGTTGTAGGACAGTACCACATAACTGTCACGGCCAGTTAGTACCTGCCAGAGCCGGACATGGAATCTGCGGAAACGTCCCAGCTTCCCAGCGACACGGTAGAGCCGCTCCGTTTTGACATAGGGCGGATCGGCATAGATAAGACTGCCTTTTTTATCTCGTTCCCGAATGAGCTGCAAGGCGTTTTTGTTCTCCAGCGGCACATCTTTTAACCGTGCGGACACCGGTGGAAACAGCTTTAGGAAGCGTTCGACATCCAATCCTTTGACACCGAAAGAGTTGATCGTCCCGCTGAAGCTGCCGCGGATGGCAAGGTAATACGCCGCTGCCCGCTTTACATCGTAAAGCGCCAGCCGCTCCTGAAAGATGGGGAGCAGTTCTCCGGCCTGCTCCTCCGTAAAGCAGGAGCGATCTCCGAGGCATTCGATCTCCGCCTGCACATTTTGAAAGTAGACCTCCTTGTGGGCGACAAAGTCCCGGTAATACTCGAAGAGCTTGCGGCCGTGGATGGGCAGGAATTTCAGTTCCCGCAGCAGAACATTGGAGCATTCTTTGATGCAAGAGAACAGGTTCACCAGCTCGGCATCCAAGTCGTTATAAATGTCCAATCGGTTTGGATCCGGCGGCAAAGCCAGCAGCACCGCGCCGCTGCCGCCGAATGGTTCCACATACTGCGTCAGCTTGGGCGGGAAAAGCTGCAGGATGTACGGTGCGATCTTCTCCTTGCTGCCGATCCAGGGAAAGGGCGGCTTAGCCATGTCCGGCCTCCTCGTCCTCACGGAACCGATCCATAGACCGTTCCAGACCGTTGATAGCCGCTTCCAGTCCTGCCGCCATCCGTTTCAGCTGGCGGATGGTGTCGTAGACCTCACCGGCAGTTGTGGCGTAAAAGTAGCCACTGCGGTCGCTGGCGATGGGATGGGTCTTGCGCCGTAGCTGATTCACCAGCTTTCGCAGGTCGGTCCCGCTGACATGGAGTGTTTGCTCCAGTTCCGTCCCACCGACGCGGTTTTTCCTGCCGGAGCAGGAGCCTTTGAGGTATGCCAACAGTTGTTCATCGCGCATGTTTTCTCCTTTCCGGGGTGATTTCCCGAAAAAGGGCATAAAAAAAGAAGGGGCCGATCCCCTTTCGGAAAATCGGCCCCTAAGTTGATTATTTCTCATCCGCCGGATAGGCGGAATAAGGCAAAATATTTTTGAATACTACCCAAGTAATGATATAGTCTTCTACAGCTCCTACAGGATGTGCTACCATAAATGGAAGTACACGTTTCCCCATCACATCTTCATCTTCATCTCCATCCCCTGTGACATCTGCGGGAACTGCACGTAGTCGTTCCCGATGAAAGCGCCGGGGTATTCCTCCTGATAGTGCTTCCCCAGCGCTTCCAGATCAAGGTATTCGCAAAGCTCCCGCGGCACGTTGGTCTCCTGCGCAACGCAGTATTCTCCCAGAGCTTTATAGTTGCCGACACCTGCAAGCACCTCACAGTTTTTCATATCATCCATGAGCTCCAGCACTCGCTCCGCCGTGCGGAGATCGTGCTGCTCGATCATGGCTGACAGGATCGTCTCATCCTGCTCCGTCATCTCGGCCATGCGGTCGCTCAGGAGATTTACTTCTGCCTGTGATGCACACGGAAGCGTCCCGAGGAAGCGTCGGAGCGTTTTGTCTTTTAGCTCTCTGCGCTGTGTTGGTACCGTGTTCTCCTTTGCCCGCTGCTCGATACGTTCCAGCTTCTCCTGAAACCTTTGCGAGAGCTTCGGCATGATCCGCGGCAGGTCCTCATATTGCCAGCCGTCTGCGATATCACCGCGCTGTGGGATATCTTCTTTCAAGCTGCGCAGAACGTCGTCCGGCAGCTCCCGCCTCTCCATTTCGTCATACAGATCGTATTTCCCCAGCATCGCCGACTGCACAAAAAAGTCCGTTGACTTTTGAGGCATGACTTTCTCTCCTGCGGCAGGATCGTTCTGCTTCTGCTGCTCATTGGTCGCCGCCCACTTGATATAGCTTGCAAGGATATCTCCCACGGACATCTCTTCGTAAGCGCGCCGCTCGGCATAGGCTTTGCATGGAACGTAGGCATAGTCCTCAAAATTGAGCTCCTGTCCGTCCGTGTTGACCGATACCAGCGACTCAGGGGCTTTGAGCGCGGACATGTACACATCGCGCCCCTGAGAGATCAGCCAGGAGCGAAAGTCCATAAAACCGTCATCGGAGCTATGTGCGCCCATGGCGGCACTCGCCGCCCACAGGTCGTTTCTCCTTGCGGCGTCCTGATAAAAACTGAAAATCTGCTTCCACTCCAGTATCTCCTCTGACGGTAGATTTCTGAGTCGGTCCCGAAGCGCCGTGAGCACTTCCTTCTGATTTCTCGGGTCAGTCGACGAGTGGACCTCGTTTACAATATTCCAAAACTGTTCTTTGTTCATCGCATCGTCATCTCCATCTTTTCCTGCACCGGCGTCAGCATGGGCTGATAGTCCGCACGGTGCAGCAGGCCGTAAGGTGTAAGGGTTGCATTATCCTCCTTGATGAGGTCGCAGCCGTAGGCGTAGAGGTTCACATGGGAGAGCAGCAGCTCCGCCGAATGGTCATCCGTCATGAAGCGTAGGTGGTCAATGGCAATATCCCGCACCTCAAACTGCTCCAGCAGGGCCTTCAGCTTCGGAAGCTGCTTTTCAGGCGAGGGCATATCCCGCACCGCTGCGGCGAGCACGTTGAATTCCTCCAGCTCCATGGGCAGGTCGGTGAATTCTGCCGCATAGGGAATGATTCCGTCGTAATCAATGACCGCGACGCCCTCCCAGCCCTCTGTGCCGAGCTGCGCCTGCGCATCCAGCAGCTCCGCCTCTGCTGCGGGAAGGATCAACGTCACCGTGCGGTCATCGCCAATATCGGGATGCAGTCCGAGCGTGAGCCGGAAGAGGTATCCCGGCTTTTCCGGCAGCGTCTTTTGGACGGGCGGCGCGGCTGTCAGTTCGCCATCTTGCAGCACATACAGGCTGCCCACAAAAACGCCGTTTTCGCTGCACCGCATCATTCTTCCGATGCCGGCGAAGTCCAGCATCTCGAACACCCCGTCGGATATGCCGTCCAGTTCGGGGATGAATCCGTTTTCCGCATAGAAGCGGCCAAGCTGTGCGTCGTCGGCAGCATCCACCACATGATAGCAGTCGGTTTTTGCGCTGACCGCCAGATCCCGCAGATCCTGCAGCGTGATGACGCCGCCGTTGGCGTTTGTTTTTCTCTGCACCTCCATGGAGAACAGTCCCTCAAAGGCGATCCCCTGTACCTCATCCAACGTTGCAAGCCTTGCGGCGAGGTCATTGAGCTCGTTGAGACTGATCTCTAACCCGTCCAAATGTGGAGCGAGATACTCAAAGGCATAGTAGTCTTCGATCTCCATGTACAGGATATCGTCTGTCTGAAGCCGCACCTTTTCCAGCGCGTCCCACAGTTCCCACGGTGAGGCGGGCAAGTCCAGCTTTGCGTATGCATCGCTGTTAGGATTGCCCTCCTTTGCCAGATACATGGCAAACACTTTCTTAGCCAAACTTCATTCCTCCCATCTTCTGCTCATAGTAGCTGGGGTCAGCACCAGGGACGCCCCAGCCGTGCATGCTGCCGCACTCCATGGCAAGGCGCTGCTCCTGTGTCACGCCAAGGCGTTCGTTGTTGTAGTCCGCCAGCTCACGGTTCTGTGCAGGGTCATCTGTACTCCAATCACTTGGATAATAACCGCTCTCACCGCGCTCATCCACGGAAATCTCCCGCTGCTCAAAGCCTTCGCCCCAGCCGTCCGACGCCTGCGCGGTGAGGTATTCCTTTAAGTTTCCCAGTTCTGTGTCCGATAATTCCCCGGCAACGCGGCATTCCGCCACGCCCCAGAGCTGGCGATCACGCTCCTCCACGGTGAAAACGGCGGAGCGCACCTTGCGGTCAACGCTGTCGGCTTCATCATACCAATGCATGAGACCGCGCTCCGCCTCCTCCGGCATCCGGTTCTTCACCAGCGCCGCCATGATCTGATCCTGATAGCCCCGCAGCTCACTCCCTGCCAGCAATATGCTGCAATCATCAAATTCGCCGTACTCGTTCCGCTCGTAGAGATCGGCGGTCAGGGGCATATACAGCTTGAGGGTGGTCAGCTTGGGCGGCAGCACCGTGAAGCTGTCCTCGCCGGGAATAAGTGCCAGTGACCTGCCGTTATCCCACTTCATGTGGAGCTGTCCCGCATCGTCCACGAAGTCTACTTCACCCTCCGTGCCGGGGAGGATGGGCGCGTAGGGGTCTTCCATCGAATTGAGCCGGATGCGGGTGCCAGGGGGATACTGCTCCTTGATAAAATCCACCATCTTTCTGTCCATACTCACATTCCTCCCATTGTCATGCCCTGTCTGAGCGTTTTTTGATATTCCTCCAACTGGCGGGGATTTTCCTCGCCATAGAAGTCAAAGATCATGTCATCCACCTGCTTGCGGACGCTGGGATCGTCGGTCAGCACTTCATAGTGCAGACCTGTGGTCGGGCGGTACGGAAGTTCTTCCCGCACACACTTGAGAAAGGCTTCGGCATCGGTAAACTCCTGTGTATCGCCATTGGCATAGGTGACGCGGCCTACCAGCGGCTTGTCCCGCGCCATGTTCTGCCGCTGGACATCGAGGTCAAAGCAGGCCAGATAACCGTTATAATCGCCCGGAGACGGATTGCAGCGCAGGCAGTAGCGGTAATGCTCGGTTTCCACGACGTAGCCGTAGTTCTGTACATAGCCACCAGTGATTTTCCCACCGTGTTCATAGCAGAAACGCTCCATAGCGAAGCGGTTTTTCAGCACACTCTCCCGCAGCGTGTCCACGACCTCCTGCAGCTCCGCCTTGAACGCAGGGCTGTTCAGCTCCTCCGGGCCGCGGGGCCACCATGTATGCCAGAACTCATTGCCGCTGCGCCCGAAGTCCATCCGGACATGTCCAACGGTACCCAGCCGCTTATCTTCTTCGGGGTGCGGGGTATAAAATAAGCCCACCTCCTCCGGGCGGGCAGGTCGGATATGAAATTTCATGTTCTCCGCGGGATACGGGAGCTGATGCGCCTCGCAGAACTCACGGAGCGTCATGTTGCCTTCATCGAGAAAACCGAGCTCATCCCGCACATCCAGCCGCCCGGACTTAGGCATCGCCAGCTTTTCCGGCATCAGCACCGAGCCTGCGTGGTTGACCACAACATTTTCTTCCATGTAGCACAGCTCACCGGGATCATCGTCAGAGCCGCGAATGTCATAGCAGTACCAGCCCTCCGGCACGGTATCACGGGCGATGCGCCCGTTGGTGAACAGCGCGGGCTTATCAAATACTTCAATGTGTTGGAATTCCTCTGTTCTTGCGTTTACAGCCATTAGTGTTTCCTTCCTTTCCTTTTTGGTAACGGCAAACATACTACACATCTGCCGCAAAGTCTACCGAAACATTTGCTGCCCCTGCGTCTGCTCCGGGAAGGGCGGGTCCAAGCGACGCAGCAGGCCGAACTCTGTTTTTGTCACGCAGTCGTTTTCCATGCAGTCCTGACCGTATTTCTCAAAATCCATGTAGCCGTCCAGCTCATAGATGGCTGGTAGTTATCCAGATTTCGCAGGAGCTCACAGGCACGGTGCAGGGTTTCGGGCTTCTCAGCATCCAATACGGCGGCGTAGGTCAGAAGCATTCCGTCCTGCTGCCAGATGTCCTCCAAGGCTTCGGCAAAATCGTTGTAATCCTCCACGGCGGGGCAATCCGTATCGCGGATCAGCTCCCCAATGTATGGCACCTTGAAACGAATATCACAGAGCATGGCATCCGCGAAAGCATCAATATCAAGATAATTTTTCACAGCATCGAGGTACTCCTCATCAGCGGGGAGGACGAGGGTGTAGTCCGGCTTTCCATTGACGCGCAGCGTCATGCGGAGCATTTCATCCCTGCTCTCATCCCGCCAAGGCTCTGCCGGCGAAAGGTAGCTGCGGTCGATCCCCATATCCGGTGTCAGCAAACTGCGGGCGTTGGGGACAAAGGCACTGTACCGGGCGTAGTTGTGCCCCTGTGGGTCAACAAGGAAACCGTCCGTTCCCTCCGCGTCGAGGATGAGCAGGCAGTGCCTGGAGTCATCATCGTGCCGGATGGCATTTTTGTTCTCTGCGATGAAATCATAGTCAGCCAGCAGTGCGCGGCTGAACTGCTGAAACCGCGAGCTTGGCAGCTCGATGACCTTATCCACGGCACAGGTGTCTGCCTCACACCCGGTCTGCTTACACTTCAGTTCCGCCTGAATGATCATCGTGAAAGACCTCCCATCTCCATGCGGCTGCTCTGGCTGCCGTTCATCACTTCCTCTATGCTGATATAACCCTTATAGGCGATGTAACCCCGGTCGGTGAACATCCCGTCCTCCGCGTTCATGCGCTCCGTGCCGTACTTTTCATAGTCATAAAAAGCGTCGAGATTTTCGTCATAGTCGAAATGACCGGACTGCTGGATCATGTACTTGCCGTACTCGGCGGGAGAGTGCGCGCCAGGGGCGAAGTCAAAGAGGTCAAGACTTTCCGCAAGGTTTTTGATCTGTGCCGCGGACTTTGTCCTTGCCAGCATGACCACGGCACCCAGCTTTTCCATGTCCGCATTTGACAACCCATCCGTTGCCTCTGCCAGTTCGTTGAGGTCGGAGAGGTTTTCGTACTCCATATCCAACAGGACATCTACCTCATTGGGGAGCTGGCTGTCCTCCAGCCGCAGGCGGACATCGGCGGGATCTGTGATGTCCCCGCGAAGGAGGGCGCGGTCGATTTCCTCCTGCACCGTGGGAAGGAACAGCCATGTGATGTGCTCTGTGTTCTCCGGTTCGGCTTTGGAGGTCACCGCAACGGTGATGACATTCGGCTCATAGTAATAGCAGGGGAAGAACCGGCCGTTGTAGACCTGATCCAGCTTCATGCCGTTGTCGTAGACCACACCGTAGGGCGTGATCGTGCCGCTGCCGCTATCAATGAGCTGCCGTGCGGTTCCCTTGCCGTCCAGCGCGTTCAGCTCATCCACACTTGCGCTGCCGCCGTGCAGGTTCATGTAATGGTCGCGGCCGATGGCGGCGAGGTCGGAAAAGTCAGTGATGACTGTGGCCTGCTGGCAGCAGAAGGTCAGGTTGATGAGATCCTTTAACTCGAACAGCTCCAGCTTGTGCGCCATCGCCTGAAACTGCGCGGCCTCGCCGGTGTCGAAGCTTTCCAGCCGTTTGGCGAGGTAATTCAACTCGTCTACGTTGACCGTGAGCATTTCCGTGCGCTTGAGCACAGAGAAAAAACTATCAACCGCCACCACCTTGCAGTCCGCCTTGAGCGTGTCGCCGATCTCCAACGCCTTCAGCAGCTCCATGCAGTATGTGTACTGGTCATGCGGAATGGGGAACGGGATGGTCGCCACACCGTATTCCGGGTGGTTGGGATTACTCAAAACTGCGCTCATCATGATCATTGTCCTCCTTTTTCTCGTTGATCTCGTTCATTCGGCTCCGCAGGCAGGTTCCGTCCGCGCCCCAGCAGAGAAAACCGTGGCGGGGATAGGGGCAGTCCTTGCAATCCGGGGAATGGCTGCAAACAGGCTCCGGCAACGGCTCCTGCTGAAAGCCGGGGATATGCGGGAGAATGAGTCTGAAGTGGATCGTGCCGTAAATTTCCATCATCTTTTCCTCCTCGTAAAATAAAAAATGCCGGACATTTCTGTCCGGCCTGCGTGGATACTTATTTCATTGTCATGCTGCTCTGTTCCGGCGCATCCCGCTGCCGCAGAGCATCCGTGGGCAGCAGTCCGCCGACCTGCTCCATCAACTCCGCCAGTTCCCGATCCCGTCCGAAGGAAAGGCTTTCATCCTGCTCGCGGACGAACGCCAGCGCGCGGTAGATCTCCGCAAGCTGCTCCGGCTCAAAAAGGGCGTCTTTTTGAACAAGCCCGCCGCGCACGGTGAAGTCCCGCTTGGCGGCGTCATAGTCATCCTGGAAATAATGTCCGTGATGGACGCCTTTGCGGTCGAAGTCCCACTCCCAAGTCACGAATTGGACGCCGCGTTCGGTGGGGTGGCCCGCCAGCACTGCATCACCGAAGTCAGCAAGGATGCGGTAGTCACCGGTGAGATCGGTCGCCTTGAGCCGTGGGGCAGTTTCCATAGCGGTCATATACTCCAGTGTCTTCGCGGCGATGTCCTCGATACGAAACAGGGCATCCTCTGCCTGTGGCGTGTCCGTATCCTCCCGGCGATAGTACACGCTGCCCTTGCCGGTGATGCGGCACAGCGGCGCATCGTTCCACAGGATGGGGAGTTGGCATTCTTCCGGCGGCTTTGTTTCAAAGCCCGCACGATGGAGAGAAATGCAAACTTCTTCGAGGTAACGGAGCTGCTGTCCTGTGTTGCTGCTGTTCATGTGGTGAACCTCCTTTTTTCCGTAAACTAAAAAGAGGTTGGTATCAAAATATGATACCAACCTCTTCGTAAAAAGTTTCAAATTTTTTAGGAAAGATGAGCGATAAAAATATTTGAGAGTGGAAAGCCAACTATAAAGCGGGCCAAATCAGCCAAGAAATGAGTTCAAATCCTTCCTGACACTCTTAAATGCCCTTGTGTATCTATAAAACACGCTTTGAAAAAACAGGGGATAAAAACGCCGAAACCCCTGATTTCTCAGGGGTTTCGGGTGAGTGTATCTATTTTGGTCACTCTTGATGGCAGCGGGAGAAGGATTCGAACCCTCACATACGGAGTCAGAGTCCGCTGTGCTACCATTACACAATCCCGCTATATTGCGTTGTTCGCCGCGCTGTGTCGTTCAGCGAACATACGTTATTATAGCAGGAACTTTGCATTTGTCAACAGGTAATTTTCTAAAAAATCAAAATTTGGAAAATTTCTGTCTCTTCCCCACTTTCCCGTCACATCCAGATGGCGAACAAACGCAGCAGCGGCTCGAACACGCGGCGCAGGACGCTGCGCTTGGCCCACTCCTCCGCCGTGACGAGGTGGCTGCGGTCGACAATCATATCCATGTCCTCGAGCAGCGATTCGATCATCGGCGCGCTGTAGACCATCACGCCGCACTCATAGTCGAGCTCAAAGCTGCGGTAGTCCATATTCGCCGAGCCAACAAAGGCTGCTTCGCGGTCGACCATGATGCTTTTTCCGTGCAGAAAGCCAGGGATATAGCGGTATACCTTTACGCCGTGTTTGATGAGCTCGCCAAAGTACGACTCCGCCACGCAGTCGGCGTACCAGTGGTCAGGCTTGCCCGGCAGCATCAGCCGCACGTCCACGCCCCCGTCGCCCGCGATGCACAATGCACGCATCAGGCTCTCATCGGGGATGAAGTACGGCGTCGTGATATAGAGGAAGCGCCGCGCGCCGGAGATCATCTGGAGGAACACATCCTCGGCCGGATTGTCGGGGTTGTTCTGCGGTCCGTCGGTAAACGGCTGGCAGAAGCCCTCGCTTTTGACCGGCGTATGGGGGCGGTAATAGTCGTGCTCGTTGTGCATCACGCCGCCGAGGTTCACACACATGCGGATAAAGCTTGCCGTCAGGCCCCAGGCGCCCTCGCCTTCAAGACATACGCCGCTGTCCTTCCAGTAGCCGAAGCGCTCGATGAGATTGGCGTACTCGTCGGCGATGTTCACGCCGCCGGTGTAGGCGACGTCACCGTCGATGCAGGCGATCTTGCGGTGGTCGCGGTAGTTGAAGTGCAGGCGGTTCACATACTCGTGCACGGGGTTGAAGATGAATACCTCGACGCCCACCTCGCGCAGACGGTCGATCGTCTCGCCGGAAAAGCGCTTGATGTTGCCGAAGTCGTCGAAAATAATCTTGACCTCAACCCCCTCGCGCGCCTTGGCGCAGAGGATCTTTTCAAGCTCATCCCAGAGCTTTCCCTCCGCCAGAATGAAGTATTCAAGGAAGATGAAGCGCTCAGCCTTGGCTGCGCGGTCGATGAGATTACGCAGCAAAATCGCGCCCTCGGGCAGGTACGTGACAGAGGTATTCTGATAGAGCTGGAAGTCGCGGCGGCAGAGGTAGTTTGCCGTGCGCGACCAAGCGGGCAGCTGGCGCGTGAGCTTGTCGACGGCGATCTCACTGCGCATGCGCACGCTCTCCGGCTCGTCAGGAAAGCGCTTGGTGTTCTGCGGCAGATGGCGCTTCTGCGCCGCGCCGCCCCAGAGGAACCAGAGAATCATACCCACCGGCGGGGCCAGCAAAAGCAGGATGAACCAGATGAGCTTATAAGAAAGCTCACCTGGTTCATTGTAGATATGCACCGCAAGGAACAGCGCGCCGACCTGTACGACGCCGTAGGCCAGCGCCAGATACTCCTGCATAAAGTAGGAGATGGCGACAACAAAGCCGATCTGCACCGCAAGCAGGACGACGACCAGCATGATCCGCAGCGCCGCAGAAATGCGCCGCTCGCCCTTTTGCTGAATCTGGAATCCCTTCATCGCAGTCTCAGTCCCCTCCTGTTGGCTGTTCCCTGTTTTTGATTTTTTGTTTTCCTCAGTTCTTCTCGTAGCGCTCGTTCTTCTCGTTCAGAAGCTCGGCCTTGATGTCGTAGAGCTTCTGCGAGAGGTCCACATAATAGTTATGCGGGTTATCGAAGCGCTTGACCTCGTCCCAGAGGGTATCGACCTGCTCGGCGCAGTATTTTTTGATCTCCTCGATGCCGGGACGCTTGTAGATGAGCTTGCCTTTCTGGTAGATGGGCACGAGCAGCTCGCGCGCTTCGAAGTGATAGACTTCCTTACGCTTCCACGTGGCGTCGGGGTCGAAGATCTCAAGATTCCGGCTGTCGTCCACGGTCTCGTCGTAGACCGTCAGATAGTCGGCGATGGCCTTGCCGGTGTCACGGCCATAGAAGCGGTAGAGCTTCTTGAAGTGCGGTGTCGTGATCTTGCCGACGTTCTCGCTGATCTTGATCTTGGGGACGATATTGCCGTCCTTGTCCTCCACTGCGACGAGCTTATAGACGCAACCGAAGACCGGCTCGCTCTTGGCGGTAATGAGACGCTCGCCGACGCCGAAGGCGTCGATCTTCGCGTCCTGCATCCAGAGGTCCTGGATGAGGTACTCGTCGAGCGAGTTCGAAACGGTGATGGTGCATTCCGTCCAGCCCGCCTCGTCGAGCATCTTGCGCGCCTTGCGGGAAAGATAGGCGATGTCGCCGCTGTCCAGGCGGATGCCGCACTTTTTGATGCCAAGCGGCTTCAAGACGTCGTTGAACGCTTTGATGGCGTTGGGAATGCCGGACTTTAAGGTATTATAGGTGTCGACAAGCAGGACGGCGTTCTGCGGATAGTATTTGCAGTAGGTCGCAAACGCGTCATACTCCGTGTCGAACATCTGCACCCAGGCATGGGCCATCGTGCCGAGCGCGGGCGTGCCGTAGAGCTGGTCGGAGATGGTGCAGGCAGTGCCGCAGCAGCCCGCAATATAGGCAGCACGAGCGCCGTCGATGGCGGCGGCGGAGCCTTGCGCGCGGCGGGAACCGAACTCCATCACGGCGTGGCCCTTGGCGGCGCGGACGATGCGGTTGGCCTTGGTGGCGATCAAGCTCTGATGGTTCACGGTCAAAAGCGCGAACGTTTCAAGCAGCTGCGCCTCGATCGCGGGCGCGCGCACGACGACCATCGGCTCTTTCGGGAAGACGGGCGTGCCCTCGGGCACGGCGTAAATATCGCCGCTGAAGTGGAAGTTTGCAAGATAGTCGAGGAATTCCTTGCAGAAGATACCTCTCCCGCGCAGGTAGTCGATGTCCTGCTGGTCGAAGTGCAGATCCTCGATATAGTCGATCAGCTGGTCGAGGCCGGCGGCAATGGCGTACCCGCCTCCGTCCGGCACCGAGCGGAAATAAACGTCGAAATAGGTAATGCGATCCTGGAACCCTGCTTTCAAGTAACCATTGCCCATAGTCAACTCGTAGAAGTCGCAGAGCATGGTCATATTGAGCTTCTGATCGGTTTTCATAGTCACCTCATAGTGTCACGGCGCGGACTGTGCCGCGCCTTGTAATAGGTGCATTATATCTTGCATACCAAAATAAAGCAAGGCTTTCCGCCCTTTTTCCGCTTTTTACTTGACTTTATCCATTGCGTCCCCTATGATAAAGGGACTTTCTAAAGAAACGGAGCATCACAATGGGTGTTATTTTAGGCATTGACATCGGCGGTTCGAGTACGAAGATCGTCGGTCTTGCCCCCGATCTTTCCGTCATCGACATGCTGCGCGTCAAGGCTGACGATCCGCTCACCTCGCTCTACGGCGCGATGGGCAATTTCCTTTCCACACATCATCTCCAGCTCTCCGACATCCGCCACATCGCGCTCACGGGCGTAGGCTCTTCGTATGTCGAAGGCGATATCTACGGCGTGAAGACCATCAAGGTCGAAGAATTCCCCTCTGTCGGCGTGGGCGGCCTCGCCCTCTCGGGCAAGGAGCACGCGGTCGTCGTCAGTATGGGCACGGGCACGTCGTTTCTCTGGGCCAACAAGGGCGGAGATATCCGTCACCTCATCGGCAGCGGCGTGGGCGGCGGCACGCTCGCGGGCCTCAGCTCGCTCACAACAGGCGTGCACCAGTACGCGCTGATCCGCAAGCTCTGCCAGGACGGCGACCTCAGCCACATCGACCTGACGATGGCCGACCTCTCGCGCGATCAGGTGGGCGATCTGCCGCCCGAGGCCACGGCGGCGAACTTTGCCAAGGTCGCCGACGACGCGACGCCGTCGGACAAGATGCTTGGCATCGTCAACCTGGTGCTCCAGTCCATTGGCACAATGTCGGTGCTCGCGTGCAAGTGCTGCGGCACGGACACGGTCGTCCTCACAGGCGCGCTGACGATGCTGCCGCCGGCAAGGGAGACGTTCGAGCTGTTCAAACAGCTCTACCATGTCAATTTTATTATTCCCGAAAACGCGACGTTTGCTACCGCCATCGGCGCGGCCCTGTACAGCGTGAGAGAAAATTGACGCAAAGCATTTAAAAAAGTGCCTGCCGAATGGCAGGCACTTTTTATTTTCAAACGCTTGTTCCATTTCGTATTTTATGCTACACTGTTCATGAAACGAGGTGAACGCGATGGACCGCATCATTCTTCACTGCGACTGCAACTGCTTTTACGCCTCCTGCGAGCTTTTGAGCCATCCCGACCTGCGCCAGCTTCCCGTCGCGGTCTGCGGCGATCCAACGGAGCGCCACGGCATCATCCTGGCAAAAAATGAACCGGCGAAGCGCTGCGGCGTCAAAACGGCGGAGACCATCTGGAAGGCCAAGCAGAAGTGTCCCGGCCTCATCCTGCTGCCGCCGCACCACCGCCTCTACGCCGAATACTCGAAAAAAATCAATGCCGTCTACGGCGAGTACACTGACTTAGTCGAGCCGTTCGGCATCGACGAGAGCTGGCTGGATGTGACAAATTCCCTCCACCTCTTCGGCGGGGACGCCAGAGCGCTCGCCGACACGCTGCGAGGCCGCATCAAGCGCGAATTTGGACTGACGATCTCGGTCGGCGTGTCATTCAACAAGGTATTCGCCAAGCTCGGCAGCGACTATAAAAAGCCCGATGCCACGACCGTCATCGCACGCGACAACTGGCGCGACATCGTCTTTCCCCTCCCCGTCGGCGATCTTTTGTTCGTCGGCCGCAGCGCACAGGAGCTGCTCGGCCGCTACGGCGTGCGCACGATCGGCGAACTCTCAAAATGCAGCGAGGAAATGCTCGAAACCCTGATGGGCAAAATGGGCTCGCAGCTCTACCGCTATGCCAACGGCCTCGACGACTCCCCCGTCCGCGGAGCGGCGGACCGCGAGCCGATCAAATCCGTTGGCAATTCGACGACGTTCCGCCGCGACCTGACGCGCTGGGATGAGGTGCAAAGCGGCATCTCGCTGCTTTCTGACAGTGTGGCGATGCGCCTGCGGCGCTACGGGCTCTACTGCGGCGGCGTACAGGTCGGCATCAAAAACAGCCGCTTTCAGGTCTTTTCGCGCCAGACGACGCTCGACCACAGCACGCACCTGATGCGCGAGATCAACGATACCGCGCTCCGCCTTGCAAAGGACTTGTGGAAAGCACCCGACCCTATCCGGCTCCTCTCCGTCACGGCACTGCATCTGACCGAAGAAGCGCAATCCTACCGCCAGCTCGATCTGCTCGGCACGGACGACACACAGCAGGAAAAGCAGGAAGCCGTCGAATCCGCAATGGACGCCCTGCGCAAAAAATTCGGCCGCGGCGTCATCTCCTACGGTACCGCCGAAGACACCATCAGCGGCGAAAAAATCGAACAGGATTAAATGCGCCGAAGGCTTTCGCGCCCGCAGGCGCGAAATGATCTTAATCGTAAATTCCGACGACATGTGCGTCGGAATTTACTCTTCTCACTCCGCGCGTGTCGCAGCCGCCCTGCGGGCGGCAAGGCACGAAGCGGAGTGCAATTTTATCGGAGAGACGGCTTCGCCATCTCTCCGATAATCTCAAAAGCGGGGATTCTCTTTGAGAGAATCCCCGCTTTTGAAACGTCAGTTGATGAGCCACTCCGGCCTTGACCGCTTCTTGATGCCCGACACAACCCCCATCGCAGCGAACAGCGTCACGATCGACGAACCGCCGTAGCTGAAAAACGGCAGCGTCAGCCCGATGACCGGCATAAGGAACAAGCACATGCCGATGTTGGCAATGGTCTGGAAGATGAGCATGCCCGCCATGCCGACGCACACAAGGCTCTCCATGCGCGTCGGCGCTTCGCGCGCGACAATGAGGCAGCGGACAATGATGGCCAGCAGCAGCACGATGATGAGAAGGCACCCGATAAAACCCAATTCCTCACCGCAGACGCAGAAGATGAAGTCTGTCTGCCGCTCTGGAAGACTCGACCGGTACAACGACTGCGTCTGCGTGCCGTTGAAGAGGCCCTGCCCCGTCAGCTTGCCCGAGCCGAGAGCGAGCATTCCGCGCGTCTGCTGCCAGCCCTTGCCCTCGGGCTGGTAGCTGTGGTCCAGAATGACCTTGATGCGGTCGTACCAGTCGCCGCGCAGGAGATTGAAATTCCACGCAGCAAGGAATCCGCCCACCGCGCCGCCAAGGCCGAGGAAGATCCAACGCAGCGCAAAGCCGCCCGCAAACGCCATGCACACAAAGACGAACAGATACACAAGGCCGCTGCCCGCATCCTTGGAGATCACATAATAAAAGAGGAACATGATCCCCGCGTGCGCCGTGGGCTGGATGACATTGGAAAAGCGCGTGAGGTCCTTTTTCTCCTGCAGCAGCGCAAGCTGGCGCGCCAAGAGGATAATGAACGTGATCTTCACGATCTCGGCGGGCTGAACGGTGATGGGAAAATTCTCCAAAAAGCCGACGCCGAGCCTTTCGCCGATGTCGTTCACGCCGAGCCAGGCGCGGTTGCCGTTTCGCGTCAGGCCAAAGGGCGTGCGCAGCAGCAGAATGAAGCCGAAGTTGAACGCCAGCAGCCACTTCCATTTTTTTCCGACCTCCGACACGTCGATGCTGGAGAGCAGGAAGTAGAGCAGCACGCCCAGCAGCAAGCCAAATCCCTGAATGGCAACATATTTAAAGGTGTTGCGGAAATGCGTGGCACTCGCGATGAGCACCATGCCGTAAAGCGTGGAAACGGTGCACAGCGACAGCAGCACCATATCCGACTGCCGCACCACGTCACTTAAAAAATCGCGGAATCTGTTCACAGCCTCACGCTCCCTTCGCACAAAGTTTTCGATGTATTTTAGCACAATTTTACCCGTCTGTAAACGCACATTTCTCCCTCTTTCCGCAGAAAAGGAATTGTAAAGGCCGGCGCGCTGTGCTATACTGTTTGGTAATATGGGTGAAAATGGGGTCAGGGAGGCGAAACCATGCAATTTCTGTCGCACAGCACGCAGGAGACCGAGGCGATCGGCGAAGAGCTTGCCCAAAAGCTCCGCGGGGGCGATGTGCTCGCCTTCACGGGCTCGCTCGGCATGGGAAAGACCGCCTTCACGCGCGGTCTTGCGCGCGGCCTTGGCTGCCGCGGACGCGTCACGAGCCCGACGTTCACCATCGTCAACGAGTACGAGGGCAGAACGCCGCTCTTCCATTTTGATATGTACCGCCTCGGCTCGTCGGACGAGCTGTTCGACATCGGCTGGGACGATTATCTCGCCCGCGGCGGCGTCTGTGCCGTCGAGTGGAGCGAGCGCGTCTCCGACGCGCTGCCGGAGGACACGATCTTTGTCGACATCGCGCGCACAGACGAGCATGAGGACTGGCGCACCATCACGGTCACAGGAGGCAGATTCGCATGAAAATTCTCGCTCTGGAAACATCGGCGAAGAGCGTTTCCTGCGCCGTCGTCGAAGACGGCGCGCCGCTCGCCTCCGCCTATCAGTGCACGGGGCTGACGCACAGCCGGACGCTTCTGCCGATGGTGGATGCGATGCTCAAAAACGCCGATCTGACGCTCGATGATATCAATGCCATCGCCATCGCGGCGGGGCCGGGCTCGTTCACGGGCCTTCGCATCGGCATTGCGGCGGTCAAGGGCCTTGCCTGGGCCGCAGACAAGCCGTGCCTCGGCGTTTCGACGCTCGAGGCCATGGCGCAGAATGCCGCGCACATCGACGGGCTTATCGTCGGCGCGATGGACGCGCGCCGCTCGCAGGTCTATAACGCCGTTTTCGAGGCAAAGGGCGGCGAACTCACGCGCCTGACGCCGGACCGCGCGATCTCGCTCGAAGAGCTCTGCGCGCAGCTTCAAGGCAAGCAGCAGCCCATCACCGTCCTCGGCGACGGCGGCGTGCTGTGCTATCGTTATTTAGAAGAGCACGGCGTCAAGTGCTCGCTCGCGCCCAGTATGCTCCTTTATCAGAGCGCCGTGGGCGTCGGCCTTGCGGCCGAGCGCGCCTATGCGCGCGGCGAGGCCGTGAGCGCGCAGGAGCTTCTCCCCGTTTATCTGCGCCCCGCGCAGGCAGAGCGCCTGAGAAGCTCCAAATTGAACCAGTAAGCAAAAACACATTAAAATATATTTTTTCGGAGGTCAAAGCAATGGAAGCCAAATTCAACGAGAAAGTACACATCATGAACCACCCCCTCGTCGCCCACAAGCTCACCATCATGCGCGATGAAAACACTAGCGTCAAGGATTTCCGCGAGCTCGTGTCCGAGATCGGTATGCTCATCACCTACGAGGCCACGCGCGACCTCCCGCTGACCACCAAGCACATCAAGACCCCCATCTGCGAGATGGACGCCCCCACGCTCGCGGGCAAGAAGTTCGTTGTCGTCCCCATCCTGCGCGCCGGTCTCGGCCTGGTCGACGGCGTGCTGCGCATGGTGCCCTCCGCCCGTGTGGGCCACATCGGCATGTACCGCGATGAAGAGACGCTCGAGCCCCACCCCTACTTCTGCAAGATGCCCAAGGACGTGGCCGAGCGCGACGTGATGATCGTCGACCCGATGCTCGCCACCGGCGGCTCTGCCTGCGAAGCCATCGGCGAGATGGTCAAGCGCGGCTGCAAGCACATCACGCTCATGGTGCTCGTCGCCGCTCCCGAAGGCATCAAGGCCGTTCAGGAGAAGTACCCCGACGTCAACATCTACGCCGGCGCACTCGATGATCATCTCAACGAGCACGGCTACATCGTCCCCGGCCTCGGCGACGCGGGCGACCGCATTTTCGGCACGAAGTAACTTCAATGAAACCGACTTACGTCGCTTTCATTGAGAAAGATTCGCGCCGCTCTGTGCCTCATTGTCTGCACAAGCAGACAATTCGACACTCGCTTTGCGCAAAGAGTAATTCCTGACGCACATGTCGTCAGGAATTACGATTTTAATTGTTTTCCGCCTGCGGGCGGAAAATGGTACAAAGAATCTTCACAATTTTGTCATTGCATTATTGTGTTCCATTCGTTATAATGATTGGGCATTTTCAATAGCACTTTTGCAAATCTGCAAAACCCAATAATTGAGAGGACTGAACAAACAAATGAGTGCATCCAGAGAAAAGAAGAGCCGCCAGGAGAATCTGGCAGGCGGTTACGTCGATCCCCGGACAAAGCGCGAAAAGGACGAGCAGGCGAAGGATCGCCGCAGCAATGCCCTGTATATCGCCATCGCCGTCATCTTTGTGATCGTCGGTATCGTCGTCACGGTCGCCAACTCCAAGGTGATCGAACGCAACGCCGACGCCGTGACCATCGGCAACGAGACCTACACGGCCGCCGATGTGAGCTATTTCTACAACACCATTTACAGCAGCTTTGTCTCCAAGAACTCCTATTACCTGAGCGCTTACGGTTTGGACACCAGCAAATCGCTCAAGGAGCAGGACTGCCCCGTGACCGATGGCGGCACCTGGTACGACTATTTCCGCGATCAGGCGCTCGAGAGCCTCAAGTCTTACGCCCTGCTTGCGCAGAAGGCGGAGGCCGAGGGCTTTGACGGTAGCGAGGCCGTGGAGCAGTCCGTGCAGGATACGTTTGCCGATCTGGACGCTGCCGCCGCTTCCGCCGGTTACACCCGCGCGCAGTACATCAAGGCCGTGTGCGGCCCGCTGGTCAACGAGAAGGTCTTCGAGCGCAACGTGCGTCTTGAAGCCCTCGCTCAGGCCTATTCCGCCGATCATGTGAACTCCCTCGAGTACAGCGACGACGAGATCCAGGCCGCCTACGACGCCGACCCCAAGAGCTATCAGAGCGCCGACATTGAGTACATTCTCTTCACCTCCGCTGCCGGCGACGACGCAACGGACGAAGAAAAGGCCGAGCTTCTCGAGCAGGCCAAGCAGAAGGCCGAGACCGCTCTCTCCCGCTACGCGCAGGGCGAGGCGTTCGACGCCATCGGCGAGGACATGGAGGGCACTTACGACCACGCTGCCAACGTGACGAACGGCACCTCCGATATGCTGACCTGGGCGTTTGACGATGCCCGTCAGGAGGGCGACACCACCGTCGCCGCCTATGGCGAGAAGGGTTATTACGCTGTGCTCTTCCACTCCCGCAGCCGCAACGACTATCACACGGTTTCCGTGCGTCATATCCTTGTTGACAGCGAGGAGAAGGCCAACGAGCTCCTGCAGCAGTACAATGACGGCGAGAAGACCGAGGACGCCTTCGCCGCGCTGGCCGTCGCCAACTCCACCGACCCCGGCAGCGCCAGCAACGGCGGCCTGTACTCCAACATCTACAAGGGTCAGATGGTCCCCTCTTTCGAGGACTGGTGCTTCGATCCCGCGCGCCAGAGCGGCGACACGGGCATCGTCGAGTCCAGCAACGGCTATCACGTGATGTACTTCGTCGAGACCAATCCCCAGCCCTACTGGTACTACAAGGCTGACCTTGATCTCAAGAACGACGCTTACGACGAGTGGTACTCTGCCATCACCGATGGTGTGGAGGCCGAGCAGCTCAGCGGCATGAAGTACGTCGGGTAAATCTCCCTACTTACGACAAAATAAGCTGCCGGTTTCTGACCGGCAGCTTATTTCTTTTTGATTCTGACTTTTGAGGCGACACTATGGACAATCAGTTTTTACGCACGCAGATGCTGCTCGGCGGCGACGCGATGAATCAGCTACACCGCAGCCATGTGGCCGTGTTCGGCCTTGGCGGCGTGGGCAGCTACGCGGTCGAGGCGCTGGTGCGCTCAGGCGTCGGCGAGCTGACACTCATCGACGATGACACTGTCAGCCCCACGAATTTGAACCGTCAGCTCGAGGCACTGCACTCCACCGTTGGCCAAAATAAAGCCGACGCGCTCGCCGTGCGCTGCCGCGACATCAACCCCGATGTCAGACTGCACCTCATCTGTGCGCGCTACGACGCCGCGCACCGCGAGGACTTCTTCACCGCGCGCTATGACTACATCCTCGACGCGATCGACACGGTGTCGAGCAAGCTCGACCTCATCCAGACGGCGCAGGCTCAAGGCATTCCCATCCTCTCCGCCATGGGCACGGGAAACAAGCTGGATGCTTCGCAGCTATGCATCACGGACATCTCCAAAACGCGCAACTGCTCGCTTGCGCGCGTGATGCGCAAGGAACTGCGCGACCGCGGCGTCAAGCACCTGCGCGTGATCTACTCCCCTGAGCTACCCGCCAAGCCCGAGGCGCTGGAAGCGCCCCCGCCGGGCCGCCGCAGCGTACCGGCAAGCCTCGTCTGGGTCCCCGGCTGTGCGGGACTGATGATGGCGGGCGACGTCATCCTGACGCTCGCCGGATGCAAAAAAGAGAAAGAAGGCGGCAGCCAATGATTTTGACCGGTACCATCGTCAATTCCGCCGCGATCGTCGCGGGCAGCATCGCCGGACTTCTGCTCGGCAAGTTTATCCCCGAGCGCTTCAGCGACGCAATGGAAAAGGGCGCGGCGCTCTGCGTGCTCTACATCGGCGTGGACGGCATGCTCGCGGGCGAAAACACGCTCGTCGCCATCCTTTCGATCGCGATCGGCGCGATCTTCGGCGAACTATTACAGCTCGATGAACACATGCATCAGCTCGGCGACTGGGTCGAGCGAAAATTTGGCGGAAAAGGGTCGAAAACCTCGCTTTCCGAGGGATTTGTCACTGCCTCGCTCCTCTTCTGCGTGGGCGCAATGGCCATCATGGGCGCACTCGACTCCGGCCTGACCGGCGACCATTCGACGCTCTACGCCAAGGCGCTGCTCGACGGCATCATTTCTGTCGTCTACGCCTCGACCCTCGGCATCGGCGTCGCGCTTTCAGCTATCCCTATCTTCCTCTATCAGGGTGCCATCGCGCTGGGTGCGTCGTTCCTCGCGCCGTATCTCACAGAAGCGGTCATCCTCGAGATGAAGTGCGTCGGCTCGATTCTCATCCTCGGCCTATCGCTCAACATGCTGGGCCTGACGAAGATCAAGGTGATGAACTACGTCCCCGCCGTGTTCCTGCCGATCTTATTGTGCCGATTTCTGTAAGCAAAAAGAAGCGTTCCATCGAATGATGGAACGCTTCTTTTTTACTCTTCCAAAATGAGCGGCAGGGCGCGGACGCAGCAGTGCTTCATGTCGGCATGGCTGTCGTCTAAAAAGCCGACGCCTTCGGCCTTCAAAAGCTCGACCTGACGATTCGCACCGCCGAAAGCAAAAGCACTTGACACCTCCCCGTCCCGCTTGACGACGCGGTGACACGGGATGACGCCCGGCTCTGGATTCACGTGCAGCGCGTAGCCCACGACGCGGGCGAGGCGCTTGTTGCCGATCGCCGCGGCGATCTGGCCGTAGGTCGCGACGCTTCCGCGCGGAATGAGCCGCACCGCCGCGTATACCTTGTCAAAGGTCGTCATTCGCCTTCTCCTTCTTTTTGAGCCGCCGCGCGAGCCAAAACCCGCCCGCGATCAGGGCAAGATAGAATAGATAGTAGGGCCAGTCGTGCCGCAGCCATATCCCCGCGCTCTCCCAAACGATCGGCCAGTCGCCCCCGTCCGCATACTCTCTCGACGTCGACCACAGATCCACCAGATAACCAAGCATAGAGGCCAGGCGGGCGATCGCCAGCGCCGCACCGGCTGCGGCAATGCCAAAACAGATCGGTCTGCCGCGCTTTTTCCAAACCGTACAGGCCAGCACAGCGGCGGCTATCGCCATTGCACCAAGGACGAAGTGCAGCGCCGTATACGACTCGAATCCCGTCCGCGCAACGCTCCACACCGCTGCCATCACAACAATTGTCATCACCAGCAGCAGCGCATCGTTGAATATACCGCTCCGCCCGCGCGTATCGCCACCCTGCTTCTGCTCGGCTGCCTGCGGCGCGTCCTCCGATCTTTCCCAGATCAGATAATCTGTCGTCACACCGAAGTACGTGCAGATGGCGCGCAGCTTGTCGAGGTCGGGCGTCGAGTCGCCGCATTCCCATTTGCTGATGGCCTGCCGCGAGACATCCAGCTCCGCGGCGAGCTGCTCCTGCGATAAACCGCGCGATCTGCGCAACAGCTGTAATTTTTCTCCCAGGGTCATGTATTTGTCCTCCGTTTGCTTTGATGCGCCCAGTATAGCCGACTGCGGCGAAAAGCGCCACCAGTCAAGGCTTGCAAGTCCGCAACCAAACGTGGCAAAGAGGATTTAGTCCGCTTTTTTCTTGTTCTTTCCAAACAGCGCGCTCACGTCGACCTCCACCAGCACAAGGCTCGCAAGCATCAGCGCCGCGCCGATGTAGCCCTTGACGCCGATACGCTCGCCCAGCAGAAAGAACGCAAAAATCGCCGAAAACACGGGTTCGAGCGTAAAGATGAGACTCGCGCGGCTCGCCGTCGTGTGCTTTTGATAAACGCTCTGGATCACAAGGCAGACGCCTGAACACACGATGCCGAGAAACAGCGCCGCCGCCCAGACCTTTGCCGTACCCGGCAGTGCAGGCGTCTCCAAAAAAACGGAGAGCATCAGCATCACCACGCCGACGACGGCAAGGTCGCACACGCCGAGCGCCAGCGGGTCGACCTTTTCATTCGCCACGGCCTTTTCTGTGACCATCAGGTCGACGGAGTAGAAAATTGCCGCAAACAGGCAGATGACATCGCCGAGCGCAGGCTTGAGCGTTTCGTTCAGCGTCATCAGCGCTAAGCCGATAAGACATAAGATCATCGAAACGCCGAATTTCTTCTCCGGCTTTTTGTGGTAGACGATGAACTCCAGGATCGGTGTCGTCACCACGGAAAGCGCGCCGATGAAGCCCGCGTTGGAAACGGAGGTATAAAGCACACCGTAGGTAAGGCTCGTATACACGATGACAAGCGACAGTCCGACCATGATACTGTACTTCACGGTCACGCGGCTCACACGGCGCAAATTCTTGTGGAAAACAAAGCCCAGCACCAGAAAGGCTATGACAAAGCGAAACGCATTGAGCGTCAGCGGCTGCATATCCCGCAGGCAGATCGCCGTCAGGCAATTTGAAATTCCCCAGAAGCTCGTTGTCAGCAGCAGCATCAGATCCGCTCTGCGCTGATGTTCCATTCGGTTTCCTTCTTTCTCTCAAATTCTCTCTCATTTACCAAACGGGCGCCTCACGGCGTCCGTTTGATTAGTTGATTTTACCATGTCTATTAGGTTTTCGCAAGTGGCATGAGAAAAGAAAATGTAAGAATATAGATGCGCACGCTTCGCTCTTTTTATTCACCAAAACCGCGGAGAGAGGCGGGTTTTCCCGCCTGACGGGCCGCAGGCCGCGCGTGCGAAGCTTCTGCTCCAACTCCGCCAGCGACTTGACTGCGAGCTTGTTGCTCTCCGCCAGCGCGGAAATGAAGCTGTAGCCGCCGTCCGCGCCGAACCAGATCGTATCGCCCGTGAAGAGGTACCTGTCGTCAATGAGGTACACCATATGCCCCCACGTGTGGCCAGGGACGAGGAAGCATTCGATCTTGATGCCGTCGATCTCGAAGACCTGCCCGTCGCGCAGCAGCACCTTTTCGTTGTTAATGGTCACCTGCGGCAGCTTGTAGAGGTGGTAGATCACCTTGCGGCGCACCTCGCCGGTGAGATATTTGTTCTCGATCTCACCGATATAGAGCTTCGCGTCCCGGAAAAGGCCGGGGCTGTCCGCCTCCACCGCGCCGACATGGTCGGTGTCCTGATGGGTGATGAGGATATGGCGGATGGACTTCGGGTCGATGCCGAGCCAGCCCATCTTTTCCTCAAGACGGTCATAGTTGTAGCCCGCGTCGACCATGATGGTCGTCTCGCCCTTGCGGTAGAAAAAGATGTTCGCCACCCATTCGCGCACGCAGGCGACATGTTCATCGACCCAGCCGGTGTTCAGCGGCTTGAAGATCTCCTTGCCGCGGTACATCTTGCTCATTTCCTTTTTCTGAAATTCGGTAGCTTGCTTGGACACGGCAGATTCCTCCCTGTTTTGATTTTTAGTTCAACGTCTCTAACTTCAAGTGAAAAAAAGCCGCACGCGGCGTTCACGCCCGCGGAAACAGCTCTTCGCACGCGCCGCGCGTCAGCGTTTCGAGCACCTGCGGATACAGCGCGCCGATCTGCTCCTGATGCGACACCGTGAGGATCAGACCGCGGATCGTCGCAGCGGCGAGCGCGATACCGCCGCGCGGGGTCAGGCCGCTCTCTTCCAAAAGGTCGCGGATATGTACCTCGTCGCTGTGGTAGTGCTCGGCTTTCACCTGCGCGGGGATGCGGCGCAGCAGATAGGCCGAGTCCTCCTCGATGAATTTCATCGCACCGATCTCGGATAAGCGGCTGCAGGCCGTGAGCAGCACGTTCGCGATGCGCTCGTCGGGCGGCAGGTCTTTGCCCTCCTCCAGCGCCTGCTCGGCCACCTGATAGACCTCGCCGTGGATATCCTCCAGCACCTCGAAAAACAGCAGTTCTTTGGACGCAAAGTATTTATAGAACAGTCCCTTCGAGATGCCCGCCGCCTCGGTGAGCTGCTCGACCGAGGTCTTGCGCAGCCCCAGCGTGACGGCGCAGCGGCGCGCCTCTCGCAGCAGCGTTTCGCGGATGGCCGCGTTTTCTTCTGCGGAAAAGGCCATTGGCATTCCCTCCTTTGTTGAAATTTTTGACCAACTTGGTTTATCGGTCATATTGTAGCATATCCATCGCCGTCTGGCAAGAAAAAAAAGGATCCCATTCCTCTATCAATACTGAATAAAACCACAGCTTTTATCAATGCACTGCGTTATATATGTGCAGCACAGCCGCGAGGCCGGTATGGATGCGCACATCTCCAAGCCCTTCGACGTCAAGACGCCCTGCATCTGCCTGCGGCGGCTGAAGGACAAGCAGTAAACGCAAAAAAGAGGACATTCCGATTCTTTTCGGAATGTCCTCTTCCCTTTTCTTGTCACAGCAGGCCGTAGACCTCGTGCAGATCCCTGATCTCGTGGTCGATGCGGTAACCCTCCGGCGCTTTGATTCCCTCGGGATTGTACCAGCAGGTCACGATGCCCGCGTTGTCGCCGCCGCGGATATCGCTCGTGAGCGAATCGCCGACGATCATCGTCTCGCCCTTCTCGACCGGTCCGATGGCGGCGAAGACCTGGTCGAAAAACTCCTTTTTCGGCTTCTCCGCGCCAAGCTGCTCGGAGAGGAACACGCCGTCCATCAGCGCACCGAGGCCGGAGCGCGTCAGCTTCTTCGTCTGCGCGACGACCGTACCGTTCGAGACGACGCACTGGCGCACCTTGCCGCGCAGCGACTTGACGATCTCATAGCTGTCGTCGCGGTAGACGATGGTGTCGCCCAGACGCAGCTGATAGGCATCGTTAAACTGCGGCGCGAGGGAAACGTCGATGCCCTCCTCCGCGAAAAACTCCTCAAAGCGGCCGACGAGCACCTGCGGCTTCGTGATCTCGCCGCGCTCGAGCTTTTCCCAGTATTTCATATTCAAGACGGAATAGCGCGCGACCTGTTCTTCCGAGCATTCGCCAAGGCCGAACTCAACAAAAAGGCTCTGGATGGCGGCGCGCTCGGCGGCATCAAAGTCTAAAAGCGTGCGGTCCACGTCCCATAAAATTGTATTGATCATAAGATATCTCCAAAAACAGTCAAAATTACTCTTTTTCCGCGTGCGCGGCGAGAACATCATACCACAGCAGGACTACACCCGCAACGCCGATTTTCCGCCGCTTGCGGGAAAGATCATACCGTGGTAGAATAGCGACAATCATTTTTGACAGAAAGGGACTGTTTCTTATGAATATCACCGTATATCTCGGTGCGAACAGCGGCAACGATCCGACGCTTGAGACGTCCGTGCGCGCACTGGGCCGCCTCATCGGCAAGAGCGGCAACGCCCTTGTCTACGGCGGGTCGAAAAACGGCCTGATGGGTGCGCTCGCTGAAAGTGTGCTGCGCGCAGGCGGCAAAGTGACCGGCGTGGAGCCGCAGTTTTTCATCGACAAGGGCTACCAGTATGACGAGATCACGACGCTCATCGTCACGCGCGACATGACCGAGCGCAAAACGAAGATGATCGAGCTCGGCGATGCATTCATCGCCTTCCCCGGCGGCACGGGCACGCTCGAAGAGATCAGCGAGGTCATGTCGAAGGTGTCGCTCAAACAGCTCGCCGCGCCGTGCATTCTCTATAACCTGAACGGCTATTACGACCACTTGAAAGCCCTGCTCGCTCACATGATCGACATGGGCCTCTCCACGCCCGAGCGGCAGGAGGGCATCTACTTTGCCGATAATCTGGACGAAATCCGTACAATCCTGAAGATTTGAGGAAAAGCCGCCGTCGCCGGCTTTTCTTTTTGTGCGGCGCTTGACAGGCCACCTTCGCTGCGGTATGCTAAAAGAAACTTAAAGTTACTCACTGTGCTGCAACCTAAAGCGCGCTTTCATTTCAGGAGGATTTCATGGTCTACACAGTCGGCGAGATGGCGAAAAAGCTGGACGTCCCCGCTTCCACGCTGCGCTATTACGATAAGGAGGGTCTGCTGCCCTTTGTGGAGCGCTCGTCCGGCGGCATCCGCATGTTTCAGGAATCGGACTTCGAGTGGTTACAGGTCATCGGCTGCATGAAAAAGGCCGGCATGTCCATCAGGGACATCCGCCAGTACATCGAGCTCGTCCTGCGCGGCGACGACACCATCGACACGCGCCTCAAGATGTTCACGCACCAGCGCGACGTGCTGCTCGCGCAGATGGAGGAGATGCGCCACACGCTCGAGACCGTGGAGTACAAATGCTGGTATTATGAAACTGCAAAGGCCGCGGGCACGATCGACGTCCCAAGGGATATGGCGGACGAGGACGTGCCCGAGCGCTTCCGCGCCATCCGGCGCGAACTCAAGACGATTCCGCAGGAGTAAAGGTAAACTACTGTTCTGCCGGCAAGCAGGAAAAGGATAAGAATAGGAAAGTAAACTATGGATCGGATCAAGAAGAATTTTGGCTTTGGCTGCATGCGCCTGCCGATGATCGGCGAAGAGGTGGATATCGAGCAGACCAAGCAGATGGTGGACGCGTTTTTAGACGCAGGCTTCAACTATTTTGACACTGCGCACGGCTACATCCAGGGCAAGAGCGAAAAGGCGCTCAAGACCTGCCTGACAAGCCGCTATCCGCGCGAGAAGTACATCCTGACCGACAAGCTGACGGCGAACTATTTCAAGACCGAGGCAGACATCCGCCCGTTTTTCGAGAGCCAGCTTGAGATCTGCGGCGTCGAGTATTTCGACTTCTATCTGATGCACGCGCAGGGTCTTGTCAACTATGACCACTTCAAGGAGTGCCGCGCGTATGAGACGGCGTTTGCGCTCAAAAAAGAGGGCAAAATTCGCCACGTCGGCATTTCCTTCCACGACCGCGCCGAGGTGCTCGAGCGCATTCTGACCGAATATCCCGAGATCGAAGTTGTCCAGATCCAGTTCAACTACGTCGACTACGACGATCCCTCGGTGCAGAGCCGCAAGTGCTATGAGGTCTGCCGCAAATTCAATAAGCCCGTCATCGTCATGGAGCCCGTCAAGGGCGGCAACCTCGTGAACCTGCCTGAGGACGCAAAGGCCGTGCTTGAAGACCTGCACGGCGGCAGCCCCGTGAGCTACGCCATCCGCTTTGCCGCGGGCTTCCCCGGCATGATGATGGTGCTCTCCGGCATGAGCAACATGGAGCAGATGCAGGACAACATCTCGTTCATGCGGGACTTCAAGCCCCTCGACGAGACCGAGCGCGCCGCGGTGGAAAAGGTGCAGGAGATCTTCCACAGCAAGGACCTCATCCCCTGCACGGCCTGCCGCTACTGCACGGACGGCTGCCCCAAGCACATCTCTATCCCTGACCTCTTCGCCATTATGAACACCAAGCAGATTCACCACGACTGGAACGCGGACTGCTACTATGAAGATGTCCACACCGCGCCGGGCCGCAAGGCGTCCGACTGCTTAAAGTGCGGCAAGTGCGAAAAGGTCTGCCCGCAGCACCTCCCCATCCGCAAACTGCTCGAGCAGGTCGCGGCAGAATTTGAAAAGGCCCCCGCAGCGAATTAAGCTCAAAATGTAAAATGCAGCACCGGCGAGAGAAAGATGGAAAACTCTCGCCGGTGCTGTTTGCTTGCACTGATCCTTGATCTTTATCATAACACCGCGCCGCGGTGGTTTTCTTGGTCTGCCGCTTTGGCCGTTCGGCGAGGCGGACAGTGGACCCCAGAATTTTTTGTTTGTCGCCCTTTGTTTTAGGCTATGGCTGAAGTATAACGTGGATTCTTTAAGCGAACCTAAATTTGGTGTAAATAAAGTATGAACAATTCTCGTATCGCGCGGGAAAAATATAGGTAAAAAAGCGGCGCATTTTGCGTAAATTTCCGTTTCTTCCTTGCAATAACTGCTCCTTCGGCGTATAAGAAAGTAAATTTTGTCGATTTCTTAACAAATCTGCGGCGAAATTCATACCTGCGGCTCACCTCGCACGCGATCTTGCCGCGCGCTGCTCCTCCACATTCCGAAAGAGAGTGGCGGCACCATCGGATCAAGGGAGAAAATCATGCAGAAAAAACGAGTGCTCAGCCTGATTTTAGCGTTGAGCTGCACGGCGGCGCTGCTTGGCGGCTGTGCTGGCAACAACACGAGTGATGACAATACCGCCTCCGGCGAGCATGAGGTCATCACCATGAACGCGCCTTACCGCAATATGTCTCAGTTCTACAATCTGGTGCATGAAAAGTATCCGGAGATCAATCTCGAGATCATCCCCTACAACGGGGAAAACACCTCTTCCTAATATTGCGCGTTTGCCTTCACCTTGTCGGTCAGGCGCGCATAGGACTTTTTCCCCTGATTGAACACCTTGATGACCTCAATGCCGTTGATATACTCGATCATCGCGCCGCTCCTCATCATTTCCTCGGTCGCCGTCTATCAAGGCGAAGCCTTCACCGCCATTGAGACGGCGCGGCTGCTGCAAAACTGCATGCTCATCGCCGGTATCGGCACGCTTTTGCAGCTCTGCCCCATCTGGAAGATCGGCTCAGGTCTGCCGGTCGTCATGGGCATCAGCTTCACGTTCCTCGCCGCCTGTCTTGCGACGGCCTCGCAGGATTACGGCATCATGGTCGGCGCGCTGGCGATGATCCTCGGCGGTCTGTTCCCGCCCATCGGCGCGTTCTTCACGACGCTGCCCGACTGCGTGCTCGGCGGCTACACGGTCATCATGTTCGGCTCTATTATGATGTCCGGCGTGCGCATGATGCACGACGCAGGCATGGACCAGCGCAACACGCTCATCGCCGCAACCTGCATCTTCCTCGGCGTCGGCGTCACGCAGGTCGACGGCTTTTTCAACGAGCTGCCGAGCTTTATCGGCGACATTTTCGCGGGCAATATGGTCGCGGGCGTGTTCGTCGTGGGCCTGATCCTCGATCTGTGTCTGCCGCGCGACCCCAGCCACTATACCAGCATGTGACCCAAATTTTTGGCATACAAAAAGGCTCCTGAGGAAATTCCTCAGGAGCCTTTTTTATATACAACTCAGTGCACCGGCGTCAGCACGCCGAAGCGGTCTTTGGTGACATGGCGCGGGCAGACCACCGCGCACGCCCCGCAGCTCAGGCAGCGCGCCGCGTCGATCACAGCGTGGAACTGCTCAATATGAATGGCGTCTGCGGGACAATTCTTCACGCACAGGCCACAGGCGATGCAGCTCACATCGCACACCGTGCGCGCGCCGTCCTCATCCTTTTTTGCGCGGCAGCCGCCGCTGCAATAGACCGTCGCCACGCGGGGCGGGAATTTGCGTTTGATTGCCATTGCGTCTCCTCCCCTGTTCCATTCTGATATTGCCGCCCTCCGCGGCACAAAATTCCTCTGCTTACGCCCGATAGCCGAGCGCCGTTGAGATCTGCGCCGCCGCGGCGCAGGTCAAGTCAATATCGCGCTGGAAATCCGGCGAACGCACACTGTCGAACATGCCGACAACGCCGACGGCGTAGCGCACCGCGCCGGAGCTGTCGCGCACGGGCGCGGAGGGCGAGCACAGGCCGTGGATCGTGCTCTTCGGCCAGCCGGTCTGCTCGTTCAGCGCGGCCAGCGTGAGCGGCTGGTGCGCCTCCATCAGCAGGCCGAGCAGCCGCAGCGCCTTGGCAACAGACTGTACGGGACCGTTTTCATGGAACATCGCCTTCCCTCCTCTCGATTCGTCATTGCCGGATGAGCCGCCGTCATTTTCTTGATGACAGTATCGCGCAGGTTCAAACAAAAGAAAAGGGCAATTTCCGCAAATCGCACAAATTCCATCAGCTAGACTATCGATTTTCCGTCAAAAAAGCCCGCCGTCGCATCTGCGACGGCGGGCCTTGCATTTTCAGTTACTTCTCTTCGCCGTGGATGATATCGCCGAAGTAGGTGCCGCGGACGATCTCCTCCACGTCCTCTCCCTCGTGTCCCCTGAGGATCTCAAGGAGCTTGCTGTGCGCGGCGACGAGCTCGTCGCCTCTGCCGCTCGTGATCATCGTGCTGACGGTCTCGTAGCGGACGGCGTGCGTCAGCGTGCGCACGACGCGGCTGATCTTGTCGGCCAGCGGATTTTTGCCCATCTGCGAGATCAGGTCGTGGAACTCGTTGTCCACGGCGAAGAAGCGGTCGACCTCGTTGTCACCGCTGTGGACGATCTCTTTCATCTGTTCGAGCATCGCCTCGAGCGCATGGCCATCCTCCTCGTCATACTTCTGGCTGGCAAGGCGCATGATGCCGGTCTCGACCATCTCACGCAGCTCCATCAGATTGTCGAAGGAATCCTGATTCAGGATGATGCCGTAGATCATCGGATCGATCATGCTCTCCTGGAAGCCGCTGCAAACAAAGGTCCCCTCTGAACGCTTGCTCTCCAGCACGCCGAGGTAGGAGAGGATTTTGATGGCCTCACGTACGGAACTGCGGGCAACGCCCATCGACGCGGCCAGCTCCGGCTCGGGCGGGATGCGGTCGCCGGGCTTGAGCTCTTTATTGCGCATGGCGTCTGTCAGGCAGTTGATGACACTCTGCACCACAGACTCTTTTTTCAAATTTTTCACATATCCGGGCGTATCGTTCATAATTTTCTCCTTTTATGCCTGACAATATGATTCCCATGTATAACATAATACAAAGTTGAGGTTTCGTCAATGAAAACCGTCTTTCATAAAAGCGGCGGGCGGCAGATGTACCAGTCCGCCGCCCGCTCATTCAGGAAGGAATCAACGGCAAGCTGCCGTTTTTTGCAGGAATTCATATGGGCGCAGGCTGCGCGAGCCGCTTTGCGTCGTTTGCCGCGGCACAGCGCCGCACGGCATTTTTTACCGGCCGAGGTAGATAGACTGCTTGGCCAGCACGAGCTGGAGCATCAGGTCGTTGCAGGGCGTGGGAATGCCGTGCTCACGGCCGAGGCGGCAGACAGCGCCGGTGATGATACGGATCTCGGTCTCGCGGTGATGCGTGACGTCCTGCACCATGGAGCTGATGGTCTCATCAGTCATGCGAGAGACCTCATAGGCGTGCTCCAGCTCGGCGTCATGGTCGAGCGTGCAGCCGCAGGCGTTCGCCACGACGATGGCCTCTTCTACCAGCATGCGGGCCGCCTCGTGGGCGTACTGGTTGCCGTTGACAAAGCCGTTCTTGGTCTCGAGCAGGGCGCTCATGCCGTTGATGGCGACGTTCGCCAGCAGCTTGTGCCAGATGGCGTTCATCACGTTCTCGTGGACCTGGACCTCAAGACCGGCGGCGCGCAGGCCCTCGGCCATTTCCTCGACCTTGGCCATGGGGGCCTTCAGCGAGCCAAGGTTCGTCACACCGGTACCGGTGTGCTTAACGTGGCCGGGGCCGACGGGCGTGGAGCCGAACGCCGTGTTGCCGATGATGATCTGCTCTTCGGGCACGACCTTGGCGATCTCATCGTAGTTGCCAAGGCCGTTCTGCAGGCAGAGGACCATGGTGTGCTTGTCGATCATCGGCAGCGCATTGCGCACAGCCGCTTCAAGATACTGATAGTGGACGAACACGATCAGAAGATCCACAACGCCGATCTCCTTGGGGTCGGTCGTCGCCATGGCGGGATGGAAGACGACGGTCTCGCCGGTGCCCGTGCCGGGCACGCACTCGTCGACGAGAATGCCGTTTTTCTTGATGGACTCGATGACCGGAGCATAGGTATCCAGCACGCAGACCTCATGCTCGCGGGACAGATAGCTTGCATAGCAGCTGCCGATCGCGCCGCAGCCGACAAATCCGATTTTCATGGTAAATAACCTCCTGTATCAGATAATTCTATGATGAATGTTATTTAACTGGTTTTTCTCAGCCCTTGACGAGCGTCTCGGCGATCTCGGTGATGTTCTCGACCGTCACGCCGTTCATGGCGAGCAGGCGCTCATAGGGCGCGGACTGGCCGAACTGGTCCTGAATGCCGACTCTCTTGACGATGCCCTTGCCCATCTCGGCGGCGACCTCGCACACGGCGGAGCCGAGACCGTTGAGGATGTTGTGGTCCTCGACCGTGATGATCTTGCCGACCTCGTTGATCGCGGCAGTCACAGCCTCCACGTCGAGTGGCTTGATGGTGTGCATGTCGAGCACGCGGGCGGAAATGCCCTTGCCCTCGAGCACCTTGGCGGCCTCGATCGCGAGACGGACGGTATCGCCGTTGGCGATGATAACGACGTCCTTGCCGTCCTGGATCTGGTGGGCCTTGCCGATGGTGAACTCCACATCCTCGTCGTAGATCTGGGGGATGGCGTCACGGGTGAAGCGCAGATACACGGGGCCGTAGACCTCAGCGGCCTGACGGACGAGCTTGCGGGCGGAGTTGTAGTCCGCGGGCATGATGACGGTCATGTTGGGGATGGTGCGCAGAACGCCCATATCCTCAATGGCCTGATGGGAAGCGCCGTCGTTGGCGGGGGTCACGCCGCCGTGGGAACAGGCGATCTTTACGTTCAGGTTGGGGTAGCAGATCTCCTGGCGGATCATTTCGCACATACGGAGGGAACCGAACACGGCATAGGTGACGACAAAGGGGATCTTGCCGCAGGTGGCAAGGCCCGCGGCAACGCCCGCGCCGTTCTGCTCGGCGATGCCGACGTTGATGTACTGGTCCGGCAGCTCCTTGCGGAATTCGCCGGTCTTGCAGCTCTTGCCGATATCAATATCAACGACCAGAATGTCGGGATTCTCTTTGCCGAGCGCGACGATCTCCTTGCCGAAGCCCTCGCGAGTGGCGATCATTTTTTTCTCACTCATTGCTCTTCCCTCCTCGCTTAATCGATCAGCTGGGCCTTGAGCTCAGCCATGGCCTGCGCGTACTGCTCATCATTCGGGGCAACGCCGTGCCAGCCGCACTGGTTTTCCATGAAGGAAACACCCTTGCCCTTGACGGTGTGGGCATACAGGCACTTGGGCTTGCCGTTCTTGGAGGCGTAGCACTTGTCGATGCACGCGACGATCTCTTCCATGCTATGGCCGTCGAGCTCGAGCGTCTCCCAGCCGAAGGCCTTGAACTTTTCGCCCAGGTCACCGTTGGGCATGATCTCGTCGCAGGTGCCGTCGAGCTGCAGGTTGTTGTAGTCGACAAAGACGATCAGGTTGTCGAGGCCGTACTTGTGCGCCGTGTTGGCAGCCTCCCAGATCTCGCCCTCCTGCGCTTCGCCGTCGCCGACGACGCAGAAGACCTTGTAGTCCTTGTGGTCCATCTTGCCCGCCATAGCCATGCCGACCGCGCAGGCGAGGCCCTGACCGAGAGAGCCGGTGGAGATATCAATGCCGGGGCAGCGGTTCATCGAGGGGTGGCCCTGAAGCATCGAGCCCTCCTTGCGCAGGGTGTCGAGCTCAGACTCTGGGAAGAAACCGACGCTTGCCAGGCACGCATACTGAATGGGGCACACATGGCCCTTGGAGAGCACCATGCGGTCGCGGTCCGGCCAGCGGGGATCCTTCGGGTCGATGTTCATGTACTTAAAATAGCAGGCAGTGACAAAGTCCGCCGCGGAAAGCGAGCCGCCCGGATGACCGGACTGCGCCTTGTAGATCATGTCAATGACCTTCATGCGCATCTGCGTGGCGGTGTTTTTCAGTTCCTTGATGGAAATATCCTTCACAAAAATCACCTCATGAATAAGTTTGGTTCTGTGGTTTCTTTATACTATGTCGGACAAATGACAATTACAGTATAGCGCTTTGTCTGACAAAGTCAAGTCCTTTTTAAAATTTTCTTTTTTATGATTTTTTCTCCCGTTTTTCTGCCGTTTTGTACAAAAAAGCTCCGGACATAGCGGTCCGAAGCTTTTTTGCATAGAGAGGTCAACCCACGAACATCAAAGAGAGACTGGGAATATATGTGACGAGGAGGAGCACCGCAAGTTCTGCAAGCAGGCATGGGATGATGCCCTTTGTGATCTCTTCGATCTTGATATCGCCAATGCCGCACGCGACATACAGGTTGACACCGACAGGCGGGGTGAACAGGCCGATGGCCAGGTTCACGATCATTACGGTGCCGAGGTGGATGGGGTCAATGCCCAGCTGCAGCGCGACCGGCGCAAACAGCGGCGTGAAGATGTAGAGCGCGGAGGTGGAATCGAGGAAGCAGCCCGCGATCAGCAGCACGATGTTGACGATGATGAAGAAAATGACGGTGCTGCCGCCGGTGATGTTCAGCATGAAGTCCTTGATGGCAAGGTCAAGTCTTGCGCGGGTCAGAACATAGCCGAACAGCGTTGCGCCCATGGTGATGAACATGACGGTGGCGGTGGTGGAGCAGGAATCGACGAGGATGTCCTTCATCTTCTTGAAGTCGATCTCATGGTAGATGAACACACCCACGATCAGGCCGTAGAACACGGAGACCGCGGCGGCTTCTGTCGGGGTGAACACGCTGCCGTAGATACCGCCGAGGATGATGACAGGCATCAGAAGGCCCCAGAAGGCGTCCTTGAACGCCTGCAGGCGCTCCTTGCCGCTGGCCTTGGGCAGGACCTTAAGGTCCATCTTGCGGCCCATGAGCATGGCGGCCACGATCAGGCCGAGACCCATCAGAAGGCCGGGTACAACACCGGCGACGAACAGATCCGTGATGGAGGCGTCCGCGATGGAGCCGTACACAACGAAGGTGATGGACGGCGGGATGACGACGCCGATCGCGCCGCCCGCGGCCATCAGCGCGCAGGAAAACGAAGCGGGATAGCCGGCCTTGACGAGCGCCGGGATCATGATGAGGCCCAGAGCCGCGACCGTTGCCGGACCCGAACCGGAAATAGCAGCGAAGAAGCAGGAGACGACCACGCAGACCATCGCCATGCCGCCGCGGATGTGACCGAGGCACTTTTCCGCCAGATTGATGAGGCGGCCGGAGATACCGGCCTTCTCCATCACGTTGCCGGACAGGATGAAAAATGGGATGGCCAGCAGGACAAACTTACTGCTCGCCGAAGAGCACAGACGGGGCAGAACGCTCATGATGGCCTCGAGCGGCTTGCCTGCACCCTGCACAAGGATCGCGCTCACGCTGGACATACCGAGGCAGACCGCGATAGGTGCGCCGAGCGCCAGCAGCAATACAAAAACACCCAGTAAAACGATACCTACCATTTATTTGTCCTCCTCTGCCTTGAATTCCTTATACATCTGCACCATCGTTTGCAAAAAAGCGATCATGGCAAACACTGCGCCGACGGGGACAAACGAGCCGTAGATCCACTCGGGCCACTGCATCGTAGCGGTCTCTTGCCCGAGCCGGTATTGGCTGATGACCATCTGAATGCCGAAAATGACGATCAGCAGGCAAAACAGCGCGGAGACCGCATACATCAGCAGCCCGATGATGAGCCGCGCACGAGGGCTGACGTGATCGGTGACAATAGACAGGCCCAGATGCGCCTTGCGGCGGGCGGCAATGGCCGTGCCCATAAAGCTCATCAGAACGAACAGATAGGTGGACATCTCATCCGAGACTGCCATAGAGTGCTTAAACGCAAAACGGGAGACTACATTGACAAAAACCAATATTGCCATAACGGAAACGCAGACGCAGGAAACGAATTTCTCAATTTTCTCAAACATACTCGTCCCTCCTTAGTTGATCCCGAAAGCGGCGCAGGCATCCTCGCCGTAATCAGCCTTTAACTCCGCCGTAAGCTCTGCCACCGCGTCCTTGAATGCCTGAAGCTGTTCCTCGGTCAGAATATCTACCTGCATTCCTTCATCAATAAAGCCCTGGATCAGGGAATCCTCCTCTGCCTCCAGACGGTCACGGCCCCACTCACAGGCTTCCGCAGCACACTCCTGCAGCAGCAGGCGGGTGTTTTCCTCCAGGCTTTCCCATACTCTCGTGTTGGCTACGAAGAGGTCGTTCTCATAGCTATAGTTCCAGATGGTCATGTACTTCTGGATCTCATCCATCTTGGCGGACTTTGTCACGGAGCAGCCATTCTCCTGTCCGTCAATGGTTCTCTGCTGGATCGCGGTAAACACCTCGCTCCAGCTCATGGCGACCGGGCTGGCCCCCAGCGCGTTGAATACACCCATATACACCGCCGAACCGGGAACACGGATCTTGAGATCCTTCAGATCCTCCGGTTTGGTGACCGGATGCTTACTGTTGGTAAGCTGACGGAAGCCATTGTGGAATGAGCCGAGATAAGTGATACCCTTGGCCTCAAGAAGCTCCGCGTAGTATTCGCCGCCGGTTGAGTCGATCACCTCACGGGCCTGCTGATAAGAGGTAAACGACCATGGCAGGGTCGCAACCGACAGCTTCGGCTCCAGATTCGCGAGCACGCACGTTGCGTAAGCACCCAGATCCGAGCCGCCCACGGCGATGTACTCAACACCCTTGGTGCTGTTGCCACCCGCCAGTGTATCGTTTGAGAACACGTCGATCACGATGTTCCCGCCCGAGCGCTCAGACACAAGGTCGGCAAAGTGATGCGCTACCAGCGAGTCGATCTGCGTATCCGTTCCGTTGACTGCCATGGAGAGGTTGATCTTTTGATATTCGCCGCTCTCCCCATCGTTTGTTCCTTTACTGCCACAGCCGGCCAGGCTTGTGATCAGCATGGCCCCTACCAGCGCAGCTATGATTAGTCTCCCATGTTTCATACACAGTTACCTCCAGCGATCGTTAAGTCTTTGTCATTTGTCCTATGTCTGATAAAGATTGAGGTCATTATATCTATCAAAACTACTAAAGTCAAGGTTCAATTCTATTTCTGTCGTTTCAGACAAAAAGGGCAAATTATTTTATTGATTTGGTCAATTCTGTGTTAAAATTGTGTCAATCCGTCATTTTTTTAACGATTTGGCGGAAAGATGTCTTTTTGTTGCAAAATACCATAAAAGCCCCTCCACCTGTGCGGTGAAGAGGCTTTTTCCCTTTTATGAAAATGGCGGCGCGGCCGGTTCGTCTTGCTTTTTCAGCGGAGGGCACGCCCTCCCCTGCCGCAGCTTTAGCTCTTCGCTTCTGCCGGAACGGCATCTGGATATTTGATGAGATCGTACATTTTTCCGAATTCACCGAGGTCGCGCGTTCCGGCGAGCTCCATGCCGAGATGCACATACTTGTCGCATTTGGACCTGGCGTCCGTCTCTAAGATCACCGGCACACGGAGGCGGTCACCCTCGGCAAAGGCGATGTCCATGACCTTTCGCATATAGCCCTGCCCCTGATACTTTTCGCACACGCAGACCATGCCGACGAAGATATAGGGCTTTTTTTCCTTGTCCATGCGCTCCTGGAGCGACTTTCCGCCCTTTTTGATGGCCATGGCGAAACGCATCAGGCGCTTCATGCTCGAATTGTGCAGCATTCCCGTCGCGATCGGCCAAAGGGTCTTGAAGCCGAGCTTTTCCTTGGGCCGCTTGTAGGCGATGTAACCCTCGCCGCGCTCGCTCGTCGTGTGCAGGAAGCCGCCGCGCAGCATCCCGCGCACGTAGGCACAGATGTATTGCGCCGTCGGCTCCTGACCGAAAAAGGCGTAGACCATGCCCGTCTCCTCCCCGTAGTCGTAGTAGCCGAAAGCGTGGCCGATCGCATAGATGGCGCTCTCATTCATGGATTTGACGATCATGCTGTCCGTTCCTTTCTTTTTCCGCGCTTCCCGCTTCAGTTAGAGGAGGCTAACTCAATGACTTTGAAAAAGCTGCCTTGGCAGCCTTGGCGCGAAATGATCTTAATTTGACCCAAACGGTTTTTCGGTCACAGTATAGCATCCATATCTTTCATTTGCAAGGCAGTTTTCTGTTTTCGGCATTTTCCATGCATGTCTGCCGCCTTTTTCTTCCCTGCTGTGCGCTGTTTCTCCGTCCGATGCATAGGATAAAGCACCGATATCATGTCAGGGGGAGACGTCTATGAATTACTACACGGGGTCCTGCCGCGGGAACGGCTGCTGCCCGTCCGATCCGTATAGCCATGTCACGATCCAGGGGCCGACCGCGGTCCCGTCGGCCCAAAGGGCGATCCCGGCCCGCAGGGACCCATTGGTCCCCGAGGCGAGCGTGGAGAAAAAGGCGAACAGGGCATCCAAGGCGAGAAAGGCGACACCGGCGAAACGCCGGTCATCACCGTCGCGTAGGACACCCCACTGATCTACAAGCTGCACTTCCAAACCAGCGAGCAGGAGTTGACGATGCCTAATCTATTCGCGCCGTTCACCGAGTACCATGTCGACCTCTCCGCGGCAGACAGCACGCTGAATATTCCGCTCAAGGACCTGATTTTGACCTATCAGCGCGCGTCGGCCAGCGCGCTGCGCATCAGCATCGTGCCGAAGAACACCGCCGCGCCCGTTTTGGTCGACCTGCGCAGAACGACCATCTACGACGGCAGCACGATCGAGACACAGACGCTCAGCGGCAGCAGCATTTCCGCAAGCATTGCGATCGACGGCACCGTGTGCACAAACTCGCAGGAGACGCACAACATGCGCATCCGCCAGCAGGATCCCGTCACGAAGCTCTGGTCGATGTGTGAGCTCAATTCGTTCCTTTCCGCGGGCGGCGCACGCTGCTCCATCCGCATCCAGTGGAGCGAGTACGACGTGGCCTACGCCGCGCCGACGGTGTAACCACACCGATACCATATAAAGATACCGTCCGCGTTCCGGAAAGATATCCGGAATGCGGGCGGTGTTCACTATTTGATCTGAATTGTTTCTCCGTCATACACGCCTTGCAGGCATTCACCGTTTCCGATGTGGTAGGCATAAAAGTCCTTCTTCGGACGCGCATAGGCCTCCATGATCGCCATGATGACGCCGCCGTGGACGACGAATCCCACGCGCGAGCCATCCTGCACATTTTTGATCGTCCCCGCAAACGCCTCGCAGCAACGCGTTTTGAAGTCCGTTACGCTCTCACCCTCGGGGATGGGCGTCAGGCACATCGCATCGACCCACGCCTGATAGGCGGGGTCGCCCGAAAGCTTGTCGGCGGACTTCCCCTCAAAGCGGCCAAAATCCGTCTCGGCAAGGCCGTCCACGACGGTATAGTGCATCTTCGGAAAAAGAATGTCCGCCGTCTGCCGCGTGCGCAGCATGGGGCTGACAAAAAGCCGATCGACTGAAAGTCCCCGCTTTTGCAGCGCTTTGACCTGTGCGATGCCCGCCTCGCACAGCGGCTCGTCCGTGCGGCCGATGTAGCGGCGGCGGAGGTTACCCTCTGTCGCGCCGTGGCGGATGAAGAAAATGTCGATCACAGCAGCCCTCCGATCCAGACGCCGATCAGGCCGCAGAGCTCGCAGAGCTGCAAAAAGAAGCCCGACGTGTCCCCTGTCACGCCGCCAAACTGTGCCAGCGCGAATCTGCGATACTTGAGCGCGGAAAGCACCGCAAACGCCGCCGCCATCCCGCCAGCCGTGGGAGACATCCAGACCATCCCCGCCGCGGCGGCGAGGCCGACGAGCGTGAGCGCGGCTGTCGCCGTGCGGCGCTGGACGCCGCTTGTGAAGGCGCAGAGCATGCCGGACTTTCGCGCATTCGGCAGATTCACCGCGCACAGGCCCGACAGCGCGCGAGAGAGCACGAACAGCGGGCAAATCAGCAAAATACGCCCCGCGGCGAACACCTCGTAGGCAAAGCCCGCGTAAGCGAGCAGGTACACGCCGCCGTAAATGACCGCGAATGCGCCGCAGTTGGCATCCTTCATGATCGCGAGCTTTTTCTCGCACGTCTGGTGCGACGAGAGTGCGTCCACCGTGTCGAGATAACCGTCCATGTGGATGCCGCCTGTCACTAAAATCGGCAGGCACGCCGCGATTGCCGCGAACAGCACGCCGCTCATGCCCGTCGCCTGCGCAAGTACAGCCCACAGCCAGAGCGCCGCGCCGCAGAGAACACCCACCGCGGGGAAAAAGCAGATCGCGTAGCGCATATTTTTTTCGTTCCAATCAAGCTGCGGAACGGGCACCGCGCTGTACGTCGACAGCGCGATCAAAAGCGATTCAAATAATCTCATCGAGGTCTCCCTTTTCGGCAAACGGCGCGCCGTCTTTCATTGCGACCGCCGCCGCGGCGCGGTCGTACAGTCTTTGATTCAGGCCGTTCAGCGCGCGGATGTAAGCTGCCGTCTCGCCGTCGTAGCCGTCGGCGCGCAGGCCTGTGATCGTCACGGCGACGAGCAGACGACAGCGCGAGCACAGCGCTTCGATGTCCGCGTACACGCTTGCTTCATCCCCGCCGCGCTCGAACATCGCGTTTGCCAGCAGATTCGACACATCCTCAAGCAGCACGACGCCGTCCCTTTCGACCGCCGCCGCGCCGACCTGATATGGGCATTCGAGCGTCGTAAATTGCAGGTCCTTTCGCTGCTCGCGGTGCTTTTCGATGCGCTGCAAATTTTCCTCCGAGCAGGGGCGCATCGTGGCGATGTAATAGCGCTCGCCTGTCGTGCGCGCGACGATGCGCTCGGCATAACGGCTCTTGCCGCTGCCGTTTGCACCGGAGATCATGATCAGCGTTCCCATGCGCGTTCCCTTCTCTCAGGGCGTGAACTGGTCGCCCCGGCGAATTTCGTCCAGATAGTCGTCGTTGATGCCCGCCTCGTCAAAGGTCGCCATGTCGTTGATGACAGCGCACGCAGCGTCGAGCACCTGAAAGGCGAGCGGACAGCCGCTCCCCTCGCCCAATCGCATGCCGAGGTCAAACAGCGGGTGCAGGTCCATCGCCTCCATCGCGAGGCGGTAGCCGATCTCAAACGAGGCGTGGCTCGGCACCAGGTAGCCGCGCACATTCGGGCACAGCCTGACGGCGCACAGCGCCGCCGCGGCGGAAATGAGGCCGTCGATGACCGCCGGCCGGCGTGCCGCCGCCGCGCCCAAAAATGCGCCGCACATCGCCGCGAGGTCAAAGCCGCCGACCTTGGAAAGGACGCCGACAACGTCGTCCCTGTCCGGCCGATTTACCTCAATGACGGTGCGGATGACCGCTTTCTTTTTGCGAAAGCTCTCCTCCGTGATACCGCCGCCGCGGCCCGTCACGGCCTCGACGTCCGCTCCCAGCAGCACGGCCAGCACCGCCGAAGAGGTCGTCGTGTTGCCGATGCCCATTTCGCCGACACCGATCACGTCCGCGTCGACCGTCCTTGCGATCTCTGCGCCGGTCAGGATGGCCTGTAAGGTTTGCTCCCGCGTCATCGCGGGGCCGGTGCAGATATTTTGCGTGCCGTAGGCGATCTTGCGGTTCAAAACGGTGCTCTCGTAAATATCGGCATTCACGCCGACATCGCACACGGTCAAGCCGCAGCCAAAGTGCTTTGCCAGCACCGCAGCTCCCGTCTTGCCCCGCGTCAGGTTGATGGTCTGCTGCTTCGTCACGGACTGCGGCGTGCTGGAAACGCCCTCGGCCACCACGCCGTTGTCCGCGGCGAAGACGAGCAGCTGCTTTTTATTGAGCGCATTGTGCACCCGCCCCGTGATCCCCGCGAGCTGAATGGAGAGCTCTTCGAGCCGCCCGAGGCTGCCGGGGGGCTTTGCAAGCCGCGCCTGATACACTTCCGCCGCCGTCATCGTGCCGCGATCGAGCGGCGCGACTGCGCGCACGAGCGCGTCCAATTCCATCTGCATGGCTCTTCTCCTTCAAAATTCGATGCCGCGCCGCGCCGCGATTCCTCGGTCAAACGGGTGCTTGCGCTTGCGCATCTCCGTCACATAGTCGGCGGCGTCCAGCAAATGCTGCGACGGATCTCGCCCCGTCAGCACGACTTCAAGCGCTTTTGGTCTGCCGCGCAGAAAGTCGATCAGCGTTGCCTCTTCGATCAAGCCGTGGTTGCAGGCGGCGACCGCCTCGTCGAGCACGAACAGATCGACGCCGTCCGCGCTCTTTCGCATTACGTCTTCCAGCAGCGCGGAATAGGCCTTTTGCGCCGCCGCTTTCGTCTGCCCGTCCATCGCCTTGAAAAAGCCGAAGTTCTGCGTGCAGCACGCGACCTCAACATTTTGCAGCGCGCGCAGGACGTTCAGTTCCGACGAGCTGCCGTCCTTCAAAAACTGCGCAAACAGCACGCGCTTTCCAGCGCCCGCCGCGCGGACGCTCAGTCCGACCGCCGCGGTCGTCTTGCCCTTGCCATCACCGAAGTACAGATGAATAAGCCCCTGCATGCTCACACCTCCCGATTCAAAATGCGGTAGATGAGCGGCATATCGAGCCCCGCGCGCACCGCGTCTGCCAGCAGATCATACTGCCGCTCCTTGTAGGCCCTCGCGTCAAAGCTGCCGAGCGATTCAAAGGAAACGCCCTTTTTCGTGCACAGCGCTTTTAAGATCGTGTCGGCGACCTCTTGTTCATCGAAAATACCGTGGACATAGCTGCCGTAGACATTGCCCATGCTGAAGAGCGCGCCGCGCGCTTCTTCGCTGCGGCCCATGTGGATCTCGTAGCCCGCGTAGCGCTTGCCGTTCAGCTCAGAGAGCAGTCCCGCGACGCCGGAGAAGACGCCGTTTGTCTGCGTCTGCACCTTTTCGCCCTGAAATACTGTTTCGAGCGGCAGAAGGCCCATTCCGTCGATCTCCGTCACGCCCGCGGCCTCGACCTGTTCGGGGTCGGAAATGTGCCGTCCCAGCATCTGATAGCCGCCGCAGACGCCGAAAACCAGCGTGCCGCCGCTCGCAGCCTTTTGGATCGACGCCTCCAGCCCGCTCTGGCGGAGCCATTGGAGGTCGGCGATCGTACTCTTCGTACCGGGAATCACGATCATATCCGGCGCGCGCAGGTCCCGCGCCCGCTCCACATAGCGGAGCGAGACATTCTCGTAGCGCTCAAACGGCGAAAAATCCGTAAAGTTCGAAATGCGCGGCAGGCGGATGACCGCAATGTCGATGAGCCGCGGCTCCTTATCCCGCCCGAAGCGTTCGCTCAAGCTATCCTCGTCGTCGATGTCGACATGGAGGTATGGCACAACGCCCGCCACGGGTACGCCGCAAAGCTCCTCAAGCGTTTTGAGCCCCGGTTCCAGAATGGCGCGGTCACCGCGGAATTTGTTGACAACAACGCCCTTGATGCGCCTTCTGTCCTCTTCACTTTGCAGCGCGACCGTGCCGTAGAGCTGGGCGAACACGCCGCCGCGGTCGATGTCGCCCACCAGCAGCACCGGCGCATCCACCATGCGGGCAAGACCCATGTTGACGATGTCGTTTTCCTGCAAATTGATTTCCGCGGGGCTGCCCGCGCCCTCGATGACGATGATGTCGTACTCGCGTGCCAAGCTCTCATAGGCCTCCATCACCGCGGGGATAAAGTCGCGCTTTCTGCGATAGTATTCCATCGCGGGCATATTGCCCTGTACGCGTCCGTTCACGATGACCTGACTGCCGACGTCCGTCGTCGGCTTCAGTAAAATTGGGTTCATTCGCACGTCCGGCTCGATGCCCGCGGCCTCAGCCTGCACCACCTGCGCGCGCCCCATCTCGCTGCCATCTTTCGTGATGAACGAGTTGAGCGCCATATTCTGGCTCTTGAACGGGGCAACGCGATAGCCGTCCTGCTTCAAAACGCGGCAGAGCCCCGCGGCCAGCAGACTCTTGCCCGCGTTGGACATCGTCCCCTGGATCATGATAGTTTTTGCCATGCGCTCACTCCTTTCCCACGCTTCTGATTGCCGCGATAAGCTGTTCGTTTTCCTCGTACTGCCGGACCGCGACGCGATACCAGCCGGATGTCAGGCCCTCGAAATTTGCGCAGTCGCGGATCGCGACGCCGCGCGCTCGCAGCTGTTCCATCAAGCCCACATCGCCACGGAATAAGATGTAATTCACCTGCGATGGGCACACCCAAAAGCCGAATTTCCTCAGTTTTTCCTCGAGCCACGGGCGCTCCGCGCGGATGATGGTTCGGTTTTTCTCCAGAAACTCCGCATCGCCCAGCGCGGCGACGCCCGCCGCCTGTGCAAGCGTCGAGACATTCCACGGCGGCACCGCCGCCGACATCTTCCGCAGCAATGCCTCGTCCGCGCTCAGGCCATATCCCAGCCGCAGCCCCGCCATGCCAAAGCTCTTCGTAAAGGCCTTGAGAATAAAAAGCTGCGGGACGTCAGATAGGGACGGCGTCAGATCAACGCCGCCGTCCGACAGGCTCAAAAAGCACTCGTCGACAAAAAGCGCGATATTTTTCTCGCGGCAGATGCGCAGAATTTCTTCCAGCAAATCGTTCGCAATGAGCCGTCCCGTCGGGTTGTTCGGGTTGCAGAGGAACAGCGCATCGATCTTTTCGCGCGCAAGGATCGGCAAAAAGTTCTCCCGCAAGTCAAAGTTTTCCTCTTGCTTGAGCGCAAAGCGCATGACCTCGCAGCCTGTCCGCCGCAAGGCAAGCGAATACTCCGAAAACGTCGGTGCGAGCTCCATCGCGCGCTTGGGCCGCACGGCCCCGCAATAGGCATAGATCAGCTCGGACGCGCCATTGCCGCAGAGGACAAAGTTCTTCGGCACCCCCTCATATTCCGAGATCGTCTGTACGAGTGTCCGGCAGTAGGGGTCTGGGTAGCGGTAGAGCTCGGGCAGCGCGCGTTCGATCGCGTCGGTCACGCTTCTCGGCGTGCCGAGCGGGCTCACATTCGCCGAAAAGTCGAGCGCAATGCCGCCGTAGATATCTCCGCCGTGGCGGTTTTCCGTTTGATAAAGCATTCTCTTCCCTCACAGCGAAAAAATCAGCAGCCGGACCGCACAGCCAAGCAGCAGCGCCAGAAGCGTCGTGCCGTACATCAGCCGGCAGGCGCGCGGGATATCCTCATGCTCGATCTGCCGCAGTGCGTCGCCGATGTACTCCTTTTTGTGCAGCACGCCGTGATACCACGCGTCGCCCGCGAGGCGCACATCCAAAAGTCCCGCGCAGACCGACTCCGTCTGCGCGGAGTTCGGGCTCGCGTGCTTGTAGCGGTCGCGGCGGAATATCTTCCAGCCGTTTTTCACGTCCATGCGCAGAAGTCCGCCCGCCGCGAGCATCAGCAATGCAGAGATGCGCGCAGGCAGATAGTTCGCAATATCATCCGCCTTCGCAGGCATAAGGCCGATGTCCTTATACGGCGGCTCGACGTAGCCGAGCATCGAGTCCATCGTATTCACAGCCTTGTAGAAAAAGCCCAGCGGCGCGCCGCCGATGGCAAGGTACAGCAGCGGTGCGACCACGCCGTCTGACGTGTTCTCCGCCACGGTCTCGACCGCGGCGCGCGTCACGCCCGCATCGTCAAGCGCCGCCGTGTCGCGTCCCACGATCATCGAAACGGCGCGGCGCGCGGATTCGATGCTGCCGTGCTCGAGTTCGTGATACACCTTCATGCTCTCATCCCGCAGCGACTTTGCCGCCAAGATCTGCCAGCACATGACGCTCTCGACCGCGAGGCGCAGCCACGGACTCACCCTGCCGCACAAACACAGAAGCAGCGCGGGCACCGCCGCCGCAAGAAACGAGACGATCCCCCACAGCACCGCGCCCGCCGCGCGCTCGCCGCGCGGCGTTTTGGGGAAAATCCTCCGCAGGACGCACTCCAGCGCGCTGATCGTCTTCCCGATCAGCACGACCGGATGCGGCAGGCTGTGCGGATCGCCCAGAATGCAGTCGATGCCAAAGCCGATGAGAAGCGGCAAAACGAGGCAAATCATGGTTTCTCCTCCGACTGCATCGTGAAGATATACACGGGGTTCTGCCCCGTCATCAGGTGATACGGCCCCGCCTTTTTGCCGCGGGCGATCTGGACGGAGACGGCCTCCGCCTCGGTAAAGGCAAAATCCTTCATGCACGCCGTCAGCTCGGCGATGCTCTCAAGCGAGACGGCCGTCGCCACGATGCGGACGTGCGGATTTTTGGCAAGCAGCATCGACAGAATATCACGCAGGTTGCCCGCGCTGCCGCCAATAAAGACGTGCGTCGGTGCAGGCAGATCGCGGCACGCCTCCGGCGCAGTGCCGGAAACGACCGTCAGGTTCTCCACATGGAACGCCGCTTGATTCTTTTTCAACAGCTCGACCGCGTCGTCTCTGCGCTCAACGGCGTAGACATGACCGTGCTTCGCCTGAAGCGCCATCTCGATGGCGACCGAACCCGTTCCCGCGCCGATATCATAGCAGACGGCGCGCTCGGTCAGGCGGAGCTTCGAGAGCGCGACGGCGCGCACCTCGCTCTTGGTCATCGGCACAACGCCGCCCTCGCCCGCGCCTCGCAAAAACGCCTCGTCCGGCAGTCCGTGCGTCACGATGGCATCGGGATGGTCGTTTTCGATCAGCACGGCGCTCAAGGGCGCAAAGGCCTTACTTTGCAGTTCCTCCGCCGTACCGGTGGTGACGGTCTCGTCCTCGTAGCTTAAACGTTCGCCGACGCTCACCGTCACGGTGCCGAGGCCGTTTTCCGCCAGTGTTCGGCACAGGCCGTTCACGCCATTCTCGCCGCCGACGAGCGCGAAAACGCGCGCGTGCGCGCGCACGTCTGCCGTGATGTCGTGCGCGCGGCCATGCAGGCTGACGACATGAACGTCCTCATAGGACGTTTGCAGCTTTGCACAGAGGTAGGAAAGCGAGCTCAGGCCCGGCAGCACGCTGACCTCGCAGTCAGAAAGCAGCGGCAGCAGCTTCCTCGTGCCGCTGAAAAAGCCCGTGTCGCCCGACATCACGACCGCGCTTTGCCGGTATTCGCAGTGCGCGTGAATGAAATCCGCGATCTCCTGTGGTGCGATGGCGGCATAAGTCTTCTGCCCGCCGCGCGCGGCGGCATCCAGCATGCGTCTCGCGCCGATGAGGCAGTCCGCCTCTTCGATCGCGCGGCGCGCCTCCTGCGTCATCGCATCCCTGCTGCCCGGCCCGATACCGACGATCTTCACACTCTGCGCGAATCGGAAACCAAAGCGGCACTCCAAGCTGTCCAACACCTGCGAAAAGGACTTCCCCTCCCGCTGCTTTGGCCGTCCGATCACGAGCACATTTGCCCCGGCCTTTCGCGCCGCGGCGACCTTGGCGGCAAAGCCGCCCGCCTCGCCGCCGTCCTTCGTCACGAGCCACTTAGCCGACACGGCGCGCAGCATGGCCGTGTCCATCTCCTCGGAAAACGGCCCCTGCATCGCTAAAATGTGCGACGGCTGCACGCCCGCCTCGCGACAGAGCGCGAGCGACGCGTCCAGCGGCAGCACGCGCGCATAGGCTCTATCTGTAAAGTCTTTTACCTTGCTATACGTTTTCAGATCCTTGCTGCCGGTCGTCAGCAGGATATTTCCGTCCGTCTTCGACAGGAACAGCGCTGCTGCTTCCGCATTCAACACGTAAGTAAAGTCAGATACCTTGTCAGACTCCTCGCGCAGAAGGCGCAGATATTCTGTCCCTGTCTCCGCGCAGGCGCGCGCAACGCTCTCGGTGATCGATGCCGCATAGGGGTGCGTCGCGTCGATCACCAAATCAAATTTCGTGTCGGAGAGCATTTGAATGATCCCGTCCACCGGGATACGCCCCGAGCGCACCGTCACGTTGCCCCCTTCGGGCAGGAGCGTTTCACCGTATTCCGTTGCTACGCAGGCCGTGACGGAGACCGGCTGGGTGCTCAAAAGCTCCACGAGCCGGCGCGCCTCCGTCGTGCCTGCGAAAATGCAGATCTTACACATTTTTGTACCCTCGCGGCGTGATGAGCCGCCCCGCAATTTCCTTCGTTGATACGTTGCCGACGATCACCGTGCAGAACATATCGACCTCTGCCTCTCTAAGCTCCCAGAGCGTCAGGGTGCGCCAGCTTTCCCCCGCGCGGCCGATGTTGCGCGCGATGCCGCAGAGGCGGCTGTCCGGCAGGTCGCGCAACAGGATATCACACGCACGCTTCAAATGTGCGGGCCGCGAACGGCTCGCGGGATTGTAAAGGGCGATGGTCAGGTCGGCCTTTGCCGCGTGCGTCAGGCGCTTTTCGATGGTCTCCCACGGCGTCAGGCGGTCGCTCAGGCTGATGACGGCAAAGTCGTGCGTCAGCGGCGCGCCCAAAAGCGCCGCAGCGCTGCATGCCGCCGTCAGGCCGGGGACGACCTCGATCTCAGGCTCTTCGCTCTCGCCGCGCAGCTCGTACACGAGCGCCGCCATGCCGTAAATACCACTGTCGCCCGAGCAGACCATCGCCGCGGTCTTGTCCGCGCGCGCCAGATCAAGCGCGAGCGCGCAGCGCTTTGCCTCCTGCGTCATGGGCGTTTCATAAAACGCCTTGTCCGGATAGCGCTCCTTCACAAGGTCAACATAAACTCCGTAGCCGACGATGGCGTCGCACGATTGCAGCGCGCGGTCAGCGCGGATCGTCATATCCTCATAGCTGCCGGGGCCGATGCCCACCACGATCACTTTACCCAAAGGAAACCTCCCAATGCTCCGCCGCCACGGCGACGGTCACGCCGTCCACCGCAGTCTTTTTCACCAATAATTTCTCCGAGCCGCGCATCGCCGCGCGCTCGCAGACGTTGCCGACACCCGTCATCTCCTGCACGAAAGGGGAATCCGTAAATTCGCCCGGTACGCTGCGCAATTCCTCTGCCGTGTAAAATACCGTCGGCCAGTTGTGCTTCGCGCAGGCGGCAAGCAGCCCCGCCTCCTGCTGCTTTAAGTCAATGGAATAGACGCCCTTGACCGCGCTTGGATCCAGCTGATGCGCAGAAAGCACCGCCGCAACGGCGGCTTCAACGGTTTCCTGTGCAGTTCCCCTGCGGCAGCCGATGCCGACACGCAATACTCTCGGCGTGAGGCGCAGCGTTTCGGCAAACGGTTCTTTCGTGCAGTATCCGATCACAATTCCCAGCGCGCCCTGCGTTTTTTCCACAATTCCGCCGGGCAATGCACCCTTGATCGGAAAATCGCTCACAAGCGGCACGTCGTGCTCTAAAATCTCCGCCGCGACTTTTTTCGCAAGCGGCATGCTCGAGATGGCGCAGCCGTTTTTCGCCGCCCAGGCGTCGACAGCAAATTTACCGTTCACGTCCGTTGCCGTCGTAATGACCGCTGCTGCGCCGAGCGCCGCGGCAAGGCGGCGCGCCAGATCGTTCGCCCCGCCGATATGACCGGAGAGCAGCGGAATGACAAACTGCATTTTCTCGTCGATGCAGAGCACCGCGGGATCGGTCTTTTTGCTCACAAGATACGGCGCGATCTCACGCACGGCGATACCGCACGCGCCGATGAAGATGAGCGCGTCCATCGACGAAAAGCGCTCGCGGTAGATGTCCTTCGCAAGCGGCAGAAAGCCCGCTTCTTCCAATCGCGGTACCGCGTAGCAGACGGTTTCCGCCTCCGCCAGCACCGCGCGAACGCGCCGCGCTGCCGCGCAGCCGCCGTGGCTGTAGGCAAAAATTGCGATCTTCATGCCTTCCCCTTGCGGTATTCCGTCGTAAAGTCGGGATGGTAGAGCAGCGAGCGCAGATACTCGCCGCCAAGGCAGCCGCCCACCACGATCAACGCCGTCTTTTTCATGCCATTTTCCGTCACCGTCTTATGCAGCGTGCCCACCGTGCAGCGGAAGATCTTCTCCTCCGGCCATGTCGCCTTGTAAACGACAGCCGCGGGCGTTGTCTCTCCATAGCCGCCCGCAAGGAGCTCGCCTTGCAGCTTTTCTGTGAGTGAGGTGCTCAAGAACAGCACCATCGTCGCCTGATGCGCGGCCAAGCTGCGGATGGACTCACGCTCGGGTACCGGCGTGCGGCCCGCCGTGCGCGTGATGATGACCGTCTGGCTCACGTTCGGCAGCGTGTATTCCGCCCGCAGCGCCGCCGCCGCGCCGCAGAACGAGCTGACGCCGGGGCAGACATCAAAGTCGATGCCGCGCTCTGTGAGCGCGTCGAACTGCTCGCGCACCGCGCCGTAAATGCTCGGGTCGCCCGTGTGCAATCGCACGGTGGTCTTTCCCTCGCGCTCCGCCCGCTCGATGAGGGCGATGACCTCTTCAAGCGTCAGCTTCGCGCTGTCGTGAACCTCGCAGCCCGGTTTCGTGAGTGTAAGCAGCTCGGGATTCACCAGCGAACCCGCGTAGATCACCACATCTGCTTCGCCAAGGAGCCTTGCGCCCCGCAGCGTGATGAGATCAGGCGCGCCGCTTCCGGCGCCAACAAAATGTACCACGTTCAGCCCTCCCTGATCTGTTCGAGCAGTTCCTCCGCACCTTCCGTTTCGCAGAGGAAACCGTATTCTTTTGAAAATAAGATTGCGCCGCTCTGGAGTTCGCCGCTCTTATAGCCGAGCATCGTGCCGATGCGCTGTCCCAGACGCACGAGGAAGGCATCCTTCAGCCCCTCTTCGTCCAGGATGTGCAGCGCGTCGTCGCAGGTGGCGCAGTGCAGAATTTCCTCCGTGCGTTCTGCGCGCAGGCCCAGCGCCGCGCTGTGCGAGGCGATGATCTCCATGCGGCAGTCGCCGAATTTCGAGTGCGTGTTCCACATGCCGCCCGCAAGCTTAACGAACTTACCAATGTGCCCGATGAGCAGCGCGCCGTGAAAACCGAATTCCTTGCAGAATTCCAGGCTGTCGCCGATGAAGTTCGACGTCAGCACCGCCGTCTTCGGGTCAAGCCCGATAAAATCGCGGATGTAGTCTGCGCCGTAGTTGCCGGGCGCAAGGAGGATGTAGTCCGCGCCATTCTCGCGCCGCTGCCGCAGTTCCACGCGGATGGTGTCGAGCAATGCCTGCTCGCTCATCGGCTCGACGATGCCGGTCGTGCCCAGAATGGAGATGCCGCCCTCGATGCCGAGGCGCGGGTTGAAGGTCTTTTTCGCGAGCGCCTCGCCCTCTGGCGCGGAGATCGTCACGTCAATGCCGCCGTCGTATCCGACGAGCATGCAGACCTCGCGCACGTTCTCTTCGATCATCTGCCGCGGCACAGAGTTGATGGCCGCCTCGCCCACAGGCTGGTCGAGCCCCGGCTTCGTCACGCGGCCGACGCCCTTGCCGCCGTCGATGGTCACGCCGGGCGTGGCCGATTTTTTCACCGCGGCAAAAATGAGCGTACCGCGCGTCACGTCGGGGTCGTCGCCGCTGTCCTTTCGGATGGCGCAGCGCACCTCGTCCGCGAGCATCTGAATGTCCAGCACTTTGAGGTTCAGCTCGATGCCCTTGGGCGTTTGCAGGCGGATCGTCTCTTTCTTCCTGTCCGTCAGCAGCATCCACGCCGCGGCCTTAGCCGCTGCCGCAGCGCACGAGCCGGTTGTGTAGCCGAGGCGCAGGCGCTTACCGTCCTTTACGAGATATTCTTCCATCTTTTTACCGCCTGATCTGATAGAGCAGGGCGTTGCAGATGGCCGCGGCCACGTTGCTGCCGCCCTTGCGTCCACGCGCGACGATGTACGGCGCGCGCGCCTTTTCGATGATGCGCTCCTTGCTCATCTCCACATTCACAAAGCCCACCGGCACGCCGATGATGAGCGCGGGGGCGGCTTTTTCCTCTTCCATCAGCTGCTCTAACGACAGCAGCGCCGTCGGTGCGTTGCCGATGGCGAAGATGCAGGGCTTTTCAAGCGCCGCCGCCTTTTCCATCGAGACGAACGCCCGCGTCACGCCGCGCGATCTCGCCTCCTGCGCGACATCGGGGTCGGACATGAAGCAGTGCACCTCGCCGCCGAGGCTCGCGAGGATCGTCTTGTTGATGCCCGCCTTTGCCATCTGCGTGTCGGTGACGATGTCGCAGCCGCTTTTCAGCGCGGCGATGCCCTTGTGCACCGCGTGGTCGGAAAACGTCAGATTGTCGGCATAGTCAAAATCTGCCGTCGTGTGGATGACACGCTTGATGACAAGCTCGTTTTCGGGGTCGAGCACGCGGTTTCCCAGCAGCTCCGTGATGATCTCGAAGCTGCGCTGTTCAATTTCCATCGGCTTCATCGGCTCACTCATAGCGGTGTTTCTCCTTTCGGCAGGCTTCAACAAAGCGCACCGCGGCGCTCAGGTTTGCGTAAAAGTGGAAATGCGGATAGCCCGCGTAGAGCGTTTCGCCCGCATACGCGCAGCGCCAGCTTCTTCCGCTCGGCTTTTCCGCGAGGAAGTCCTCGCCCGGATTTTCCGCATCCCAGCGGTGGAACTCGTGCGCGGGGATCTGCTCGCCCGCGGCAAACAGCATCGAATCCCGCTGCGCCGTCAATGTCGCGTAGCCAAAGCGCGTCAGCTTCCCCGCGTCGAAGCAGCTGCCCGATAAAACACCCGCCATCGCATGTCCCGCGATGGACTGCGTCAGGTACATAAAGCCGCCGCACTCGGCGACGCAGGGCAGTCCCCTTTCCACCGCCGCGCGGATAGAAGCGCGTATGGCGGCGTTTGCCTCCAACCGCTCCGCGTAGAGCTCGGGATAGCCGCCGCCGAGGTACAGGCCGTGCAGGTCTTCCGGCAAGCGTTCATCCGACAGCGGACTGAACGGCACAAGCTCCGCCCCTAAGCGGCGCAGGAGTTCCAGACTGTCTTCATAGTAAAAGCAAAATGCCCTGTCGCGCGCGACGCCGATGCGCACATGCTCGCCCGCCACCGGAATGTCCGGCGGCGTGAATGTAAGCGGCGGCGCGCTCTTCGCGATTTGCAGCAGCGCGTTCAAATCGATCGTCTCCTGCGCCTTAGCGGCGAGACGCTGCATCTTTTCTTTCAGATCATTCACCTCTGCCGCGGTGATGAGGCCAAGGTGACGACTCTCGAGCGAGCAGTCGGGCATTTGCAGCAGAAAGCCGCAGGCGCGCACGCCGAAGCGTTCTTCGATCGCCCGCGCAAGCGTCGGATAGCTCATCGCCGTGCAGCCGTTCAGAATGACACCGCGGATGCGGTTTTCCGGCGCAAAGTGCAGAAAACCGTCGAGCACGGCCAGCACCGACAGTCCCGCGCCCTTCGCGTTCAGCACGAGCACGACGGGACTTTCCGTCCGCTGCGCGACCTCAAAGGTGCTCGCGCGCGAGGAATCAAGGCCGATGCCGTCGTAATAGCCCATCACGCCCTCGATGACCGTCGCGTCCTTCCCTGCGCCGTTTTGCGCGAGGAGGAAGCGCAGCGTGTCGTCGTCAAAAAAGAAGGGGTCCAAATTGCTGCTCTTCGCGCCGATGATCTCGCGGTGGAACATGGGGTCAATGTAATCGGGACCGCACTTCGCCGCGGCGACAGAAACGCCGCCGTCGACAAGCGCCTGCAAGATCGCGCAGGTCACCGTCGTCTTGCCGCAGCCGCTGTTCGTTCCGGCAATGAACAATCTCGGCGCTGCCTTCTGCATGGTCTCCCCTCCTTCTGCAATCTCTATAACGCGTTTTTACTTGTATGCGCTACGGTACAAATTCCAATGTGCTGAAGCACTCGTCGTACTTCCCGCGCTCCAAGTGATAGAGCTGCGCGATGTAGTCGCTCGTGAAGATCTCCTCCGGCGTGCCGATGCGGTCGATGTGGTCGCCCGCGACGCAGATGACTGTGTCCGAAATGCGCCGCGCCAGATCGAGCTCGTGGAGCGAGAGCAGCACGGCGAGGTCGTTTTCGCGCACCATGCGCTTGAGGACGGAGAGCAGTTCCAGTTTGTAGCGGATGTCCAAAAAGCTCGTCGGCTCGTCGAGCACGATAAGCTGCGGCTGCTGGCACAGGGCCCTTGCGAGCAGAATGCGCTGCCGCTGGCCGTCGCTGACGGCGGAAAACGGCGCGTCGGCGAACGCGAGCGCGTCCACCTGAGAAAGCGACTGCTCGACGATCTTCTTATCTTCGTCCCGCAGAACGCCGAGCCTTCCCGTGTAGGGATAGCGGCCCGAGCTGACCACATCGCGGCAGGTCATGAGCTCCGGTTCGACGCGCGCGGTCATCAAGATCGCCATGCGCCGCGCGACGTCGTTGCGGCTGCGCGAGCGCATCGTCTTGCCATCCAGATACACTGTGCCGGAAAGCTCCGGCAGCTGACCGATGACGGTTTTCAGGATCGTCGACTTGCCCGAGCCGTTCGGCCCGATCAGCGTAACGATCTTTCCCCTCTGCACGCAGAGGGACACATCCTCGATGAGGGACTTGCCGTGGTAGCCGACGGATAAATTCTTTGTCTCCAAATAGCCGCTCATTCCCGCCCCGCCTTTCTGCGCACCATCATGTAGATGACGACCGGCGCGCCGAACACCGCCGTGACCGAGCTGATGCTGACTTCCGTGGGCGCAAAGGCCGTGCGCGCGATGAGATCACACGCAAGGCAGAAGATGCCCCCGCCGAGGAAGCTCGCCGGGATCAGCAAAAGCGGCTCCGCCGTCTTGAAAAGCGCCTTCATCAGATGCGGCAGCGCGATGCCGACAAACGAGATGGGGCCGGCGAAGGCCGTCACGCAGGCAGATAACACGCTGGAGAGCAGGATGAGCGCCGCGCGGAACGCCTTGATCGGCACGCCCATGTTGCGTGCGTAGACCTCGCCGAGCTGATAGGCGCGGATCGGCTTGGAGAGGAAAAATGTCAAAATCAGCGCGATCCTGCACACCCAGGCCATCGTCGTCACGTTTTCCCACTTCATGCCGGAAAACGAGCCGTTCGACCAGTTGTGCAGGTTCACGATGTTTGAATCGTCCGCGAACGTGACGAGAAAATCCGTCAGCGCTGAGCAGATGTAGCCGATCATCACGCCGCAGACGACGAGAAGGCTCATCTGATTGACCCGCTGCGAAATGAGCAGGATAAGGCCCATCGAGAGCATCGCGCCGATGAACGCCGCGCCGATGAGCAGCGCTGACGATGATCTGACGCCGCGGCTGAGGAAAACGATCATCGCGATCGACACTGCGAGCTTCGCGCCCGACGAAATGCCCAGCACGAACGGCCCCGCGATGGGATTGTGGAAAAACGTTTGCAGAAGATACCCCGACACGGACAGCGCACCGCCTAAAATGAGCGCCGACGCCATGCGCGGCAATCTAATTTGCATAATGATCTGCTTTTGCGTCAGGTCATCCCCGCCGCCGAGCAGAATCTGTCCTATCTGAGACGCGGAGAGCTGCACGCTGCCCGCGAATAAATTCCAGATCAAAAAAACAGCCAAAAGGACGAGCAGCAGCAAAAAGCCGCACCACGTCCGTGTTTTCCGCTTCTGCTCCATACCCGTCCCTCCTGTCTGTTTCAACTTTCCAGTCAAAAATTATTGCAGCTTTGTCAAAAAACGGAGCGGCGTATCCGCCCCGCTCAAAACGGTGTGGAGATCCACGACGAGGTCGCTCAATTCGAGCGATTCCTGATAAAAGTCCTTCGTCAGGCACCAGACGTTTCCGTCCTGCACGGCCTTAAAGTCGCCGAGCAGCGGTTCGAGCGATAAAAGCTCATCGATCGTCGTAAGCCCGCCGTCGATGATGCTGTTGTAGATGAGCACATCCGCGTCGTGCGCGCCGCTGTAAAATGCCTCCATCTGGATGGTGACGGTGGACTGGGCGTTCTCCTCTTCCGTGTTGTCAAAGGAGACGTATTCCCCGCCCGCCATGGCGATGGATTTAGCGACATAGTCCGTCGACTTTCGCACATTGACCGCGCCGTTGCTCGTCACATAGAAGAATGTGACGGTCTTTCCCGTGGGCGCAGCGCCCAGAATGCCTGAAACGCTGTCCATTTTCTCCTCAAACAGCGCCGCGGCCTCGTTCTCCTTGCCGATGAGCGCACCGTAGAGCTTGACCCACTCCATGCGGCCAAACGGCTCGCTCTCGTAGCTGGACATTTCCACGAGCACGGGGATGCCCAGCGTTTCAAACTGCTCGATGACCTCGGGCGAGTGGTAGATCATCGTGTTTTCAAGCACCAGATCGCAGCCCTGCGACAAGATAAGCTCGTAATCAGGCTCGGAGTATTTGCCCGCGTAAAGCATGTCACCCGCGCTCATGGCCTCCTTCGCCTGCTCGATATACCAGTCCGACTCCTTGCGTCCACTGAAGCGGATGCTGTCGACCGCGTCCAGCTGGGCAAAGCTGTCCATCGCCGCGCTGGCGACCAGATAAATTTCATCAAGCGGCTGCTGCAAAACTGTCACGCCCTCCGGCACGCCGCTGGGCACGGCCGCGCCCTCCGTCACGAGCAGGAATTCCTGATCCTGCCCGATGGTGATGCGCTTGTAGTCGTCCCCCGCGAAGGAAACCGAAAACTGCGTGGCATAGTCAAGCGGCATGGTCTTATCAAACGACAGAGCATCCCACGCGACCGCCGCATTTTCGCCGTTCGAACCGTCCTGCGCTTTGCCCCCGCAGGCGCAGAGCGTCAGCACGGCCAACAGCGTGAGAAGCGCGCGCAGCAGGCGTCTCATCTGTTCACCTCGGCACTCGAGGCGTCGAACGTCAGCGTGTAGTCGATCTCGTGCGGCGTGCTCATGGCGGTGGTATCGCCGACCACGGCAAGCGGCGTATCCAGCGCGGCGACGGGGATCTCAAACGTCGAGCCGTTTTCGGTCGAGAGCACGTCGCAGCGCTCGCCGTCCACGAGCATATAGTCATAGTGGCTGCTGCTCCAGACGATGGTGGCGGTCATTTTGCCGTCCGCGACCGTCAGCGTACAGGGTGACTGGATGCTCGCCTTGCCGCTGCCGCCCTCGAGCGTCACGGCGATCGTGTAGGTGCCGTCGGCCAGCGTCTCGGCGGGCGCGGCGGCGTCGTCTTCCTTCAAAACGGCGTTCGTCACGGAGACCTTGTGGTCGTACCACTTGCCCTTCGTGCCGATGATGGCGACGTCGAACTCCTCGTCCAGCGCGGGCACGGGGATATCAAAGCCATTGACCTCCTCGCTCAGGCCGTCGGAATAGGTGACGGTGTCGGTCGTGGGCTGCAAGAGCGCCGCGCCGTCCTTCCGCGCGTCCTCCGCCGTGCCGCAGAAGAGGTTCAGAATGCTCTTGGACGGCAGGCTGATGTGGATCGTCATCTGGCCGTTTTCGACCGTCAGCGTCCCCTTGCCCTCGCATGCCTCGTTCACGTGGAACATGCTGCTGTCGGTGCTGAAATCCGCGGTGTAAACGCCGTCGGCAAGCGCGGGCTCGGTGTTCGTGTCCTGCGGATCGCCGTCCCCGCTCTTCTGCCCGCAGCCGAAAAGCAGCGTGCAGAGCATCAGCACGCTCAGTATCAGTGTCAGTGTTCTTTTCATTGGGAAGTACCTCCATCTGGAAAAGGCTCCGAAGCGGTGCACAATCGCTTCGAAGCCCCTTTTTGATCCTTTTTATGCGTTCAGGGCGTCAATGGCGGCCTGGGTGTGGGCGATGTACAGCGCCTGGATGTCGGCAATCTCGCCGAGGCCCGCGATCTGGCAGTCGACGGTGAAGTCGGCAGCCTCGAACATAGTCTTCCAGGAATCGTCGTCGCTGCCGGCCATGTCGTTGTTGGCGTGGTCACCCGCAACGACCATCAGCGGGCGCAGGATGACGTTGGTGTAGCCCGCGGCCTTGACGGCCTCGATGACGGACTCGCAGGAGGTCTCCTCCGGCTCGCCCTCGACCGTGCCGATGAAGACGTTCTCATAGCCAAGGTTCTGCATCTGGGCGCTCATCTGGCTGTAGCTGACCTTGGCGACGTGTGCGGTGCCGTGGCCCATGAAGACGAACGCGGCGCCAGCTTCCTTGGCAGCCTCGAGAGAGTCAAAGCCGCTTGCCTCGACCGCGGCGGCGGTGATGGCCTTGGCGACAACTTCCTTGTCGGCGTTGATGACGGTCGCGTCGCTGCCGACCTCGCCGAGCAGGGGCTCTGCGATGGAGACAGATTCGAACCGGTCGCGGTACTCGTCGATGGCAGCACACATTTCGTCATACTCCGCGCCGTGCATCAGGTGCGTCGGCTGCACGACGAGGTTCTTGACGCCGTTGGCCACAGCGCGGTCGAGCGCCTGGGTCATGTTGTCGATCTTCTCGCCGTCGCGGGCCTGAATGTGGTTGATAATGATCTGAGCCGTGAAAGCGCGGCGGACGGACCAGTCAGGATAGGCCTCCTGCAGGGCGTCCTCAATGTTCTTGATGTCCTTCACGCGGCTGTCGTTGTAGGACGTGCCGAAGGAAACGACCAGAAGCTCGTTCTCGCCGATGTCATCCTGGTTGCGGGGATCGTCCTTGGACGCATCGCCCGTGTCAAGGCCGAAATACTCGGGGCTCGCTTCCTCACCCTCGACCATGGACTTCTGCTCGTCGGTCAGCGCGTCCCAGGCAGCCTTGGCAGCCTCGCACTGCGCGTCGGTCTCATCGGTGCGCTCCTGAACATAGATCGCGTCAATGAGCGCGGCGACATTGTCGGCCGCGGCCTTGTCGGTGTCCTCCGTGTTCTGCGTGTCGTCGGCAGCGTCGTCCTTCTTGCTGCCGCAGGCGGTCAGCACGCCCAGCAGCATTACGGCTGTGAGCAGGATTGCAAGTGCTTTTTTCATGTTTCTCTTTACCTTCTTCTTCAAAAATCGTTCTGAAAGAAATATAAAAGCGGCCATGGTGACCCACAGCCGCTCTCACGATTCCAACCAGCAACACCGCGCCGCGAAAAAATCGCGCCGCGGGTAAACTCGCAGAAATATCAGCCTGTGTGCAGCGGGCTTGAGATTTCCCGCAGAGGCAGGTCTCCTGACTTCGTTCATCGCGGCGCTGCCCTTCCCAGTTTCCCAGTGGCTACGCAGGCCGTTCCCGTACACAGTGACTGCATCGTTCCGGATTCGCACCGGATTCTCTATTCTCCGCCTCGCGGCGGCACCTCTGCGATACAATTTTACATTTTTTCAGACATAGCAGATTATAGCATTCCCCGTCGAATTGTCAATGAGGAAAGCGCGGCGTCCCTTTTACCTTTTGTGTTGATGGTAAAAACTCCGTCGATTTCACCAAAAGCGTGCCCCAGATACCTAATTTCCGAGAGGATACCTATTTTTAGGGTATCCTCTTTCCTTTGCCTGCTGTCTTAAAACCAAGCTTACTGATATTCAGAAGAAAATAAGATTTTGAGGATGGTGTTCCTATGGAAGATTTATTTGACAGGTTCCAAGCCATAACAGGCATTTCCAGAAGAACAGAAGAGAAGGCAACACATAATAGACAATCAGATATATGGCTTCGCCACTTCTGGAATCGCAGCTACGCTAGTAAGAAGGCAGTTGTATGATGACCCTACACTTGTAAAAAACATCTATTTCACAACTGCAAAGGACATAGTAAAAGAGATACAAGGAGCATTCAGCAATATGAAATTTGAAATCTTATCGGCGGTATGGATACAATCACACGATAGTTCTCCGCTGCAAGCAGGCGGATGAGCAGCGGCGAAAACGCGATGATACCGCCCGCGCAGAGATAGATTGCGTACGGAAGTTTATGCTTCGTTCGCCTCTGAAAAGGTGAAGAAAATGCCTGCTGTCAAGAATGGTTTCAAAATTGAGATTTTTAATGTCCCGACATCGTGATCGTGGAGATGCAGCCCTATTACTTTGCTTTTTAGCTTTCTGTTTGGAATTGCTTTTCAGCCTTCTGCCTGATATAATAATGGCAGCATAACGCGAGAAGCTTATCGATAGGATCGGGTGTATTTATGTGAACGCCAAGACCTGATCGGACAAAGAAAGGGTGGGGAGAATGTTATGTCAGAGATAATGCGGCACATCTGCATTTCGAACATCTACACCCGTGACCGAGTTAGAATGCTTTCTACGATGGGAACGCTTTCATTGCAATTGTGGTCGGAATTCATTGATACTGTTATCTTTTTGAGCTTTGCTTATGGCTGGATACAAATGTTAAGGGAGATATTGATATGGCATTTTTAAATGAAAACGAATGGATACGCCTCAATGAGATCGCATACAATATTTCATTTATCTATACAGTAGAGGAAATGCAGCATGAAATTCTCAACCGATGGCTTCCTTTTTTGATTTCGTATGATAGCGCAATTTTTGCCCGAATCTCTATTGCGGAGAATGGATCCTATCAGTTTCAGGCCCCAGCGGCTTTTCATCTGCCTCAGCAGGCTGTCGATGTCTGGATGCAGGAAAGCCTGAATTCAGATGCTTTTCGCTGGGCGCTGTATACCTGTAAAGGCGGTGCTTTTCGGGAATCTATGCCATCTTCGGATGAACAGGTGAATAGCAGCGGAATCTACCGGAACTTCTATCTGCCCAATCACTTGGCATATTCCGTCGGCCTTTCCATCTCCTTTCGAGAAGAACCGGTCGGCTTATTGAAATTGTACCGGCAAGCTGATAAGCCTCCGTTTAGCGAACGGGATATGTTTGTATTGGAGCAGTTGCACAAGCACTTTGCATACCGTTTAGTATATGAAGCCAAAAAGGGAGACACCCGCTATTTTTACGCAAAAGGATATCATGAAAAGTTGTGCAGCCAGTACGGCTTGACCAGTCGAGAAGGGGAAATGTTAGATTTGGCCGTACACGGGCTGTCCAATGAAGATATCGCTCAAAAAATGAATATCAGTATCCATACGGTAAAAAAACACTTCCACAGCATATATACCAAAATGAATGTGCGTAACCGGGTACAGATGATTCAGAGTCTTCCTGTATCAACCAACAAGATCGATTTTGATGCGCTATAAATAAAACTCGGGAAAAATGTACCGCCTGTATTGGCTAAACTGCATTATCCTTTGGTAGTATATAAAGATTCGTTGGTCTTACATCGGGACACAGAAGGCTTGTCCAAATAATATACAGACTACATAAAATGGAACTGGCGCTGAATTTTAACGCCGGTTCCATTTTGCTATATTTGGGGTACAAAAGTTAGGGGATGCATATGAAACGAAGCGATATTTGGTGGGCAGTTGCTTATGGGTTGTTGGCTGTGTTCACGGTACTCTTTTGCGTCACAGGAGGCTTTGCCAAGGTCAATACAGCGTATCCTTATCTGGCAGGTTTTGCGCAATTCGCTGTCTATGCTACGGCGGGTGAGTTGCTCTCCGGACGTCTGTTGGAGGGAACTTGGCAGATCAACCGGGCGACTTGGTTCAAAAGCCTGAGTTGGGGAATAGGAGGCGTCCTTGTCACGCTGGCCTTTACCGTGTTCAGCCAAGGTACCCGGCAAGCCATGGCAGCAGGTCTTCTTCCGGGATATGGAAATGCTCTGGCACAGGCCTTTTTTACCAGCGTTACCAATAATCTGTTTTTTGCTCCTATTCATTCCGCTCTGATGCGAGTATGTGGAAATTATGCTGAAATCCGCTTTTTGGCGGGACAGCATATCACTCCACGCCAAGCGGTGGACTCTGTAGATTGGGGAGAATTGATCGATTTTACTCTGTTTAAAACGATTCCTCTCTTTTGGATCCCCGTCAATACCGTGGGATTTCTTCTTCCGCAAGAATATCGTATCGTATTTGCAGCGGTGCTTTCCTTGGCATTTGGAATATTGATGACTGTTCTCAAATTAAGGGAACGGAAGAATCGGAGTAGAAAGGAGTTACCTATATGATTCAAATTTCAGACAACACTCAGCAGATCCAACCCTCCAAGATTCGAAAAATGTTCAATAAGGCGCTGGAGTACGATCATGTAATTAGTTTTACACTGGGAGAGCCGGATTTTACTGCCTCGTCGAACGTAGTGGAGGCTGGGTGCAGGGCCATTCGGGAAGGAAAGACCAAGTATTCAGAAAATGCAGGGCTGCTGGCTCTGCGCCAGGCAATTGCAGAGTATCTCCATCGCACAGAGGGACTCTCTTACGATCCTGCAAGCCAAATTGTGGTGACGCCTGGAGCCATGGGAGCCTTGTTTTTGGCGCTGAAAGTGCTGCTAAATCCTGGGGATGAGGTTATCGTCAACGAACCCTGCTGGACTAATTATGTCCAACAGATCCGGATGTGCGGCGGCGTGCCGGTGTCGGTGAAAACCAACGCACAACGGGGATTTGATTTGGATGTATCCGCTATTGCCGAAGCTGTTACCGATAAGACAAAGGCCATTATTCTAAACAGCCCATGCAACCCCACAGGAGCTGTAGCCAGCACTGAAACGCTGCTCCAACTGGCCGAATTGGCCCAGAAGCAGGACTTGGTGATCTTGGCTGATGAGGTGTATAAGCACATCCTCTTTGATGGAAGGACTTATACAAGCTTTGCTGCTCTGCCTGGAATGAAAGAACGGACCCTGGTTATTGATAGCCTTTCCAAAACCTATGCGATGACCGGTTGGCGTATCGGTTATGCTGCCGGACCGGAAAATGTGATCCGGAATATGGTCAAGCTGCAGGAAAATGTCAGTGCTTGTGCGGCCACTCCCTGCCAGGTCGCGGCTATTGAAGCTTTGGAAGGTCCACAAGACCACTTGAAGTATATGGTGGAGCAGTACCGCCTGCGCCGTGACTATGTGATGAAGCGGATATCTGAGATCCCTGGTTTGTCCTGCCATGCTCCGGCCGGGACTTTCTACGCATTTATTGACATCAGTCAACTGGGTATGCCTTGTGAAGAATTTGCCATGAAACTGCTGGAAGAACGACAGGTGGTAGTGGTACCCGGTACGGCCTTTGGCGAATTTGGCGAGGGATATATCCGTCTGTCCTATGCGACATCCATGCAGTGCCTGGAGCAGGGGCTGCAGGAGCTGGAGGAGTTTGTCAGATCCCATGAGACTGAGGGGGACCCCGCATGAGTATGATCAACGGCACCCGCTTATATGATCATTTGACCCAACTTGGGCGAATCGGTTTTGTGCCGAAAGAAGGAACCACACGATCGCCGTATACCCCTGCCTATGACGAAGGACGAATCTATGTTCAACAGTGCATGGAACAGGCAGGACTTCAAACATCCGTCGATCCTGTAGGGAATCTGATCGGTACGCTTCCCGGTCAGGGAGAGATCATTTGCATTGGATCCCACATCGATACGGTGCCGGGGGGCGGGATTTACGACGGAACCTATGGTGTGTTGTCCGGAATCGAGTGTGTGCAGCGCCTTAAGGAGTTGGGATATCAAAATCGGCATCCCATCCAGGTGATTGCATTTACCGAGGAGGAGGGCAATGTCATTGGCGGAACTTTTGGAAGTAAGGCATTTACCGGCGGAGAGATTGATGAAGCTATGCGGCCGAATCTGGCCCTCCACGGACTTACAATGGAGCAGGTCGGCGCCTGCCGAAGAGATCTGACCCAATATCAGTGTTACTTGGAGTTACATATTGAGCAGGGCGGGGTATTAGAAGCTGAAAGAATGCAAATAGGCGTGGTTGATGGTATTGTGGGCATCGTGCGCTATCGCATGACGGTTTCCGGCTGTGCCAATCATGCAGGCAGCACACCTATGCATCTGCGGGATGACGCGCTGGTGAAAGCCTGCCGGATCATTACCCAGCTTATGGAACGGACTGAGGCCGCTTCGCCGGATATGGTCTGCACTGTAGGAACCCTTCAGGTGTTCCCAGGAGCGGTCAATGTGATTCCGGGCAAGGTGGAGTTTATTGTGGAACTGCGCAACCCAACGATGGAGCCCATGGATCAGGTCATTGACTCCGTGCTGAAAGAGCACCCGGAGCTGGTAGGCGAAGAATATATTCGGCAGTCGCCTACCCAGTGCAGTTCTAAGCTGATAAAGCTGAGCGAGACACTGTGCCGCAACCGCGGTATCCGTTTTCGCAGAATGTTCAGCGGTGCAGGACACGATCTGATGAATTGGGGAAAAGCGGTTCCCTCCATGCTTCTGTTCATTCCCAGCAAAGACGGGATTAGCCACTCTATCCGAGAATACAGCGCTCCTGAGGACTTGTACCAGGGAGCTGAGCTGCTGATGGAGATGGTTCAGGCTTTGGACCAAGAGGAGGGAAAATTGTGAAGATCAAAATCATCAATCCCAATACGACGCAATCCATGACTGAAAGTATAGAAAATTTAGCACGTCGAGTGGCACGCAGCGACACTCAGGTTTGGGCGGTTACTCCGGCATCGGGGCCGGACAGCATCGAATGTTATGTGGATGAGTATTTGGCTGTTCCGGGGGTCCTGAAAGAAGTGATCCGGGGAGACCGAGAGGAAGGCGCCGATGCATTTATCATCGCCTGCTTTGGTGACCCTGGGCTTCAGGCAGCCAGAGAGGTCACCTCCAAGCCTGTGCTGGGTATCTGTGAGTCGGCCATTGCTGCTGCCAAATTTATAGCGCCGTACTTTTCTATCGTATCGGTGCTGGATCGGTCCCGCAAGGTCACAGAGGATGTGGTGTCCAACTATGGAGCGGAAAAGTTTTGCCGTTCTATCCGATCCACAGGTTTGAGCGTGCTGGAATTTGGCAGGGACCCCAAGAAGGGATTGGAAGCGTTAGCCTATCAGGGAAAGTTAGCCGTGCAGCAGGACGGCGCCGAATGTATTTTGCTGGGGTGCGCTGGTTTCGTGGACTTTGTTGAGGACCTGTCCGCCCAGCTGGGCGTTCCCGTGTTGGATGGGGTAATGCCAGCAGTTAAATTTGCGGAAGCCATGGTAGATATGGGGCTGCGTACCAGCAAGGTGTCTACTTGGGGCTTCCCAGAGCAGAAGAATATCGTAGGCTTTCCCATGTTTACCAAACAAGAATTGATATTTTAGGAGATGACAGTATGCGTACCTTGATTAAAGGAGGCACAATCGTAACCGCAGAACAAGAGTATGTGGGGGATATCCTGGTGGAGGGCGATGTGATCCGCGCAATGGGGACACATTTGGATGAAGCTGCAGATCTTGTGATAGACGCCAAAGGTAAATATGTGTTTCCGGGAGGCGTAGACCAGCACACCCACTTTTCCGCCCTGTGTAATGTCGGCAACCGTGACACCGCCGGATATGAGACGACCGACTCTGCTATTGTAGGCGGCACGACCACCATTGTGGACTTTGCTCCGCAGGATCCGGATCGTGGACTGCTGGATTCCATTGATTATCGAATCAATGTGCGGGCGAAGGATAAGTCTTGTGTGGATTTTGCACTGCATTCCATGGTAACATATATTATGGACAGTATCTTTGATGAGATCGAAGAATTTCCTCGGAGAGGCATTTCCAGCATCAAGATTTTTATGGCCTACAACGGCTCTCCGCTTCATGTAGATGACGGTACTTTCTTCCGTATTCTGGAGAAGAGCCGACAGGTTGGCGCTACGGTATTTGTGCACGCAGAGAATGGAGAGATCCTGAATTTCCTCCGCAGCGAGTGTGTAAAGAAGGGCCAACTGACGCCGCATTACCATTATGTTTCCCGTCCGCCTTTTACTGAGGCGGAGGCGGTGCGCCGGGCTATTTATCTGGCTGGTCAGACCGATACGCCTCTTTATATTGCTCATATGACCTGTCGGGAAGCCATTGCCGAATTACAAAAGGCCAAGGGAACTGGCCAGCGGGTTTCCGGCGAGACTTGCACTCACTATCTGACCACCACTAAGGAAGTTCTGGATAATCCGGATTTCAATGAAGCGGCTAAGTTCGTTTGCTCCCCCGCTTTGCGGGATCGTGAGGACTGCGAGGCTCTTTGGCAGGCATTATCCGACGGACTGCTGACGGCGGTCTCATCCGACCACTGCGGTATAGATGTGGCAGAGCTCAAGCAGGCCGGCAGGAATGATTTTACTCAGATTCCAAACGGTTCCCCCGGCGCCGGCGATCGACTGCATATGGTGTGGACCGAAGGTGTATGCACGGGAAAGCTGACCCGCCAGAAATTTGTAGATGTTATTGCCACTCAGCCGGCAAAAATCAACGGTATCTATCCGAGAAAGGGAACGCTGGCGGTAGGTTCTGACGCAGATGTTGTCATTTTCGATCCCAATTATGAGGGGACAGTTCATCTGGCAGATAATCCTAACGGCGTGGACTACAACCTCTATGAGGGCCGTCGTCAGTCTGGTCGGGTGGAGACGGTTCTGCTGCGAGGCCAGGTTGTGGTGGAGAACGCCAAGTTTGTGGGCCGCTACGGCCAGGGAAAATTCATCCCTGCAAATATGTACGCATCCGGTTACGAAAACCGAAATTAACCAAGTGTGATCCGTAGTTACTCGCGCTGCCAAAACCGAAGATGTTGGGAGCGGTGGGAGGCTGGAAACCGGAGTGAGCAAAACGTTTGGTCTGTTCATGAAAATATACGGTATATCGTATGATCAGTCTCGTTCAAAGCTGATATGCCGTGTCTTGATTTTGCAAGACTTACGTTTTGCGCATCCCTGGACCGAGAAAGTGAGGAGGTGTGATTTGCAGATTCGGATAGGGCCTGTAGTTGCGGAAGCAGAGATTCCATGAAAAAAACCACAGATAATTTATAACAGGAGGCTTGTTATATGGATACTACATATGGAGTGTTGTGTCTCATTCCCCCCATCGTGGCAATCGGATTGGCCCTGTGGACCAAACAGACGATTTTCTCTTTATTCATCGCGGTTTGGTTGGGGTCCACAATGATGAACGGCTTTAACCCTTTGGTTGGTTTTGTCAAAATTATCTCGGACTATATGATCCCCTCTCTCAGCGGAAATGCATCTTTGATCATTTTGGTTACACTCTCCGGCGGTATGATCGCCATGCTCCGTACCACTGGTGCTGCAGAGGCCTTTGCTACCAGGGTGACAAAGGTTATCAATACTGCCAAGAAGGGGCAGATCGTTACTTGCCTAAGCGCCTTCATTTTCAGCTATACGGAGCCCTGCCTCATGCTTGGTACTATCATGCGGCCCGTTACTGACATGGTGCGCATCTCTCGAGCAAAATTGGCTTATATCTTGGATTCCATGGGATGCAATTTAGCTGCGCTTTCTCCCATTAGCAGCTATGGTCCCTTTATCACGGGACTGATTGCCGCAGAGCTGTTGGCAAGCGGCGTTGAGGGCAACGAATGGGGCATCTGGTTGAATATGCTTCCGTTCAATCTGTATGGCGTATTTGCCATGATTTCTGTTTTGATCGTTGCTGCTTTCGGCTTGAACTTTGGCCCTATGTACAAGGAAGAAAAGCGGGCCAGAGAGACCGGAAAGCTGCTGGACGACGGGGTTCAGCCCTTGGTTCCAGAGGTGAAGAATGAACTGCCCGCAGATTATAAGCTTACTATGTGGAACTTTATTATCCCTATTGTTTGCCTGTTTGGTTCTCTCTTTGCCACCATTTTCTGGTCCGGCGATCTGGTTAACAACGGGTTGGTGGGATGCTTCCGCAATGCCAACATTACACTTGCTATTTGCATCGCCTTTATGGGTGGCGCGCTGGGTGCGGGCATCATGGGTGTAAGCACCAAGCTCTTCAGCGTGACCAAGGCGTTCGATACCTTTGTCAACGGTATGGCCGAACTGATCTCGGTTCCCTTTATTCTGGTGTGCGCATGGTCCTTGGGCTCTATCGTCAAGGGTATGGGGACCAGCGAGTTCCTGATCCATATTGTGGAGCATTACCTGACTCCCGGCATGGTTCCGGCTTTGGTATTCCTGTTTGGCGCACTCATTTCGTTTTCGACCGGTTCCTCTTGGGGCGTGTGGTCTATTATGATGCCCATTGCTTTCCCGATGGCCGTCGCCTTTGATATTTCCATTCCGTTTGTTGTTGGCGCCGTGATTGGCGGTGGCCTGTTCGGCGACCAGTGCTCCCCTATCTCCGATACGACTGTGCTCTCTTCTACCGGTGCTTCCTGCAACCATATCGTCCATGTTATGACGCAGATCCCCTACGGAATTACGGTTGGTATTTCGGCTTTCGTGGGATTCCTTTTTGGCGGACTGACCGGACAGTATGTCTTGAGTATTGCGGTTACTGCTGCTATTCTGACAGTGAGCCTGATTACTCTGACTCAGCTTACCAAACGGCGTTACCCTGAGAAGGTACACTAACTGCTTTGCCGTTGGAATAGGAGACATTTATGAAAAAGATTGATACCATTGTGGTGGCCCCGCATTTCTATACGATGGAGGGTGCCGGCGTAGGCTATCATAGTGATGCCGCTATGGCTGTAGACGGAGGCAAAATCTTGAAGGTGGGCAACCGGCCTGAGATTTTAGCGGAATATACAGCTGAGGAAATGATCACCTTGGATCATCATATGGTGCTGCCTGGTTTTATCGACGGCCATATGCATACTGCATGCAATATTATGCGCGGATTGGCCCAAGACACCAACAGTTGGATGATGTTCGGCCTCCAGCCCTTTGACAACGCGGTTAATGACGAGGAACGGGATGTGGGCAGCCGAGTGGCCATTCTGGAGGCCGTCCGGGCAGGCACTACCACACTGGGCGACTATGAATCCAAAATGGAAAATGTGTGTGCTTTCATCGATAAGGTGGGCGCCCGAGGGAATATTGCACAGACGATTCGAGCGGCTAAACGACGGGTTTATCAACCGGGCGAACTCTATGAGTTTGATGATGCCATGGGAGAGGAGAGCCTGAATCGAAACATTGATCTGTATAATAAATGGAACAACAAGGCAGGGGGACGGATTAAGATCCTGTTTGGCCCGCAGGGCGCTGACTTTGTCAGCCCGGAGATGCTGTTGCGTATCCAAAAGGCGGTCAAGGAGCGGGGTACCAAAATCCATATGCATGTGCAGCAAGGAGATCGAGAGACCTATCAGATCGTCCAGCGCTATGGCAAGCGTCCTACAGCTTTTCTGGATGAGTTGGGCTATCTGGATGAATCTCTTATTGCAGTCCATCTTACTGACTGTACAGATGAGGAAGCTGCCCTTATTGCCAAACGAGGTGCCTCAATGATCGTTAATCCGGGTTCGATCGGCATCATTGATGGCATTGTCTGCCCAAGTGTTGTTTTCCAGCAGGCGGGCGGTGTGGTGGCCTTGGGTTCCGATCAGGCTCCGGGCAACAACTGCCATAACATCATCAATGAGATGAAAAATGTTTGCCTCTTCAACAAGATCAAGTATCAGAATCCGGAAGTTATGCCCGCCTGGAAAGCCCTGCGTATGGCCACCATTGAGGGTGCCCAAGCGATTGGCTTGGGCGATACCGTAGGCTCTCTTGAGCCTGGAAAATGCGCGGACTATATTGCTATCGATCTCAGTTGTCCCTCCATGTTGCCGGTGTACACCTACCCAATGCGCAACATGGTACCTAATCTGGTTTACAGTGCCAGGGGATCCGAGGTTTCGCTGGTTGCAGTGGACGGCAAGGTCATAATGCGAGACGGCGCGTTTACCAATGTAGATGAAAAAGAGTACTTAAATGAGATATCTAAGTACCCAGATGACATCGGTCGGCGTGCAGCAGATGAGTTCTTCTCCATTGATGGGACCAATGCTCATTTTATGCGTGAGGATAAGCTGTAAGCGCCTGTTTTGGGGCCTGAGGAAGATTTCCTCAGGCCCCCTTTTTATCAAGGTGGAAAGCTGTATGGCGGTCGGATATTGCGCGGTTGAATGGTTCGTCTCCAGCCATACAATTACGAGCGCTTTGTTCAGGCCGACCACTTGGAGTTTTCTTTCGGTGGCGGGGAAGCTAACGTAGCTGTTTCGCTGGCTAACTACGGCCTTGACGCCGTCTACGTCACCAAACTGCCCGCGCATGCCATCGGACAGGCTGCGGTCAACTCTCTGCGCCGCTACGGCGTGGATACCTCTATGATCGTGCGTGGAGGCGACCGTATCGGTATCTACTATAATGAGAAAGGCGCGTCTCAGCGCGGTTCCGTTTGCATTTATGACCGGGCGCATTCTGCCATTCAGGAGTCCACTCCCTCCGACTTCGACTGGGATGTGATTTTTAAAGGCGCGGACTGGTTCCTCTTTGCCGGCATCACGCCTGCGCTCGGCCCCAACATGGTGAATGCCTGCCGTGACGCCTGCAAGGCGGCGAAGGCACACGGGGTCAGGATTAGCTGTGATCTCAACTACCGCGGCAAGCTGTGGAGCCGTCAGCAGGCACGGGAGGCCATGACTGATCTGTGTCAGTACGTGGACGTATGCATTTCCAACGAGGAGGATGCCAAGGATGTGTTCGGCATTGAGGCGGAGGCGACCGATATCTATGCCGGCGAGATCAACCGCGAGGGCTACAAGTCCGTTGCAAGACAGCTTGCTGATCGGTTTGGCTTTGAAAAGGTCGCTATCACGCTGCGCGAGTCCCGCTCGGCGTCCGACAACGGTTGGAGCGCCATGCTGTTTGACGCTGTCGGCGATGAATACCATTCCTCCAAAAAATATGACTTGCATATCGTTGACCGCGTGGGTGGCGGCGACAGCTTCGGCGGCGGTCTGATTTACGCCCTGCTCGCCGGTAAGGGCAATCAGCGGGCTGTGGAATTTGCCGTGGCGGCCTCCGCGCTCAAGCATACCGTCGAGGGCGATTATAACATGGTTACAGCGGCCGAGGTGGAAAAGTTGGCCGACGGCGATGGTTCCGGCCGCATCCAGCGCTGAATTGATTTTTAAAATATTCCCTGAATTTATAAAGTGTCATTGTAAGCTGCTGATCACTTCAAGATAGGGACTCTTGCGATTCTTCACCTTTCTTTCCTGAATACGGCATTGTTCGTTGGTGAAAAGGACTGATACCCTGCCAAAGCGACGAACAATGCCAAGGGAGCGCAATGTTGGCAGACGAATAATAAGACCACGCAGCCCAGCGGGGCCGCGGTGCCAGAGGAAGCGGACGCACGCCAGAGGCGTGCATTCGCTTCCTCTGGCTTTTCTTTGCCCAAATGTGAGAGAGAAGTGAGATGCGCCAGGTAGCAGCAAGAGTGAAGCACCCATGCTTCGGCGTTCGAGTCGCATCAGTTCATAAAATCAACCGGCTGCATCTCGAAAATGTCGCCTGTCGCGGGGAAAAACTGCTTTTTGAAAAAACTGTTTTTAAAACTTTTTGCGGCGAAAAAGATGATAAATATGTGAAAACACCGCGCAAAAGCGCGGTGTTTTCTGTGCTGCATCTTTCATCAACACATTTTGGTATGCCCGACTGGATTCGAACCAGCGGCCTTCAGAGTCGGAGTTATCAGGCCGTCAAGCCGGGAAGCCTTGCGGCGCAGGGACTTAGTTGGGTTTACACAGATTTCCGGCATTTTAAAGAAAAACCTCGAAAGCCTTGCGCCACAAGGCTTCTGAGGTTTTTCGCAGTAGTAGTCAAATAGTAGTCCGCACGCCTTGCGGGTCACGCGACTCGGTTCATTTGCGCGACCTTATCGATGAACTCTTTCATATCCTCGATGTAGGTGTATGGCGCGTACTCAGAATAGATTTCGGGAGAATCCAGAATAACGATCTGCACCCCATCCGCCCTCAGCGCTTCCAGCGTTCCGGGAAGGCAGCGGGCCTCGTTGGGCGTCTTGCAGAGGTAGGCAAGGCAGCCCTGCTGATCAAAGATTTTTGCAACGATGTATATCTTTTTATCGCCCATTGTCAAACGCCTCCAATCTCTTTTGGAAGTCCTGCTCGGTTTTGATCAAACCGGCAATATACTCCTGATAAAGCTTTTTCCCGATTTCCGGGCTTTTGTACTTGTAGACATACTGGTGGCTCCAGAGGTTGAAGTAATAATCTTTGCCACACCATAGCTGCACTTCTATCGGGTATGCCAAATTATCCCGCTGGTAATAAAGATGGATCGCACGGTAACCATCATCCACCTGTTTCCCATTCCGCAAATCAACAACTCTGAAATAGTCTGGGAAGCTAACTGGATACTCATCAAAGCGAAGTCGAAAACCAAGCACATCATTAAAGCACTGCTTAAAGCCGCCGTGGTTGGCGAGCGTCTTTTCATATTTTCGCATGATGGAGTCATCGCTTTTGAAGCGAGAACCTATCAAATTTTCCTGAACGAGTGTATCAATGTATCCTGCTCTGTATTTCGCGATATCATCGAGAATCAAGTTGATTGGTGTTGCGCTCAGAGAAATTTGTTTCAGGCTTTGCCCAAGCGTTGAACGATAAGACAGTAAGTCCAGCGTTTCTTTTGGAATAAACAAATCCATATTAAAATACCTCTACTCAATACCTCTTCTATTGTTCACAGTATAGCATGAAATGTCCAAGAGTAAAAGGGATTTTACGCTTTCCCACACGAATTACTATTTTTTGCAAAGAACCCAGCCTTTAGAACAACATAAACCTCCTGCGGTGAATTACATACTGAGAGATCCGCAATATTTCCTACACTATTTTGAAGACGATGAACGATCAGCCCCCCATCTGCCCTCAGTGCCTTCGGCGTTCCGGGAGCGCATCGGACCTCGTTGGGCGTCTTGCAGAGGCAGCACAAGCCCGCCTGAGAAAACCAGGCGGGCTTGTGCTGCTTTGTTTTATGCTTCAGCTCAGGGCGATGGTGCGAACGGCTTCCGCCAGCGTCACCATCTCGCCGCGCGGGACATAGGCGACGCTCTTTCCGTCAACGATGACCAGACATTTGCTGCCGTCGCAGCGGTACAGCGCGATCGTGAGTTCCGGTTCGTCCTCATGATCCAAGTGCAGCGTCAGGCTGATCTCCTGTTGGCCGGTGGCCTTTTCAGAGGTAAACTCCTCTGCGGTCAGTGTCTCCAGCGCGTCCTGCAAATCACCGATCTCGATTTCCGCTTCCCCGCAGAGCCATGTCCGCTCCTTGCCGTCCTTCTGAGCGGTGAGCGTATAGGTCTCGCCGTCCAGCGTAACATCTATGCCGGTCACATCATCAAAGTTGCCGGAGAAGATCTCCTGATGCCGCAGGTCATTGTAGCCGGCTGCCATGAGTGAGCGATAGCTGCTGCCGGAGATCTGGTAAATGATCTTGGAATCGCCCACACGCGCATAGGCGGTAATGTCCGAAGTATCCTCATCCTCCGCATCTGCGGCAGCTTTCTTCTCCGCGGGATCTCTGCTGATATGCAGCACAAAGGTATCGGAGGTTCCGTCGTCCGTGTAGTCCACGCTGACGCTCAGCTCGGAATCGTCCAGACCGTAGGCGGACAGTTCTTCGTCCGTGACCTTGTAGGTCACATAGTCGGTGAGATCCAGATAGCGCAGGACGCTGATATAGGAGTTGACCCGGCTGGTATCCAGCGGCTTTCCGTCTGCGGTAAAGTAGACGTCATCGGCGCAGATACTCTCGCCGTCTTCGTCATAAATCACGCTGTAGTCCTCGCTTCCCGCAAAGCGGATCTGGCTGACCTCATCGAAATACGGCACATCGTCGTTGGCAATCAGGTCTTTCAGCTCTACATCGTATGCGTCCAGCGGATCGCTGGCGGCGAGATACACATTGCCGTCCCCAATGTCCATGTAGCGCTGGGAATCCATGGTGCTGTAATCTCCCAGCTTCACTGTGTAGGTTTTATCATCCGTAGTCAGTGTGATGGTGCAGGTCGGCGCATCTAATCCGTACTGGCCGAGGTCTTCGGCATTTTCAATGGTGAACGCTGCGCTCAACGAGCGAAACGGCTCCAAAAGTGCGTCCATGGCGCTGTCGCTGACGGGAAATTCTGCATCGTCATCGTACTGCCAGCCGTCATCGCCGCGGTGGAAGCTCCATGTTGTTCCGTCCTGCTCCCAGCACAGTGCCGTCACTTTTGTCGATTCAACGGATAAAACCGTTTCACCGCTGGTTTTGATCTCCTCCTTCTTCTCCTCCGCGTACATTGCGGCCAGCGCTGCGAGGCAGACTGCAATGAGAATGCCCAAGAGGATACAAAGTTTTTTAGACCGCTTCATTTTGCTTCCTCCTTCTTGTCAGCACAACGCCCACGCCGATGCCGAGGTAAGCCAGCGGGAACGCGCCGATCATCAGCACCTTAAGCAGCGAAGCCGTCGAGCTGCTGATGGACAGGTAGTCATAGTTCAGCGACTTGCTGCGGATCGCCATGGCCTCGCTCTCGCCGATCATATCCGCCAGTGCGTTCATAACAAGGTCGCCGTTGGCGCCGGAGGACGAGGCGTTATAGGCGTCCTCAAGGAAATAGGACGAGGTGAACCACACCATTTCTCCGCCGCCGCTGGTCTGTATGGACACACCGGTGGCAAAGGGGCCGTCGATGTCGCCGTCCTCGTGATCGTAGGTGGACATGGCGTAGCCCGCCGCCTTGCTGAAGGAGGTTCCTGAGGTGGTCAGCAGCTCCGTTACGGCGCCGCTATAGGGATCCTCCACAGTCAGGCCCAGTGCGATGGGCATGAGAACGGAGTAATTGGCGTCGATAAGAGAATCAGTGATGTCATTGCTGTGCAGCTCCGGCAAAATTGCTGCTGGACCGCTGAAAGCGGAATAGTAGTTGGAGTCGCTCTCGACCACGATCCCCTCCGCCGGCTCCACGCCGTAGTCAGAAAGCAGGCTGTACAGGTTTTCTAAAATTCCGTTCTCGCGGGTAGGCCCGGCAACTACCAGCAGCTTGCCGCCGCCTGCCACATAGTCCGCCAGCAAATTTTGCTCATCCTCTGACAGATCGCTTTCCGGAGCGTAGATCATCAGGCAGTCCGCGTCCTCCGGAATGGTTTCCGTATGGAGAAGGGACAGGCTCTCCGTTTCGATGTTGTCCTTTTCCACCTGCTCGGCAAAGGTGCCGGGGAGGTCGGCCTCGCCGTGGCCCTCCACGAGATAGAGCTTGGGCTGCTCCTCGTTTACCACATAGTCGATAGCCGAGGTGATGGTGCCCTCGCCGTCGAAGGAGGTGGAGTAAGAATACGAGTACATATCCGCAGTCTGAACGTAAATGTCATTGTAGCTGATATAGCGGCTGCGTTCGCCGCTCTCCACGATCAGGCTGTTGTTGGGGACGCTCTCGCTGGTGTACTGCTGGGTAAAGGTGGGATAGACATCTGGGTTCTTTTTCGCCACCTCAATGTGGTCGGACAGGCTTTCGTACTTGCTCAGCAGGTTTTCGATCACATCGTTTTCTTCGCCGGATTGCACGACTCAATAGATGGTCACATCCTGCTGAAGATTGTTGACCACGACCTTTGTGTTGCTGGTGATGGAATAGAGCTTGCTGGAGCTGATATCATAGTTGGTCATGGACTTCGGCAGCGCCGAGGCGAACACATTCACCGCAATCAAAATTGCCAGTACGATGTCCGTGATGGTAAGTGAATAGGAGCCGCCCCGCAGGGCGTTGCGGTTCCGGTCAGGGGAAGCGGAGGGGCGCTTGAATGATATTTTTTTCATCAGTTATACCTCCGTTTCTCCATCGACTGCACCGACAAAAACAGGAAAAAGCCCATGACGCTGACATAGTAGACGATGGCCGTGAGATCAAATGCGCCGTTGACAAAGCTATTGAACTGGCGGAACAACGAGAGCTTTGTCATAATATCCGGCAGCAGCCCCTCGAAGGCCGTGCTGTTCACAAAGTAGGCGACTGAGAGTGCTGCGATCAGCGCAAAGGTCACGCCGTAGGCCAGATTCTCGTTCCGGGTCAGGCCTCGGATCACCACACCCAGCAGCAGCGCGATGACGTACAACGCGATCAAAGATCCCATGGCCGTAGACGAGGTATACTCCGCAAGGCTCACGCTGTAATAGTTCAGCAAAATCGCCGCGATGCCGATACCGGCGGCGAAGCCCTGATTATCCGTCAAGGAGGAGAGGAACATCCCCACCGCCAGCAGCGCCGCCCCCATCATGAAAAAGGCAAACAGAGACCCGTAGGAGGTGGGCAGATACACATCCCCGAATTGGGAAAACAGCAGCGGGTAGAGAGAAATGACCGCCAGCGGGATCAGGTACACCACAAGAAGGGCGAGATACTTGCCCAATACCACCTGCGTGGTGGTGATGGGCAGAGAATAGAGCAGTTGGTCTGTCCGCTGCCGCCGTTCCTCCGCCAGAGTGCGCATGGTCAGGATCGGAACGATGACCACGAAAATGATGCTGGCAAAGCTGAGCACAAACTCAAAGTTGCTCACCGCCGCCTGCAAATTGTAGAGCACGGAACCAAGTCCCACCACTGCCAGCAGAAACGCGCCGAATACATAGGCAGTCAGTGAGTGGAAATAGTTTCGCAGCTCATGGCGAAAAATTGCGCCCATTAAGCGTCCACCTCCGTTTCGTTTGGTTCTTCGGTGTATTGCTCAGATTCTTCCGCTTGACCGCTTTCCGTCAGCTCAAGGAATACATCCTCCAAGCTGGCCTTCCGGACAGACAACTCCAAAAGTGCCTGATTTTCCTTTGCAAAGGCAAAGAAAATGCTGCGGGAGACCGCATGCATATCCTCGCAGTCCGTTTTGAGGTGCACGGTCACCGCGCCGTCTGCCGCGCTCTCCGCGGGCTCGACCTGCGTGATATGGGGCAGTGCCGCGAGCAGCGCCCGCGCCTTTTCCGCCTCCGCGTCTGTGGTGAGCACGATCTCGCCCGCCGAGCGCAGCTGCCGCTCCAGCTCCGCCGGAGTGCCGAGGGCGGTCAGCGTCCCTTTGGAAATGATGAGGATCTTGTCGCAGATGGTCTGCACCTCGGAGAGGATATGGGAGCTGAAAATGACAGTGTGGCGCTTTCCAAGCTCCTTGACCAGATTTCGGATCTCGATGATCTGAATGGGGTCAAGGCCGACGGTCGGCTCATCCAGAATGATGACCTCCGGCCTGCCGAGCAGCGCCTGCGCAATGCCCACGCGCTGCCGGTAGCCCTTGGAAAGCGTGGAAATTCTGCGGCTTCGAACCGGCTCAATGCCCGTGCGCGCCACGGCATCGGCGATCTGTACCGTCAACTCCGCTCCACGCAGGCCCTTGGCCTCCCCTACAAAGCGCAGGTATTCCATTGGTGTTTCATTCAGATAAAACGGCGGCTGCTCGGGGAGATAGCCGATAAGCCTTTTGGCCTTTTCCGGCTCATCAAAAATATCGTAGCCGCCGATGCGCACATGACCCTCCGTTGCGGAAAGGCAGCCGGCCATGATATTCATAGTGGTGGACTTCCCCGCTCCATTGGAGCCGAGGAAGCCGTAGATCTGACCGCTTTCGATGGTAACGCTCAGATCCGAGACCGCCGGATGCTCGCCGTATCGCTTGCTCAGGTGTTCAATTTCGATCAAAGGAACACACCCTCCTTCTTTTTCGGATGCCCCCATTGTAGATGCCCAACTTAAAAGCAAGTTAAAAATCCATTTTCTCCGTTTTTTAAGTTGTTTTTGAGTCCGCCGCGTATGATGGAGCCAGCTTGAAGGGAGGTGCTTTTCCATGAAGTTCATCCGCAGGGCCTCGATCCCCGCCTGTTTGCTCGTCTGCTTATTTCTTGTTTTTTGTGCATATTCAAACTTATTTCACAAATCCGCGATAGAATCAGAACAGGAAGAAAATTTGGAACTTACGACGGTTTTCCGATATGAAAACGGAATGGCGATACGCAGAGGCAGCGTTCGTATCCGCTGCCGGCAAACAGAACAGTCCGCCGCGCTGAACGATCGCGGAGAAACATCCTCCTTTCAAGTGCCGAAAGATAACGAGGCGACCTTGATCCTTGCAGGAAGCGACGGCCGGGAGATCAGCCGCATCGCACTGCATTTTACCGCCGCTGCGGTGACAGACGCCTCCACAGATGAAAACGGCGTCGGGCATATCTCCGTCAAAGCCGAGGCAGAGCATCTGACGCTGCTGCTGACGCTGGACGAGAGCGACCGCCTGCGCTGCGGCCTGTACCTCAATGACTTACAATGACAGCAAGGAGGTCGATCATGGACTATTCAGTACCGGAAGTAACGTCGGCGGAGCGGGAATTCTACGGAGAGAACCTGATCCTGCTGGAAGGCGCGATCTCCGAGTTTCTCTCCTGCATGGATATGATCCGCCGCTACGAGGTGCAGCTCGGAAACCGCGACCCGGTCGCGTCGTTTCAAACGCGCATCAAAAGCGCGGAGAGTATGCGGCAAAAGCTGCAAAGGCTCGCTTTTCCCGTCACGGCGGAAAGCGCGCTGAAAAATGTCTTTGACGCCGCGGGCGTCCGCCTGGTCTGTCCGTTCATTCAGGATATCGACCGCACGGCGGAGCTGATCCGCGCCATCCCCGGCGTGCAGCTCCAAACGGAAAAGGACTATATCCGCAGCCCGAAGCCCAACGGCTATCGAAGCTATCACATGATCCTGACCATGCCGCTGCGCTTTCTGGGAAATTCCCCAAAAACCGTATGGCTGGAGGTCCAGCTGCGCACCATCGCCATGGACTGCTGGGCCAATATTGAACATCAGCTCAAATATAAGCAGAACATTCCGGATCAGGCGCTGCTGGTACAGGAGCTGAAGCGCTGCGCCGACGAGATCACCTCCACCGATCTTTCCCTGCAAACCATCCGCGATCTGATCGAACACCATGAGGAGGAACTGATATGAGAGTTTTAGTGGCCGATGACGAAGCTGCCATGACCCGCGCGCTGGAGGCGCTGCTCAAGCGGGAGCATTATTCCGTGGATGTGGTCAACAACGGGCAGGACGCGCTGGACTATGGCCTTGCGGAAAATTATGATGCGCTGGTACTGGACATCATGATGCCGAAGCTGGACGGGCTACAGGTTCTGACCGCTCTGCGGGAGCAGGGCGTCGCGACCCCTGTCCTTCTGCTGACGGCAAAAAGCCAGATCGAGGACCGCGTAGCGGGATTGACCGGCGGCGCGGACGATTATCTCCCTAAGCCCTTTGACCCCAGAGAATTCGTGGCGCGGGTGGGTGCGCTGACCCGCCGCGGCGGCGCCTATACCCCAAGCCTTCTCACCGTCGGCAACACAACATTAAACCGTTCTACCTTTGAGCTGGTCGGCGAAAGCGCTTCCGTGCGCCTGAGCAGCAAGGAATTTCAAATGCTGGAGCTGCTGATGCGGCAAAAGGGACGGCTGATCTCCACGGAGCAATTCATGGAGCGCATCTGGGGCTATGACAGCGACGCGGAGCTGAATGTCGTCTGGGCCTATATCTCCTATCTCCGCCGAAAGCTTGAAATGGTGGGGTCCAATGTCCGCATTGCCGCCCGCCGCGGGCAGGGATACTTATTGGAGGAGATCACATGATCCGAACGCTGCGGAAAAAATTCATCGCCATCGCCATGCTGTCGCTGCTGGGGACCATGGCGGTTCTCTGCGCAACCATCGGCATCGGGAATTACTACGTTGCCGCAAGCCGGGCGGACAAGGCCATCGACATCCTATATCAGAACGAGGGCGAGTTCCCGGTGCCGGACGGCAACGCAAGCCCCTCCGCCCACACAGGCTTTCAGGTCACGCCGGAAACACCGTTTGAGACCCGCTATTTCATTGTGCATCTGACGGCGGAGGATGCCGTCAGCACTGTCGATCTTGAACACATTGCCGCGCTGGATCGGCAGACCGTTGTTTCCACGATCGAGCAGATCGTTTCCAAGGGCACGGCCAAGGGCTATGTCGGGCAGTACCGCTTCGGAAGATTTGAAAATGAAGCCGGCGGATATACGCTAATCGTCGTTGACTGCTTCATGCAGCTGCAATCCGCCTATGCAGTGTTCCGCGTGATGGCGGCGGTTTTTGTGCTCTGCGCGGGGATCGTATTCCTTCTGCTGCTGGTACTCTCCAAGCGCGCCACGCGCCCCTTTGCGGAAAACTGGGAGCGGCAGCGGCAATTCGTGACAGACGCCTCCCATGAGCTGAAAACGCCCCTTGCGATCTTGTCCGCCGACCTGGGATTGATCGAAGAAACGGAGGAAAACCGTCTGTGGCTGGAAAGCGGGCAGGAGCAGATCCAGCGCATGGACAGCCTCATCAAAAATCTCGTGGAGCTGGCGCGCAGCGAGGAAGCTCTGCCGCCTTCGGCTGTCGCGGCTGTACCGTTCAGTGAGCTGGCTGAGGGCTGCATCGAAAATTTTCGTCCCCTTGCCGAGTCTGCCGGAAAAGAACTGACGGCGGAGATCTCCCCTGGTCTGTGCATCAGCGGCGTGCCGGACGATATCTCCCGCCTGCTGACGATCCTGTTGGACAATGCTGTGAAATACTGTGACGCGGGTGGAACGATCCATCTTGCGGCCTTTTCTCGGAGAAAAAGCGTGGAGCTGGCGCTCTCCAACCCCTGTGCCGGAATAGATGCCGCGCAGCTGCCCCACTATTTTGACCGCTTTTACCGTGCGGACTCCTCCCGTGCCCGCGCGACCGGCGGGAGCGGCATTGGACTGTCCACCGCCAAGGCCATCGTGACCCGCCATCACGGGCGCATCAGCGCTCGCTGCGAAAGCGGCATCATCACCTTTCAGGTCACGCTGCCGCAAAGCGGCAGGAAGTAAAAAGCACCGGGTGCAAGCAAGAAACCGTTTTTTTGCAGAAGTGCTTGACATTCTGATGCTTTTTTGTTACTATATGTAGCATACTACACGCAGAGGTGAATCCCAGTGATGAAGAACGATGTCGGCTACCTCATCAAGCGCATCAATGATAAGCTGGCGGTGAGAGCCGATGCTGAGCTGAAGCAGTACCATTTAACCATGTCCCAGGGCAGAGTGTTTCTATACCTCAGCAGCCGGGGTGGACAGGCCACACAAAAGGAGATCGAAACCTTTTTGGGTGTCGCTCACCCCACCGTCGTCGGTCTTGTTTCGCGCATGGAGCAAAGCGGCTATGTGACATGCTGGCCCTGCGAGGACGGGCGCAACAAAAATGTCAAGCTGACCGTGCAGGCAGAGGCTCTTGACAAGGATATGCAGCGGAACCGGCTGGAAAGCGAGCAAATGCTTTTATCCCCCCTTTCTCCCGAGGAGCGCGAGCAGCTGCGAAAGCTTCTGATCACCGTTGCGGAACATTTAGCGTAAAAGCCGATAGCCGATTGGCTTTTCTGTCGCTCTTATATGTAGCTTGCTACACACGGATATAAAGGAGGAACAAAATGACAAAAACCTTGCTGGGGAGCCTGCGAGAATACAAGAAAGGCTCCATACTCACCATTCTGCTCTCCGTTCTGGAGGCAGCCTTCGAAATTCTCATCCCGCTTCGCATGGCAGATTTGATCGATCAGGGGATCGACTTGGGGAACATGGCAGCCGTCTGGAAATTTGGCATCGCCATTCTGATTTTTGCCGCGCTGCAATTACTGACAGGCGTGCTTTCCGCCCACGTTGCGGCAAAAACCTCCGTAGGGTTTTCGGCAAATCTGAGACAGGATATGTATGACAACGTACAGACCTTTTCCTTTTCCAACATTGACAAGTTCTCCACTGCTTCCATCGTCACCCGCCTGACAACCGACGTGACCAATATTCAGAATGCCTATCAAATGCTGATTCGCATGGCAGTGCGCGGCCCTGTCATGCTGGTATTTTCCATGATTGTGTCTTTCCGCATTAACACGACCATTGCACTTATTTTCCTTGCGGTTATTCCCATTATGGCATTGCTGCTGCTTTTGATTATTCGCAAGGTCGGGCCGCTGTTTGGCCGCGTTTTTCGCACCTACGACACGCTCAACAATGTCGTTCAGGAAAATGTCCGCGGTATCCGCGTGGTAAAATCCTTCAATCAGGAGGATCACGAGATCAAAAAGTTCAAAGGCATTTCCCAAAGCATCTATGAGGACTTTGCCGCCGGGGAGCGGCTGCTGGCGTTCAACTCGCCCATTATGCAGTTTTTCATGTACGCCTGCATGATCCTGATTTCATGGATTGGCGCAAAAGCCATTGTCGCAAGCGGAAACAGTGCGGCACTTGGCATGACCACCGGCGATCTGACGGCGCTGTTCTCCTACGCCACGCAGATTTTGATGGCGTTGATGATGCTCTCCATGGTTTTTACCATGATCACCATCTCCCTTGCCTCTGCTCACCGCATTGCGGAAGTGCTGGAGGAAAAAACGGATATTGACAACCCGACCGGCGCGGAAATGACCGTCAGGGACGGTTCCATCCGCTTTGAGCAGGTAAGCTTTGCATATGCGGCGAAGGCGGACAAGAAGGTGCTGCGCAACATTGACCTCTCTATCGCCTCCGGGCAGACCGTTGGCATCATCGGCGGCACGGGCTCTTCCAAGTCGAGCCTCGTACAGCTCATTCCGCGGCTCTATGATGTAAGCAGCGGAAGGCTGCTGCTGGGCGGCGTGGATGTGCGTAAATATGATTTGGGCGTATTGCGCAATGCCGTTGCCATGGTGCTGCAAAAGAACGAACTGTTCTCCGGTACAATCAAAGAAAATCTGCGTTGGGGCAACGAAAATGCCACGGATGAAGAAATCGAGGAAGCCTGCCGCCTTGCCTGCGCGGATGAATTTATTCAAAGCTTCCCGGACAAATATGATACCTATATCGAGCAGGGCGGCGCCAATGTATCAGGCGGTCAGAAGCAGCGGCTATGCATTGCCCGCGCTCTGCTGAAAAACCCAAAGGTTCTGATTCTGGACGATTCCACTTCTGCTGTTGATACCAAAACGGATGCTTCCATCCAAAAATCCCTTTCGACCTTCCTCCCTGACACCACCAAGCTCATCATTGCTCAGCGCGTCAGCTCTGTGCAGCACGCCGACTTGATCGTTGTTATGGACGATGGCAAAATCGCAGCGTGCGGAACGCATGATGAATTGCTGAAAACCTGCGATATTTACAGAGAAGTGTATGAATCCCAACAGGAAGGAGACAGCGAACATGAATAAGACTTCGGAAAACTCCATGCAGAAGCAGCAATTTGACACCAAGACACTGCGGCGGCTGCTTTCCTATATGAAGGACTATAAGGGGCAGCTCATTTTTGTGGTGGTTTGCATTTTGCTCAGCGCCATTGCGTCCGCTGCTTCGGCGCTGTTCCTGCAATCCCTGATCGACGATTATATCGCACCGCTGCTCACAAGCTCTGCCCCGGTATTCACACAGCTTTTGAAAGTGCTGGTCGTAATCGGCGCAGTCTATCTGATCGGTGTTCTTGCCACGCTTTTTTATAACCGTGTCATGGTAACCATCGCACAGGGAACGCTGAAAAAGATTCGGGACGAAATGTTTGAAAAAATGCAGCGCCTCCCTATCCGCGCCTTTGATACCCGCACCCACGGCGATATCGCTCTGCACCTTCCATTGGCCGTCCTAATATGCGGAGAATGCTCCGCACAGGTGGTCCTCGTGCACCCGGTCTGACGCTCGCGCCGTCAGCAAAGGTATTCCAGTCACCGGATATGACCGCCTGGGCGGTGTTTTCAAGGTTCAGAAGATGGGGGATACTTGTCCCTTCACCAATCATCTTTTTTCAGGCTTTTTCACAACCATTTTTGGACCCCTTTTCAAAAATTTTCTCGTTTTTTCAAAGCGGAAACCAGCGATTTAGACACAGCCTGCTGTGTGACACCTTCTGCTTCGGCGATTTCGCTCTCTGTTTTCCCTTCGATGCAATACTGCCGGAGTCTGTAAAACTGTGCCCCAGTCAGTATGCTTCTGATTCCAGAAACCGCTGCCTCCGCATAACGAATCTGATCTTCTCTGACCTGCCTTTCCGCTGCCAAAGCCTCCTCATTGGGAACAGCAAGGGCGGCTTCCGAAACCATGCCCATAGATGTGGTGTGGTCGCTTTCCTCCACATCGCTTTTGTCCTCTGCGTGAAAGTCTTGGTCCGACCACCTCTTCCAACGGCGAAACTCTGCTTCATCGGTGAAATCAGCGCAGGTCAGGCAGATCAGATTTCCATCGGCGTCGCGCACAGGGCGCAAAAAAAGCCCACAGCGACACCGCTGTGGGCATAAGGATGTTCGAGGGTAACGATGGCGGACGGAGGCGGGGTATCCTCAAAAGGACGCTAAAAGTCAGGGCATCCGATGCCCGTACTTAGAGGGATGAGTGTGGGCTGCCTTTGGACAGCGTCGACAGTGCCGCAGATGTGAGGATACCTCATAAGAACCGCCTGTCCCGGCTTGGAGCCATGTTTTTTCATTGTCGTGCAGGTTCGGCCTCTCCGCTCAAAGCAGGAGATCACGACAGGAAAGCGGAGAGATTGCTGTATCGCAGTCTCTCCGCTTTCGACATGGATGGCTGTTCAGAAGCTCTGAACAGGGGGAGGTATCAGATGGTGTGTTCTCAGTGGCCGAATGCCTGCCGTATCTTTCTTAGGCGGATATAAAATGCTGCTTCAACTCGCATGTTTGTTGCCTACCGATTGGCCTCTTGTTCCTACATTTTGCTGACAACAGCCCTGATATCTACCGCTATAAAAGCTATCCCTCGCTTATTCATCTGCCTCCGATCATCCTTCTGGAAATCGCTCATTCGTGTGCTTCCGTCGATAGCTGGACCATAGTTGAAGTCCCACTGGGACAAACGAACTGGTAACGTCACATAGCTGCCGTGTTCAGCCGGATGCATCTGTTCCTGTGTTCATTTTTGAAATGATGTCAGAGAGGAAGCTGTCTGCGTTCCCGGCCCTCAGGTCCTTTTTCTGGAGCAGCAGCGCGCATTCATCGTCGCAGACCACAAGCCACAAATGCAATGATTCAAAGGCGCTCTTTATCCGTGTGTACGGGAGATGTTCTTCGTTCTCCTCCACGCAGATCGTTATGCCAGCATCCTCGAAGCGGATGGTGGTTTTGAGCTTTTCCCAATCAACGGTGCGCCGCAGCTCCAGCGCTTTCCGCGCCTCCTTTTTGCAGGACGCCGGTATGCGCGGCGGTGTTCTTATCAGCGTCAAAAGGCCCAAAGCCAGCAGAAACAAGCCATAAATGCGGTAGCGCACCGTCCGCTTTTCGCGCCCTGGGCCTTTCGCGGCGTGAGTTCTGATGCGGTCTATCGCATTCCACATAGCGGGGCAGCGCCGCCGGCTCTCAGCTTCCAAACGCTGGTGCAGCAGCTCTGCGGTTTCTCTGTCCACAGCAGGATCGTCGTAGTTGCTTATTTGAAAAAGATACATGGTGCTTCTCCGTTTCGAAATCATCTCATTGAGAGTGCGGAAAATTCCATTCACAGCATATCGGACTGCCACCGGGCAGTCCGATATGCTGTTATGTTCTGATAGTGATTGCCGACCGCTTGCGACCTATTTTTCAAACAGGTACAGCAGGTATCCGTAGCCCTCGGCCTCCATTTTTTCATAGGGGACGAAGCGCAGGGCCGCGCTGTTGATGCAGTAGCGCACGCCGTTGGGCGACTCCGGGTCGCCGGTGAACACATGACCGAGATGGGAGTCTCCGGCGCGGCTTCTGACCTCCGTG